>ENA-UOUE01001744-UOUE01001744.1-compost-metagenome-genome-assembly--contig:-NODE-1744-length-12518-cov-32.594486_pt1 | contig 12518 bp, 4 predicted proteins | sample MGYA00238146_ERZ747223 | MGnify/ENA primary metagenome ERZ747223 (study PRJEB28781, sample SAMN06268865) | compost metagenome | isolation source: single cell | place: USA: California, Emeryville, Joint... | reverse complement strand
CTTTTTGCGATTTCTCTGAAAAAAGAAAAGAGGATTTGGAGGATGTCGCATACTTATTGGAACAGCTGCTTCTTATCAGCACAAATCAACCTTGCATCTTAACAAACGAAGATGAGGACAGGATTATTCCCAAAACGGCTCCAATATCAGCAAAACTCAGTCTCTGCAGATCCTTGTTAGAAACAATTAATGATCATCACGGTCAATAAACGTATGGTAGCTGATTGAGCTGATTCGTAGTACTAATGAAGCTATAACCTGATTTGAATGATAAAATAGGAATGAAATCACTGAAAGATATAATTGTATTTTAATAAAACATGGTTAATCAGAATTCCAATTCATTGTACGCGAAGAAAAGAATCATTTTCTTTTATAGATGAGTAGCATATAGTGAAACTTGGCAATGACTCCTTTATTCGCTTCGAGATTTCCGAAAATAGCTTCTCTCTTTTTTTTTTGTCATGATATGCTCTCACCAACTATTCAGTGGCTCTGTCATACATGCCAGAACTGCTCTTGAAAGCATTTAGTAATATGAAATATTGCATTACATGAACAAGACTTCTTAACTAATAAATGCGATTTTTAAATTGTAGCATTAGTTTGCAAAATTTCCAAACACCTTGTTAGAATTAATTTCCTTGGATATAGATTTGCTCTCGGAAATAGAAAATTAATATCTTCCCAATTTTATTTTACCAAATTAAAAATATGCAAGGAAGGAGCATTGGAATGAGAAAATATCATCATACAAACGCGGAAAATCGTCTAAAATGGGCCTCAATTGATTCAGCATTCGACAACAGTCCAGATTCCAAACCAATTCCGTTACACGAGATGTTTCCAACCTGCAAGCCTCCTCCATCTATTGACAATGTTAAAACTCCTGAGAAATCTTCTGCAAAAGACCTTAAAATTAGAAAGTTCATAGTAAGAAAGGACTTTTTTGAAACATTTTACAACCCACCAAAAGTCGATCCACACGAAGCCATTTCTGAAAAAATTCCTGGAAAGAACAATGAAATTGAAGAAAATAGACCAAGGGAGGACTTCGGAAATACGTATTACGTCTCACCAAAAGTCGATTTGAATGCAAAAACCCTTGGAAAAAGGGAGAAATCTTCTGCAAAAGACTATAAAATTAGAAAGTTCAGTGTAGGAAAGGACTTTTTTGAAACATTTTACAGCCAGCCACAAAAAATTGATCCGAGTTTGAACCTACTTGGGCCCAAAAAACCAAGTAGTCAAGCAGATTTATATAAAAAATACATGGTATACGGATTAAGCTCTGGAAGCCCTCCCAAAAATAGTTGGCTATGCTTGCGTCTTAGAAAGGTCAAGCCAGTAAATGATATATATTTTTGCCTATCGGATTTAGAACAGCAGGAAAAATCTGACCATTTTTCTGACCCAATTGGGAAAAAGGCAGATCTCCAAGAAGAATTCGCGATCGATAAACCAATTTCTGCAACTATTTCGATCAAGGGGCTAGCAATGAAAGACTTGTTGAAACAACTTGACACGGAAACTGACGTGGAAGGTCAAGATACAGTGACAATGCAGAATCTTCATGATTATTTGGAGTTAATCCTAGCGATGTCGCAGTTTATGAAGGCTAACTGTGACACTTTTTTCCTCATAAAAAAATCAACAGAAGAGGTTCCAAAGATCATAGAATTGATGAAAGGAATTCCGAAAAAAGATTCTATCATGAAAATATGCAATTGGGTACACCTAAGCCGCTGCTACACAGAGAATCTCAAAGAATTAATAAAAGTGAGCGATTTAGAAGGAACAAATCCACCGTCAGAAAAACCATTTGATGAAGTCCGATTAAAATACACTATCAATTTCTTGATAACTTACGTTCGAAGCTTTGAATATTTGTTTGCCAGCAATAAAGAAAAAGTTACTCAGGAGGTTCCCGTGAAGGATAAGGACGATATTCTCAGCGTTAGCAGACAAATAGATTGGATTTGTCAATGTATTTCTGAAGATCTGGTCAATTATTTCAAAAGAAACAAAAATCGCCTCGTCGCAGAATGCAAGGAGCTATTAGCAGGTTTCATGTATTCATACCAGCAGGTACAAGCGGATTACCTGAAGATCAGAGAGTGTGTTGAAGAAAAATTGGAAACATTCAAAGTACTGTACTATAAGATCGCGAACGTAGGGAAGAATGGATATCTTGAAACTGAAAAGAGGGTCAAAAACAACTTGGAGGCCGTACCCAAGATGGCGATAGAGCTCAATCAAAGATTTCCATATTTGGTGCCACTCGAAGCAAATGCAAGTTTATTTAGTGGTTCCGTAACAGAAGCTGAGACCATGAAAATGGTCATTTCTTTCAAATTGACAGTCGGAAACATTAACACTCATACTCAACGTCTCTCTCAGATTAGAAAGAAACTTTCAGGATATAAGGAGCTAATGAATCAGTATTTTCATAAAGGAACCACCTTTATCCCTACCGATGCCCAGGTTGCTGAAATTTATAAGGAAATGATAAGGATCCCTCCTATCAAAGCTGCGGTTACTGAATTCGTTTCATATTTCGAAAAACAGGTGAGGATACAATTCAGCGACGAGGTCTTCAGTGAAATCCTAACGCAGCTCAAAGCAGCTGCTGAAAACTTTCATAAGTTGTGCTTTTTTGTCGATAAGCGGTTTCAAGACTTCTTGCAAAGCTATTTCACCACTTTGGTGGAACTTGTTGAAAAAAGCAAACACTCCATAAATGAAGGATTGATTCAAACCCTACAATGGAGTAATTCTGCGGATCATCTTGATATTGAAGCTTTTATTGCAAGAATACTTCATTCCGTGAGCGAAGGAGAGGATTCATTGAAAAAAATTGAGTTTTTGAAGAAATACAATTATAAAGATGCCATTGAAACAGAGGATCCTCGAGTGATAGAGGAAAGGATGAATGCTTGGAACGGTGAAGTCGAGTACGTTGATCATTTGATTAAATACTTTGAATATATTTCTTCTGAATTAGTCAAACCAATGGTAAAACTCAATACTGAATACGATAAATCAAACGCTGTCGAATTTACTTTTACGGAGTTCTTCCAGGGATACATTGATCTTCGAGGACGGCGGAAGTTCCTCGATATTTGTAAACCGATTTCAGACGGGATTGATATGAGACAGCCTGAGAAGTCTGAGAAGGCGCAAGTCCTTCTTAGAAATTTCGAAGGGTCTGTATTGGGATATCTTTTGAGAGAATTAATAGAATCCTTTTGCAAAAAATCCCAAGTGAAATTTGAAAAGTACTTTACAAATTTGGATGGGCAAATGGATCCGGAGGTGCTCGAAAATTTCAAAAGGTTTGTGTTAGAATGGATTGACTTCCTGGAGACGCCTTCAAATGACAACAAGCTTCTTGGAAAACTCCAAGGTTTTTTCGCTTCCTCTCAGCCAAGAATAGAAGAGTTGGGAGATGTCGCATACTTATTGGAACAGCTGATTCTTATCAGCACAAATCAACCTTGCATCTTAACAAACGAAGATGAGGACAGGATTATTCCCAAAACGGCTCCAATATCAGCAAAACTCAGTTTCTTCAAATTCTTGGTAGAATCAATTCATCACTTTAGAGAGAAAGCTATCCACAATCAATAGTTCGAGATATTTATGGCATAATAATGAATCTATGAACTAATTTTAATGACAAAGCAGGACTAAATCAATGATTTAGTATGATTTAAGACAAATTATTCTCGTTTATTGTCTTTCATACGAAAAGCATTGTGTGAAACTGAACGTCAATTCCTTAAATTCCTTTAAGCTTCCGAAAATTCGCAGATTCGCCGAAATCTAATCTTAAAAGCTATGAGTAATGTGAAATATTCCCTTACAAACATAATACAGCCTCTTACCAACAACAAACCAGCAGTACTCATAGCATGGGGCTGCTCTCGACTGAATTCTTATTTTGTGGATTTAATTAGATGGATTTTTTACCCGTTTAGTACAAATACATGCTACCAACATTATTTCTCCTCTTGCAAGTTTATTAGAAATAAATAAAAATTGAAACAGAGAAAAACGATTTGCCTTTAGATCCACACAAGGAAAAAATCAACCTGTCCACATGAACGATAACCAAAGTCAAGGTGCAGATGACAGTCAAAGGAACAGCAATGCATATATCAGAAAACGGCTCACGATGATGGAACCAGCTCGCAAATATTCCGATTTTTCCATTGAAAATCAGAACGCTTCAATCGCCAGCTCACGGAAAAAATTTTCCATCGGCAGCGACAACGGGGAGAAAAAGAATTTTAGAAAGACTCTCCTCCGCCTCGAAACAGCAGTCCCAAAGTCAAAACTCGGCTTCGTTTTCAATCCTCTCATGCGCAAAGATTCAATGGAGAGTATTGATAGTCCTACTTCACGGGATGTGACTCCAGAAGGATCTCCACGTTCAAGTTCCAAGCCAGCGCTGAGAGGGTCCATTCCAACATTTTCGATCTTTCAAAAACTTCAAAACCCTTCAAGAAAAAGCAGCATGGCTCCAATGAGCCAAACAGTTACTGAGCAAGCTGATGATAAATATTTCCATAGAATGAAATCTCCAAATTCAAACTCTATTGGAGCCCAACTCTTCACGCGGCGAGCAACAGAAACTCTCCATGAAAACAAATCTCCTTCGTATGCGAGTAGAATATTAGTAACCTCTCCTGACAGCATGATGATGACGATGATGACAACTACTCAGCAATCAAAACCGAAGAAATTTTATTCGACTTATCGCAAAAAAATTGTGTTGAAAGATGAAGCAGTTATAGATAAGCCCGTCGCTTCGACCATTACGATTGAAAACCTTGGGATTAAGGAGCGCTTACAACGGCTCATCACTACGACAGAGGTAACCGGCAGGACGACTACTACAATGCGCAATCTGCATGAGTTTTTGGAATTGATACAGAATATGGCGCAATTGATGAAAGCGAGTCTTGACACGTTTCGTCTTGTTCAATCCTCAGTCGAAGAGGTCAGTAACATCGCGCAATTGCTTTCGAAGCATCCGAGCCGAGAATCGATTCTTAAAATCTGCAATTGGGTGCATCTGAGTCGCTGCTATGAGCTGAACCTGAAGCAGATCGACGAGACAAGCGCTTTGGATGGAATGGAGTCTTTCGGAGAAAAACCATTTGATGAAGTGCAGATAAACAACCTTGCAATGTTCCTCATCTCATACATTCAGGACTTCGAGAAACTGTTAAATATCAGTAAGCAGAAAATAACTCAAGAGGCGTCTATCCGCGAGAAGGACGTAATCCCTCGGACAATCAGACAAGCGGATTTGATCTGCCAATGCATTTCAGAGATGCTAATCGATGATTTCAGGTCGAAGAAAGGGTATTTGACAACCGAATGCAAGGACTTGGTCGCTGGTTTCATGGTCACGAATCGGCAGGTGCGGTCAGATTACAAGAAAATCAGAGAGAAGGTTGAAGAGAATTTAGACGTGTTTAAGATGATGTATCATAAGGTTAAGAATTATGAAAAAAAAATTGATGGGTATTTTGAGAAACAAATGGGCCTGAAAAGCAATACTGAAGCTCTCGCAGCCATGGGGAGAGCATTGAATAAAAGGCTGTTGGATATCCAAGCAGTTGAGCAGAATGTCAAAGTTTTTAGCGGGAAATTCACCCAAGGAATTGAAACGTTGAAGAGAGTGCTCTCTTTCAAATTGAAAGTAGAAAACGTAGAAACGCTGTTTCAGATGCCTCAGATAGTAAAGAAGCTTCAAGAATATCTCGATTTGTTAAGTAACTACTTCATTCGAGCGATCTCTCCTACAGACACAGAATTCGTCGAGGTTTATGAAGATTTAATGAAGATTCCTCCAATAAAAACGTCTTTTTCGCTCTTTGTGTCCTACTTTGAGGGCTTGCTGAACTCCCGAATCTATCATGAGTTATTCAGCGAGAGTTTTACGCAGCTAAAGGCGATTAACGACACCGTTAACGAATTATACTCACGTGCCGATGAGCAGTTTGAAACTTTCGTGAAAAGTTACCATGCTTGGTTGATGGCGGTTGCGCAGAAGCACAAGCGTGGAATGAAAAACGAGTATTGGAAAATCTTGACTTGGAGCGATTTTTCTAACAATCAAGGCCTCGAGGTCTCCATAGCGAAAGTCACGAATTCCGTGAAGATAATAAAAGAGTCGCTGGAGAAGTCTAAGCTGATAAGGAAATATAATTATAAAGACGTAATTGAGAAGAACGAATCTTTAGAGGAAAACATGAAAATCTGGAACGAGGAAGTTCAATTCACTGAGAATTTGCTCAAGTACTTGGAGTATATCTCCAATCAGGTTCTCAACCCGCTTGTGACATTTAACAGTGAATATGAGAACTCAAAGCCGTTGAAAGCTCGATTTGATTGCATGCTGTTGGCATACATTAAACTGAGGAATAACCAATCTTTCCTTTCGACTTGTAAGACCGTGGCGAACTATGTCCGCGGAAGGCAGCATGACGAAAGGCAGGACTTTTTGAGAGATTTCGAGGACTCGATGTTGAGATATCATATGGAGACGTTCTTTAAAAGCTTTTTCAAGAAACTGCAATTGGAGTTCAAGAAGCATTTCGCAAATATGCTTGTGGTGATACCCTCTGATAAATTCCGAAAATTCAAGGATTTCATTACGAGTTGCGCTGAAGTCATCGAGTCGCTATGCCAGCAGCCGACGATCGCGCGTCTTCCACAGCTCTGCAACCTTTTCCTCAGAAGAGTGGAAGATCTTCAGCTCGTGACGTTCTTGATGCAGCAAGTCTTATTTATCAACAGCAAAGAGCCGACGAAGCTAACCAGTGAAGACGAAGCAAATATTCGTTCAGCGCCGCAGTCAACGCTATTTAAGTTTTTATTGGAATCGATCCATTCATATGAAGCGCTTCATGGCAAACTTAACTTGAATTATCGCGCTAACGAGCTCGAGAGTCAAATGCAGAAATTAGAGGATGAGGTCGCAAGGGATCAGTTCGATCAAGAGGATATTGAGAACCGTTTGAACGATTTGAAGGAGCGAGCAGAGATTTCGATGAAAGAAGTGCAGGAACAGTCACCAACCGACATCGAGCGGTCTGCGGGAAAGAAAAAAGAATCGAGCTCCGTCAAGACGCTTATCAATGACATTCTTACACGAGTTGGCAAGTTGAAAAGGAAAATCGTGAAAATGGCGACGCAGAAGCATTTGAATCAGCTGCATTTGCTTGAAGAAGAGTGCAAAAAGGTTATTAGCACTAGTTTAGCTAACAGACACGATTGTTATGATATCAAACTGTATCAGTCGTCTATTGACACGATCCGCTATAAGGTAGAAGAGTTTAAGAAAAACCGCGAGAATACTGGAGACGAGGAGGTCATTGAAGAAATCATTGAGGATTTGGAAGAGAATTTGATGACGTTGGAGCTTATCGCGCAGACTGGTGAGAAGTTAGAGCTTACGATTACGGGAAAACTTGAGACTCTTGATCAAATAGCTGAATGTGCGGAGTCGCTTAAGGTGCTGAGGGAAGAGCTCGCTGAAAAACTACGAAAAGTGGAGTTTTTGAATGCTGATATGAGACTGTGCACACAAGAGCAGTTCCGTAATGTGGAAATCATCGAAGATTACCTTAGCAATGCTTATGAAGGAATTATTCAGATCAATATGGAAGTCTTCAATAACGAGAAGCTGTATGATGATATTCGCTCAGCACTAAGTGAATGCTTCGAGGTGCATTTCCTGGTCCATCCAGCGTTTAAAGACAAGATCTATTCGCCTGATCTAGAAACGATAAAATCCGATATTGAGCTCATAAGAGGCGGTATTGAGAACTTAAAACAGCTGCTGCGTCTCGAAAACATGGCGTTGGATGAAACAACTGCCTATTCTTACGAGCAAGCATCAACGCTGGAAGGCTGGCTGCAAGAGGATCTGCTGCGTTTGTTTGCTGATTTAGTCGTGATAACGCGTCTCTATGGCTTTTTACATAACGTCGTTGAAGGTTTGGGCTTGAGTATGGGAAATTACGGGCCGATTGACGTCGCTGACGCGAACGAAAAATTGCATCAGGCTGAAGAGCTTTACTCCACGCTGCAAGATCATGAAGACGAGCTTCAGCAATGGCTTCAGAAAATTGATAAGGCGAATATATTAAAGGGGAAGCTGCAGTATATCGAGGCTGAGCTTGAGTTGGGGAAAATGATGACTGGTGTCGGGAAGATTTATAATGAATTACAAGAATTGAGAGACAAAGACAGGCAGTTAGACATGATTTATGAAAGGAAATCTATTGGGGATCTGAGGAAGGCATATCTAGCTGATCTGAAAAGCAAGTTGCAGGTTTATCACAACGAGGTGAAGAGAAACGAGAGAGGATGCATGAATCTGGAGGAGTTTTTAACGTTCCAGAACCTTCAAGTCACCTTTGAAGTTTTTGCGAATGATATTGAAGCGGAGCTGAGGAAAGGAAGCTGCCACATGTTCGGAACGCTGGAAAGCGATTTCCTTCTCAGGCTCAATCCGGAGAAGCTCGGAGCAAAGAGCACGTTGAAAGATAGTCATCTATTCTCAAAGCTGCTTCGTGAGATTCGGTCGGCGCTGCGAAGAAAGAATACCTTCGAGACGAATATAGGTGCGAAATTCCAAGTGGATATGGTGTTCCCGATGATTTATAAGACTGGGCAGGGTACTTTGATTACTATTCTGGATATCGTTTCACAAGGACAAATGAATATCAAGGGGATTGTGTTGTCGATCTCTAAAGATGGTATCTTTTTATTATAAATAATGCTTGAGCTAACCTTGATTAATTAGATGTGAAGAGGATAGACGAACTCCCTGACGAGATTATCGACGATCTCGCGTTTAACTTCAAGCTACCAGATCTCATCATCAACACCTGATTTACTATTTTTTTAAGTTTTACTCACGCTGTAATTCCCATTCAAAGTGTTTATTATTTGGCATTAAGTTGACTTCGGGTATAAAATATGCTTATAGGTTTTTATTCTTTTTCAAGGGAACGATAACTTGAAAGTTTTTCATACAAAGTACCTACAATCATGAGTTCAACCATGTCACTAAATTGATTGGTTTTGATAATCGATTTTTCAAATTAGCTGTAATGTTTAACTCGTACACAAGCCAATACAGTAAATCTAACTAGTTAGTATCAATGTGCACGCTTGAGAATTTATCCTCTTGTTAATTGCTTATTGCATTACCCTATTTGTGATGGATACTCTATTTTTTCTGAGGAGCGGTAGCTTCTTTGAAAGCCTTGGCCTTCTCCTTTTCGGCAAGGGACACTGATCTATTCATCACGACGTAGCCTCCGTCAGGGTTAGTGTCTTTGTCGACCACGAAGAAGCCGAATCTCTCGAATTGGTAGTGCTTTCCGACAGTCAAGTCTAAATGAAAGAATTACTCAATATGTAGCGTAAAGCTATTAGTTACCTTTAACATGAGAGTGGACTCTAGCGTTCTTTTGGATAGTGAGGGAGTTAGGGTTCAACGATTTAAGGAAATCATCATCGGCGTTTGTATTGTGTGAGGTGAAGAGGACGTCGTAGAGACGAGCTTCGACCTTAATGCTCTCGTTGGCAGGAACCCAGCTGACGTAACTCTTAGGCTTTTCCTTTGAGTCCTTGAGCAATTCTGCTTTCACCAAAGTGATAGCGTTATTTTCGCCGGTTTCAATGGCAGTAACTTTGACAGGGTAAGCGTACTTCAATCCGACGACCTTTCCGACAGCGAAGCCGTAGAAGTCGCTTGAGTCTTTGAGTCTGATGTCGCTTCTGTCAATGTAGCACTCCTTGCCGAGAGTGATAGTGTAGGCGCCTTTTTCTGGGTCCTTAGGGAAAAGAAGACCCTTTCTCTCCTCCTTGAAATCTGCAGGGACGTTCTCAAGGACAAGCTTGACAGGATCGAGGACGGCCATGGTTCTTTCAGCGGTCTTATCGAGCTCTTTTCTCAAGCAGTGCTCCAACACGTAAATCGAAATCATGTTCTCGTTACCACGTCTTGTGACGTTGGTCAAGTCGCAGAATTCGTTGATTGCTGATGCGGTGTATCTAATTTCCAAATAATAAGTGAGAAATTGCCTTAAAATTTTAATTTTTTACCCTCTGCGTCTCAAACCGTAGATCGTGAGTAATCTTGGGTCATCCCAGCCGTTGACGTACTTATTGAAAACTAATGTTTGTAATTTTCTCTTGGAAACGACAGAGTTAGAAAGGTTCAGTCTAGAGAACTCCCACACGTATGGTCTGTACAAATTCAAGCGCTTCAGAGTTTCATAGTACAACTCGCGACGGATTTCGAATTCGAGCGTACAGCATGAGTGAGTGATGTTTTCAAGAGAGTCGTTGATACAGTGAGTGTAATCATACATTGGGTAAATGCACCATTTGTCTCCGATGTGAGGATGAGGAGTATATCTGATTCTGTAAGCAACTGGATCTCTCATGGTGGTGTTCTTATGCTTCATGTCCAATTTGAGTCTGAGGACGGCCTTTCCTTCCTCAAACAAACCCATCTTCATTGCATTGAACAAGCGGAGATTTTCCTCAACGCTACGGTTTCTCCAAGGACTTTCAAGTCCTTTCTCTCTGTATTCCGACATCTCAGCCTTAGTTTGATGGCAGACGTAAGCGTCTCCTTGCTTGATGAGTTGGATAGCGAATTGGTAGAGTTGCTCGAAGTAATCAGAAGCAAAGGTGACTTTCCAAGGCTTGTATCCCAACCAGGAGACGTTTTCCTTAATACTTTCGATGTACTCAACACTTTCTTTTTCAGGGTTGGTATCATCGAATCGCAAGTAAGTTTCTCCGCCATATTCTGAAGCCAACGTGAAGTTGAATCTCATGGCTTTGGCGTGTCCAATGTGAATATAGCCATTTGGCTCAGGAGGGAAACGAGTCAAGATTTTGCCTCCTGTCGCTTCCAAATGTTTCTTTAAGATCTCTGGAGGGTTGACTGATGAAGCAAGATCTCTAGCTAATAAAAGGATTAACCCATTTTGTCAAGAATCTGCTCAAAAGTAGCTGATATTACCAACCAAAGAACTGATTTTCTGCTTTTTCCAACCTTCACCTTCGAGGTCATCTTCTTCTTCCTTAGTTTCTTCAGCAGGTTTTTCTTTTGCGGCTTTTTTCTTGGCTACAAAATTTCCAATGTTATTTAGCTCCACCTCAATGAGGGTTTGTTACTTGCTTCTTGTTTTTTTCGCTCTTCCTTTCTCTTTTCGTCTTCCTCGGTTTTTGGGCCAAGAAGCTCCAAAAATGCCTGATTGACAAGCTTGCTAACGCTGGCGCCATTGGCGAATGGAAGCGCTTCTCGCACTTTAGTCAAGTAGCTGGCTTTATAATTAATGAGCGTAAGTCAATTGGGGTTTAGTATTTTTTCTACGGATATTTGTAAGGTATCTCTCTTTGAGGATTTGCTCTCTGTCCTTATCAATAAGAGCTTTAATTGTCTTCTTGATGTCATCATCAGTAACAACAACACCGACCTGTAATATTCATGAAAAAATCAGTGGGTTAGCCATATGCGAGGATATCCTACACCAATCTTTTTCTCGAATTCTGCAGTATCAAGCTTCTGGTCTCCTGCCTTGGTCTTCAAGTAGTCAAGAGCAAGGTCCAACTGTGCAGATGAAGTGATTTTTTGAGCAGCGACGTATTCAGCAAGCAATTGTTTCCTGTTCTCGGTGACAGAAGTTGTCTTTGTTGCTACAGCATACAGGAGGTTGCCTATACGGACCGAATTGAGCACGGTCTCGCAAAATGCAAAGAATTACCGATCTTTTTGTCACATTTATCCACTTTCGCGAAGTCGAGGACCTCAGTGAGACTCGCAGTTACTTTTGGGTTGGAAAGAGTGTTCTTCACGACCGTTGGTTCGAGGCCGATGTTTAAAAATCTTTGCTCTTGTGTTGCCTTATCCATTTTAAGCTCTGTTTAAAATTAGATTTCGATTCTTTTGTATAAAAAGAGAAATCTCCTTATTCAAAATATCCACGAATCTTTTCTTTTTTTTCTACGATAAATGTGTAAAATCCGCTGCTATTTTACACCAAAACTTGTGTAGAAGCAAAAAAAGGACTGAGCTCTGGGCCGTACGTGCTGTATTTTTATCAATAATGATCGTCTAGATAGGAGTTTATGTTCAAATTATTGGTGCATTAGAAAATAACATCATTCGATTGCAATAAAATTTATCACTTGAAAAAACAAATGGATATTGAAGCGAAAGAGGAGTCCAAAAGCAATAAATCAATCAATATTTTAGAAGACATTGGACGAAAGCCTCTGCCTGGACATCTTTTCGGGAACTGTAGAAGCGTTTCTGATTTCGAGAAGCTGCATACGCTGGGAGAAGGAACTTATGGGACGGTTTACTGTGCTCGCGACAAGGTCAGTAAGGAGATAGTTGCGCTGAAAAAAGTTAAAATACAAGATGAAAACGAAGGGTTCCCTCTCACTTCATTGCGAGAAATCAAAAT
>ENA-UOUE01001742-UOUE01001742.1-compost-metagenome-genome-assembly--contig:-NODE-1742-length-12542-cov-7.146811_pt1 | contig 12542 bp, 5 predicted proteins | sample MGYA00238146_ERZ747223 | MGnify/ENA primary metagenome ERZ747223 (study PRJEB28781, sample SAMN06268865) | compost metagenome | isolation source: single cell | place: USA: California, Emeryville, Joint... | reverse complement strand
TGGACAAGATAAGCAATTAGTTGCTAATGTACCATCGCACGTGCGACAGCTGGGATCACATTGGGTACAATTGCTCCCTGAAATAAAGTATCCATTGACATTGCAAGCCACACAAGAAGAGTTGCTGGTTAAGAAGTAAGTGTTGAGAGGACAGCTTTTGCATTCAGTTGGGAGCATCCCCGAACAAGTCGCGCAAGAATCATCGCAGCCGAGACATTCATATCCTAAACTTACCTGGTCATGACAGGTAACACAAAACCCTGCTGTGTTCTATGTAAATAAAAAATTTTTGATGAAAATTCAAAGATTAAATGAATTTACGTAGTATCTTGAAGGGTAAGCACATCCTACAAAGCGATAAAATGAAATATTTAGAAATTTTAGAATCAAAGTGATGATATAGTTTACTTTGGCAGGAACTTGTGCCAGCATGGAGAAAGCTGTCTGCAGGACATGAAGACACACAATCTCTTCCATCCATCATATAATTTGTAGCACAAATTAAACATGATGCCTGGTTTGGGTTCAGAAAACCCATAAAGTGGCATTTTGGATCTATTTCAAGGGGTTAAATTTGGAAATATTTGTATTTACCTGAGCCCCCGGACCATGGATTTCCAAACTCACCTCGAAACCACACGAAATTCATCATATCATAATTACCATCGAGACTTGAGTCCCGGGTCGAACTCCCGGAGACTCGAGTGCTGCAAATATCAATTGCAGCATTACTCATTTGTTGAAAAAGAGGCTTCGTTGGGAAATCTCCAAAATAAGTCCAATTTGGTCCTGTCGCATTGATGATAATTCTCCCTTGATAGAACCCGTTGCTAAGCGCAGTTGGTTTCGTGATACCCATCGATACGGTTACTTTGTTCCAGTAATCTAGCATAAAATACAATTTAGGGAACCGAATGATCGTGAAAGTGTACCTAACTCGATCGCCAATGGAGAGACAAGAACCTGGTTCCATGTAGGATTTTGCAATTTTGCTTTTACTTTCCCGTCTGTTGGATCATAGTAGACCGTAAGGCTGACATAATTGCTGACAGCATTCCGCACTGATACTAAATTTTGGGTAGTAGTAGCTGGAGAGTGTATTAAAACGTCAAATGCAAATAACACTCCTTGTCCGGTGGAGTCGGTCGTCTCATAACTGAAGATTGTGCCAGGTCTGCACATTATCATATTGTATGGTCCGAATGTTGGAATCTCAGAGGAAGCTAGTTTAAAAATTTAGTGCAAAAGGTTTGTGAGGTATTCTATTACATATGGGAGCTGTGGAGATTGTTTGAGCAGTATCCTGATAAATTACCAATGGAATTGTTGCATTTGTTACTGCGTCGTAGTCGGTACTGAGGTGAAAGACATATAAAGTGCCTAATGTATGAAAGCATGCTATTAAATAGTAGAATTTGATTGTCAATACCTCCTGGTTGCATCCACGCTATATTGAGCATTTGACCTGAGGAATTAGGAACATAATCGAGATATAGCCTTGTATACTGCACAGTCTGCCCATAACTTGTATGATATGTGTCTCCACCCCAAAATACTTTTCCCGCGGAAGTGATAGAAAATATTGCATCCGTTGGATCCACAGCGAGGTTTTCGGAGTGGGACGTCACAGTAGTAGTGCTTGCGGGGTAAAATCGGAACCCATATATAATTTTATTACTAACATCACCTCCCTGGGCTACGAATACCCATTCGCCTGGTGGAAACAGCACTCCCTAGTCGAGCTACATCAACACTGAATTATGTCAAGATTTACTGCTTCATTCCAAGGATGCATCATAAGAGAATCGTGGTTTACTGTTCCAATATGCAAAAACGCAGTAGAAGTTGAGGCCACAGCAAATATTAAGAGCCTTCCAGCTTTATGATCGATGCTGAGAAAGACATGAGGAATCATAATAGACTGCATACTTACGTTGGATCTAGACTTAATCTGAAAATAGTTGTCCAAGTCGACAGCGAAGGCAGTTTGACCCATGTACTCATTGAATATTGAGTTGATGATGTCCAAGCGCTGCTTGTAAGCGTAGTGAGAGACTGACTATCGAAATCTCCACTGTTGTAGGTTTTTTCTGTTTCCTGCAAATAGATTATTTCAATAGAACAACCTAAGCACGATATATTAGCGAAGAACCTGATAATTCCTTACATATTTGGAGGATCAATGCTGAAAGCAGCGCTAAGAAGAGGAAATTCAATTTCAACGTCGTTTTCGAATTTATTTTCATCGTATCTTCCTATTGCAGCGCGGTCTGAAATTACAAATAAAATCTTAATTAGCATTTAGTTCGGAATTAAATTATTCAAATACCACTTGGTGAAATTCAGTAATCATCCTCAAGTCAGTTTTCGCTCCATGATTCAAAAACAGGACTTCGACGGTCTTCTGCCTTAGGCAGCCAATAATCTTCAAATTTGCTGAAGAATATGAAAAATAATGGCTTGAAATTTTTTTTTTGGAAATTTATACTCAGCTAATTCGAACCACTTCCATCGAGCAATTGAAAACTTTGATGATTTCGAAATCACTGGAAATGAGTGACATTAGGTACGTTTACAGTGCCTGAAAATCGACAAGCAATCTTGAGGCATTCAAAAACTTTTCATTGCGATTCAATCAGTGGCGCGGAATTATCTACCTATTGTTTGTTTCTTAAACCACTACTGGATGAAAGAGGAGGTTGAAAATGAGAATAAACTCTCAATAAGAGTTCTGGAACTGGTATGTCAGTTTCTATCGCTATCAAAAGAGTGCTGCGCATGATTAAGCAATTTTCCCGCCTCTCTTTTAAGTAGAAAATTAAAGTACAGAACAATAAATTCGAAATCACTCTCTGAAAGACGACAGATAAAGAAGGCCAGCAGGATCATGAGATACACTGGCTTCTTACTTTGCGAATAATTTCTGAATGTTTCCTCATTCTCAGCGAAATAAATAGGCAAAAGTAATGAATAGATTTGTTCTTAAGTTTTTCTATTGTTTTTTGGCAATTTCGTACAGTGTTCCAAGTGACTCAGGCAATTGTTCTTGAGCAATGGCAGGATTTTGGAAATAATTGAGCTTCGCTCTCTTAATTTAAATTGCTTTGCTTTAGTTGCTGTATGATGGTATTTCCTGTGAAGGCTTTGATGATTTCCCTCCTAATTGACGACAAAGGTTAGCATCTATTCATTATTTACAATTTGAGGATTACAGAGGAGAATTGTAATTTCCAGTTTTTGAAAAATTTCAAGCAAATTTAACATTTTTTGTGAATTGCGTAGTTTGAGTTGTTGAATTTTTGAATAGATTACTACTACTTGAGGGGGGAAAAAAACTAGGGACATTTAGCAAATGAGATGCTTTTCTGCGAGAAGAAACATTTTAAAGAGTTTGTCATGCAAGTAGCTATGGAGATACAGTCGAATCTCTTCTTCATTTCAAATGTTGATCAAAGTAGGAGATCGAAGGTATGAAAAAGAGACCATCATATATCTGGATCAAATTGTTTATCAAATTTTTCGGCAAATCAGCGATTGATGCGCCTCTTTTGGCTTTTGACTCTTGAGAGACTGCCGGGATTAATGGCTATCAGTCATTTGATTCGTTTTTGGAACATTACTTTTTCACATTGCATCCTCCCAAGAATCTCACAACTTGGCAATTTGATTAAATGCGAAAAAAATTGAAAAGATTGGAATAAGTTGTGATTATGCTCAAGGAATGCCATTGACTTGAGACGAAATTTCCAATCTTTTTTAGTAAGGAATTACTTATGATCGTGGGAGATACTCGATGGTTGCTGGACATAAAGATGTCCCCAACACAAATTAGCATAGTATACAGCTGCGAATCTTCCCTTGATTTCATTGTTGATATAAAGTTTTTATTACAGCCTTTTTATTGAAAGGTTTGTTGGAAGAGCAACTCAACTTTTCTCAAACAAACTCATTAATTTTAATTTACCTCTTAGCCGTGGTTAATTTCGTAAAACGTTGACGTACTTGGATCCAAATAAAAAATAAAACAGAGGCCCTTATATGTGCTTCATGGCGAACTTCAATCAACACGGGTCGATGCTACAAAGCAAAGTAAAAGAATAACTTGAAGGAACGATTTTAATCAATTTGAAATATAGCAGAGTTATCGGTCAGGAATCCCAACCACAAAAATTGAAAATTGCTTTAATTATTTGAAGTTGTTCTTCTGATCAGGGTTTATTAATTTACAAAGGGGATCCATATTTTGAGAGTAAGCAGGCGTAAGAATATTTTGAAGATATCTATTTATTCTTGGAATCAGTTTAGATTTTTCGAATACTTAATTGTTTATTTTCAGATAATAGGAATATATAGTCTCATATAATTGCTTCATAAATAATTATCATGACCATAATTATTCTCTTAACAATCTCTAATGATTTCTTTTCTCTTTGGGTGAGATCAACCTTGAATCTTTCTCAAATGAAGCAGACTGATACAGGTGCATCTAAGAAGAAATCGGCTAGTATATATTAATTAAACAACAAAAAGCTACTTCCTTCTGAGGTTTTTCCAGTATAAAGCATTTTCCCAGTCTTGGAGTCTAATAATGCTACAATTTCATCATCCGAAGCGCTGGCGAGCATATTGCCATTTGGGCTCCACCGCACACAAGTGGCTTTATCTATGAAATAGGAATTCAACACCACCAAAATTTCTTAAAAGAAATTTTTAAAATTACATTCATGAATGTCATTGAAAGCTTGAACAACCTTTGCTTCTCGTTTATCAAATATCTTCACATTTTTATCAGAACCAGTTGATGCCACTAAATTTCCATTGTTCTGGCAAACATCGATTCATCTAACAGAAACTAATAGGAAAAAAAAGAATTTAGATTAACCAAGAAGAAGGAGTTACAAAGCAAAAGTTGAAACTGTCTTCGAAGTTAGACAAAAAAGAACAAGAAGTCAAATAAAAATGAAATGCGCTTACGATCATTTAGTTGAATCAGTTCGTTCAGAATAAAAGCTGTCTTCTCAACATCCAGGATATTGATATTGTTCTCATTATATTTAACGTCTAATAATGGCTCTCCTGGATTAGTGCTCCATCTACAACGGGCAGTTGGATCTAAAGAGTAATTAGAAGAAAACAAGATATTTAATGTTGCTAATAAACTATCATGAAATAAGGAGGAGGAGATCTATCTGGTCACTGTAGGAGAGAAGAAAGACGTGGAAAAATTATATATGTATTAGAAAAACGTCACTACCCGTCCTTGTTCAAGTTTATATGGAAGCGATAATTGTTGGTGCTGATATCTGATATTAGGCATGTTCTATCCCAGTCAATGGTTGCCGCGGTCTCTCCAGCAGGGTCGAAATCAAGGTTAGCTATGTAGTTAATTCCAGCAGTACCAGATATTAAATTAATTTCCGATGGGAAAAATTTTATTAGATACCATATCCACTGCTATATTGAGGATGCCATTTCGATTTTCAGGCAAGCTTTATCGTATTGCCAGCCTTCGAAGTGGTAGAACTGTAAAGATGATAAGCTATCTTTACTGTGACCGGAATTACACCAAGAAGACCTCTTCTTGAATTATAGGTCACATCTCCAGTCCCAGTCACTAAAAAAAGAGATGATAATTATGGGGTTATTTTCAGAATAATTTATCACCAGAAACTTCCTCAAATGAATAGATTTTCTTCGCTTGCCTTTTCTGTGAAACATCAAATACTTCTAAGTTAGCAGATTCGAAGAGGTTGTGGTGAGCAGAAACCAAGAGGCCTGTGTTTGCAATTTCTTTCACGTGAGCGTAACTATCAACGTACTCTTTTTAGGCAATTACCAAACTTCAGTTAGATCTGAAAAAATTGTAAAAATACCGTCAAATATGCTGAGCTGAACTCCATCAAAACTAGTAAACTCTTGTTTCAAATCAAGTTCAACAATACTGATCTTATTATCCCAACATGAGGGCCAAGCGAGTAGAGTTGGAGATATAGGAGATTTCTCTTCTGTTCAGAGTTGTACATGGTTAGAATTGAAAGAGTAAAATGAGAATTTCATCAAAATAAATGGATCAAAGCAGTGATACCAGTTCTTATCGAATTGATTTGCAGGCCATCCCTTGGAAATTCTTTGATCACCTTTGACTCTTCAAGAATTGTAGGAATCGGTGTCTGACTGTCATTTGACTCGATTTTTGAGAGCATTCCTTTGTACGCTGTTAAAATAAAAATTTTAGATGATCAAAAGCTAATATCGAGCTAATAACCCAGAATTTAATTAAGTTAGAGAAGAGTTATTGAAGGTAGGAATCCGGGTCTTGCCTTTAAATAGTTACATTGCTTAGCTTACGGTATTTCCTTGGGTTATTCAGTTGACTATGAAAAAACAAAAAAACCAAGTAATTTACTGTAACTACGGATTAATTGCTTCTTCAGATTGTTAATGAGCAAGTATTACTCAAGATTAACACGATAAAAATTTATTCGCTCTCAAATCTCAAAATAAAACAGTCGGTAGAACACCAGAAAATGCTACCAAAAAATAATGAAAAAGAGGACGATATCCCTCCTAAGACCAAGCTCCTTTATGAAGATTTTAAGCTCGTAGCAGAGACATCGACGTACAAAGTATTCAATGCCAGAACTCGTGATTCACGTGAATGGCATACAGTCAGAGTCCTTGACTGCACAAAAGAGTATGCGAAAACCAACGACGATCATGCAACAACTCTCTTTGTTCAAGAGCTGCTTTGGCTTCAATGTCGCTATCCAGGATCTGTCTTCACAAATACTTTCGAGATCAGCGAAAATGGCAAACAGATGGCTTGTGCAACTCTCTCTTATCTCCCATTAAATTGCCATATAAATGGAACTGATGAAGTCATCATTCCTAAAGACATCACAGTCAATGATAGGTTGTTGAGCGGCGTGTTCTCTGATGTGGAGTTTCTTTGGAAAGATCTTCAGTTAAGAAAATTTGTTGGCGTATTAGGCCCAGAAAATATTGCTTTCATCAAAGAAAAGGGCAATTTTTTCTTGGGAAATTGGGCGAAACTTTATGAAAAAGCCCATCCAGGAGTGAATAATTTACTAATAACAACAGATGTTTCTGAAGAGTACAACAAAAAGAAGTCAAGCTCTCAGGAATTGGCAATAGAAATTGAGAAGTTACGAAACTTGGTTGAAAAGCTGTTAAGTTCGGATCTTCAACATTCATCCAATCTCGCCGAAGAGGAATCAAAGCAACTACGAGTCAAGACATCCAGTGATTTCACAGAACAGTCTATGAAGAGCATCGGTAATACACTTGTATCTTGGCTATTTTCCTCATAATTATTCCGCATTAATTGTTTGTTAAATAGAAAGCATCCTTTCAAAACCAAAACTATTCGCTTTCTGTTCGTCCATCAATAATAAGATTAGTATTGTTGACCTCGAAACGAAAGAGCAAATTTCAGACTTCGACGGAGTGAAACTCAACATGGGCGATGGTATTTTTCAACTTAGCAATTTTATCTGATGACTATCCGCTTAGAACACGACGACAGCTGGACACATGTGAAAGAGATTGTCAACACGCAACTTCTCGTTTCTGTTCATTGCTGTGATTCATCTGCCAACCTAGAATTATTTGATATTTCATGGAAAGGACAAGTGAAGAAAATATATTCATCTGAAGAAGTTTCTGGCTGTAGAAATCATCGCTAATCATCTGTTCTCTAATTATAAGTTCTCCTCTATAGCCATTGGTTGAGGGGATGTAGCCTATAATCCACGAAGAAGCATTCTTGGTGCAATGTGTATTGGAGAGAAGGCAGCCTACCAGTTGTACACTATTGCCACATCGAAGTCTGATGACATAGTGAAGCTCACTCGAAGTTCGAAATGGCACTCTCAATATAGCACTAGAGAAAGTCATAATAATATTTTTTCCAGTGAGCTTGATTTTAACAAGTTTTGCTTCTAGATAACCACATAGCTAGCCTTGACTTCAATCCTAATGGAGAGACTGTAGCAACCATAGATTTCTATGGAACATGTCTCTTGGCAGATGTGAATACTCACAATTATAGCTTCCATCTCAACATGATGAAGCCTAATCAGTATGGTAAGTAATATTTTTGAATTTTTATATTTTTCAGGGTCATCATTCACTCCTACAGTTTATTATTAGTAATAGTTTATGGTCACGTTAACAATTTTGTATCTTTATCAATAATTATTTTTTAGATTCTTGGGGCCGCTGTAGGTGGAGCACTAATACTGACGAACCATTATTATTCGTTAAATATGACATGAGACAACTTAATCTCCTAGACGTTGAGAAGAAAGCTCTTATTTTGAAGATTCCGATTGAATTGAATGAAAGTCAGTGCGACAAATTTTGTTTTTACCTTTATCCGTCAATGTCTTAACCTGAGTTGCTATTAAATCCCCAAGACATTAAAAAGAGGCTGTGCTGTCTCTTTTCAATGAGAAAAAGATTGGTCTATTAATTTTTTTTGCTTTATATCTTTTTATTCTCCGTCTTCGCTTCTTATGATTGGCTTTCGGTTTTTATAGTAATTACTTTCTGGATTGATGTTTGTCAAAGCAATGGAAATCTACTAGCTTCCGCTGGTAGTGAGCATAATGTGAAGATATTTGACAAACGAGAATCAAAGATTGTCCAGACTTTCAATGACATTCATAACAGTAATAGTTTTTATTATATTACTAAAATTATCGCGAACACCTGATTGATTGTTTTCTAGTTTATATTAAATGTGTGAGATGGAGTCCAAGCGGCGATATGATCGCAACCGCTTCAAATGATGGGACGGTAACGCTATTAGACTCGACGACTGGAAAAAAGTTTTATACTGGAAAGACTTTAGATGAAAGTAACTTTTTTCCTGTTCGAAAATAAAAAGTGTTTTCATGTAATTTATTATTAGATTGGGCTATGTCTGCCTGTTTCATTTGAGAAAAATCATATTGACTAATCACTTGAAAAGAAGGCAGAGACTAGGAACCATGAGGACAATAATTCTCATAAAAGAAATAATACTGTTTTAGAGTTGGCTATAAAAACGTTGAGTTTTCATCCCTTCAAGGATTTCATCTTTCATTCCACTTCTTGAAAACCGAATGATTAGTTAGTGAAAACTGAGAACTCAGACTAGAAAGCCTAAAATTGATCTCATCAAAATTTTGTTAATTTGGTTAACAGCAATACTATAGGTTCAGTTGTGAAATTTTCAAATACTTCGTTTTATTATGGAGTCCTAAGAAACTCTCAATGTAATATGACCAAATGACCTCTCTCAAATTTCAACATTTTCAAAGCATGGAAATTTAATGGAATCAATTAGAAGAAATAGGTGTGCTATGTTTTCGTTGAATCATATGTGATCGAAGGAGCATAGGAATCTAGAGAAATTCCTTCCAACATGAATGAGCAAAATCAAAGATCCTCTTGATTCATTCATTCATTTTTTTAAAATTCTTCGATAATTTAAATAATCAAAAACATTTCAGTAAAATTATTTCAGTCGTCTACAAAACTCAAAAACTATGCTGCCAAAAAATGAGACAAAAGAGGACCAAGAACTTACTCTCACAGCTTCCGAGGAGTCCAAAGAAGCTAACTGTGACCTAAAAGCCGATGGTTTTCCTCGAAAGTCGACTAGAACCGGTATGTTAATTTTTTCAAAGATCAAATGTTCTTGTTGGACTAAATTTCTCGCTTTTCAACTGGCAAACCCTTCTCGATTGCTCTACTAATCTAATGGTGAACAGAAGAGATAGCGTCTTCACCTTCAACACTAGTAGCATGGAGTACACATAAAGAGAACGAAGTCACTATTATTGAGCTGAATACCAAGCAAAATTATGCTAGCTTTCAAGGAGCCCAGTTAGCAGAAGGTACCAAAGACATTCGAATTTAGCCCAATTGAAGCTTATTTCCAGGCGGCTGGACCCTTGTAAAGGATATCCCAAACACGAAATTACTCGTCTCACTCAATCACTGTGACGGCAAATCAGTTAATATGGAAATATTCGACATTTCTAGAAAAGAAATTAAGAAAATATACTCTTCCGAGGAAACTCGAGGAGGTAGTGAGCATTTCATTATTCTCAAAAAAAAAATTCTCATTACTAGGAATCGGTGACGGGGACGTGACCTATAATCTGAGGAGAAACATTCTTGGTGCAATCTCTTTGGAAGGGAAAGTAGCTTACCATTTGTACAGTATTGGGTATTCTGGACAGCGAAATAGTTACAATGTAAAACTACTAAAAAAAGAGAAATGGCATTGGCAATGTAATGCCTCAGAGTGTATTCATCGATTTAGTCAACTGCTTCATTTTATCATGTTTTGCAACTAGTCAACTTTGCCTCCGGTTTCGATTTCAGCCCCTCAGGAGAGACTGCAGCGAGCATCGATAGCTGTGGAACGTGCGTAATATCAGATGTGGATACAAGCAAATATGGCTTCCATTTTAATTTTGATAAAATGGGTAATTGTATTTCTTTTGAATAATTTTTATCTATTCCTGAAATTTCAGTCCTAGAGTCCATATTTGGATGCTAACTATTTTCATCTAACCTTACCTACCTATTTGATTTAGACGATTGGAGTCGCTGTAGATGGAGTACGAATGCCGACGAGCCCATTTTATTCGTGAAGTATGGAGAAAACAGACTCAATGTGCTCGATGTCGAAAAGAAAGCTCTTTTTCTTTCGAATCCAATTCAACTCAGTCAGAGCCAACACTGTAATATGTTAGTTTTTAAACTTATTGTTTTTTTTTTCTCTCTCTCTTCGTTAGCAATCGGTTCTTACTTCTTCTTTTTCTTTTTCTTGCAACTACCTTTGAAAAACTGAATTTAAACTTCAATTCACCTTCGTTTCTTTTAGTTCCCGCCACTTGGATTGATGTTTGTCGGACTAATGGAAATTTACTGGCAATAGGATGCAATGATAAGAGCATCAAGATATTTGACAAGCGCTGTTGTAGCTCTGTGAGAACCTTTGATAGAATTCATTCGGGTAATTTTTGGGTTTTTGTTGATCACATCTTTATCCTAACTGAATTTGTCGAAAAATATAAGATTGGGTTAATTGTGTACGATGGAACCCGAATGGTGACATGCTGGCATCTGCCGGTGCTGAAGGAATAGTAAGACTGCTGGACCCTACGACGGGAAAGGTCATCCATAGTGCGGGTGCCTCAGGTAGGAAGAATTTATGCATAGAATATACTATTTGTTTCACTTCTGTTCATTATTAGATTTTGCAACATCAATCTGTTTCATTTAACAAAGAATCAACGTGATGGAAGACATGAAGAAGAAAGGAGCTCCAAGGGTATCATCTGAAGATTTGTTATTCATAAAATAAAGTAGGGTTGACAGTAATTATAGCATTCAGAGTACTTTCTATATAAATATTTCATCATAATGGTTAGTAACTCCAGAACAGAAGTAATATAAAGCTAAGATTCATTTAAACGATTGAGACTAAAAAGTTTTTGAGAGTTCACACCGAAACAACTCCAATTTTTTCTCGAAGTTCTGGAATTTCTATGCTATAGAGGGTTTCGGCAGTCTCATGGAGACCTAACATGTCATTCCCATTTCTGAACCATAAAATATATTGGCTTGAAGTTCAATAAGAAGGGGCAATATACCAAATCACAGTTCAAACAATTTTTCTCCCCCAGAAAGCCCTTTCTCCATGTTCATAGCATTTGTCGCTGGAGAGATTGGGCGACTAGCATGTAGAACTCATTCAGTGAGAAAGCGAACTTGTGTATACAGAAAGAGAAAACCAAGAGATGTTATTAAGCTCTTTTCATATAAAGGACCTTTGGCATAGGAAATCACGAATTTGATGCGAGACTAAGTTGTAGCGTAAAGTCTATATGCCTAAAGCAAGTCATTTAATGTTTTTTTGTTTTTGTCTTTGTTCGAGAAACCATGGGCCATGATATTCTTTTCATATATTAAAAAAGAAAAGATAGGAGAACATCTTAAAATAGAAAAACTGAAACTCAAATTGGAGACGATAGGAATCAAAACTTTAAAGTATTGTACCTCAAATATGAAACATTAAACAAAATGACGATTTGAACTCAAGCTAATGATTTGCAAATACAACGATTTTCTGGTCCTTTTGACTTTGCAACCTAAAATTGAATTTTCTTCTGAGGAATGCTAATTTCTGGAGAGCGAAAAAGTACTAGAATCTTTCAATATTAGAGAATGCAGCCACAAGCCCATCCGTATTGGTTTTATAGTTCTAAAAGAGAAGATAAACAAGAGACAAATTTGTTTATAAGAAGAAAGATTTCAAGAGAAGGCTACTTCCTTCAGAAACGATGAGAAAGGATGATTGGTTTGGCATAAGAGTGATATTCAAGAGTTTGGTAAACTCAAAACGAATTTCTGTAGGGCGATGATATGCGATACTACACGAGTTAAACTTGATTCAATCAAAAACGTATCAGTCCAGTTTCTGCCTATAAATTCCCTCTGAGAACGATCATTTCATATAA
>ENA-UOUE01001741-UOUE01001741.1-compost-metagenome-genome-assembly--contig:-NODE-1741-length-12544-cov-6.288441_pt1 | contig 12544 bp, 8 predicted proteins | sample MGYA00238146_ERZ747223 | MGnify/ENA primary metagenome ERZ747223 (study PRJEB28781, sample SAMN06268865) | compost metagenome | isolation source: single cell | place: USA: California, Emeryville, Joint... | reverse complement strand
ATGAAGAAAGACCTGAAGGTGACAAACAAAATCCGAGAAATACGACTGAAAAGAAAAATCCAATGACTCAATCATTTGTGGCTGAAGAATTCGGAACTGAGAATAGTGAAGACTACGAAAGATTTCACCTTGATTTGCAAAAGAAAACGTTCCCAAAGTCCTTCTTCAAACGTCAATGTCAGTTTAGCGATGGGTACATTAGAATCGAAATTGTCGATACCGGCTGTGGGATGAAACCTCATCAAGTGGGTCAATTATTTCAAAGGTTCTCTCAAGTGAATGAAAACACAACCAAAAGACAAATAGGCACTGGATTAGGTCTCTGGATCTCCAAAGAACTTTGTAAACTGATGCAAGGAGACATCAAAGTATCAAGCATAGAGGGAGTAGGAACTTCATTTGTCTTCTTGATAAAGACTCAATCCTCTCCTGATGAGGACCAACTAAACCAATTCAAGAAACTGCCACACATGAACTCAAGTTGGAATATTGAATTTAAACCAGCTCTAGACCCTGGAAAGAATATTTCTTTCATACAACGATCAGCTACGATGGTGCAGATTCCCGATTTATCGAGTCTCCAGTATTACAAGGCAAAAACACCTCACACCACAAAAAAAGCACTTATAGCAGAAGATCTCGTCTATAATCAAGAGATTTATAAGCGAATGCTCAAGAAAGAAGGGGTTGAAGTCGTGATTGCTAATGATGGAGCTGAAGCTGTCAAAATCTTCAAAAGCTCTCCTCCAAGAACCTTTCAGTTCTTATTGTTTGATCTCAACATGCCGAATCTAGACGGAATCGCAGCAAGCAAGGAGATTCGTGAATACGAAGCAACAAATCTCCTTAAGCACACACATATTTTGATTGCGACTGGTCATTGCACACAAGAAACAAGAAATCTCTGCTTGGATCCAAAGGGCTCAGTGAGAGCGTTCGATGTGCTGATAAAACCTCTGACGCAAGCAAACTTGAGTAGAATTTGCGAGTTAACGAAAAGCAAATAGTGTAGAAATATCCGTGAAATTAAAGCGTAATTTCGCAATTCACAAAGAATTTCAAAAAGAACTGTTGTCTGGTAGTTGTCCATAAAGCTGATATATATACATATAATTGATTGTAATTGATTAATTGTATATGTTATCCTCAGTATTTATATATGGATCTGGCTATCGATACCTCAAATATTGTCAAACTCTCTGAAATATCGCAGTATTAGACCTCACTACAAAATTTAACCCTAATTCACGTCCGCGCTCAAACAAAGATTCTTAGGCAAAAAACAAGAAGAAGTTTATTGGATTGCATTCCAAAGTCAAGTCTATAAGAAAGAATAACACAGAGAAAATAGAGCAATAATAAGTTAATTAATTTACTCTGATGTAAAATATTTAAAGCATATTCGTACAATTGCCATTTACAAATTTTGACCCCACTCAGGACTAGATTAGCACTTTATTCTAATCTAGGACCCTCAAACTATCTCAGGTATTCCTAACACCACATATATCTCGGCCAGTTATCTTGCGAAACCTTTTCCATCAGCTTCATTTCCTTTGTGGTGGGATCAATCATCGCATAAAACACCTGAGAATCCGATTTAGAGACCTCCTGGCTGAACTTCTGCTCCGCCTTGGGTCCGCTACTAAATTTGAAGGACTGAAACTCTGGCAATGAGGCCATTCCAAACCCTTGATAGCTCTCTTGGTTCAACTCGTTTGTATTTTGGTTCCAATCTAACACTGGCTTCAGATAAACAGTGTTTGATGCATTTGCTTCTTCTTTGAAAACAGACTCGGCTTGATACAAGGGACCTCCAACCATATCGACGCCTTTACGTCCTGTGTTATCCATTTGATAAGAAGCATGATTATAATCAGTAGCCTGACTGGTTTCTTCAGAAGATTCATAATAGCCCTGAGTATTGACTTTCTCGAGGTAATTTGTCGCAAAGCCCGCCTCGGAGTTCCCATTGGAAGCGTTTTTCTCCAGGACATAGCTGGGCGATTTCTTGACGAGGCTATTCCAGCGGTTTCTCACAGCGTTCTCAGTCCTGCCAAGCAACTTCGCAATAGCAGACCATTTTTTGCCCATTTTCTGGAACGCATCCATTAATTTTGCATCATCCTCTCTTGTCCAGCCACCGCGGATTATCTTCGGATCGACGTAGTTGTTCCATCTCTCCCGGCACTGTCTGGACAGCCGGTAGCATCTGGATAAGGATTGAGCATTTATCTTTTCAGCAATTGTTTTCCATTGTCTTTCGCTTCCGTACTCAGCGACGAGATTAGCTAACAGTTTATCCTCCAAAGGAGTCCATGGTTTCTGAGCCACGGTTGTCCTAACAATCGTATTCCAGCGTCTATTCAGCTGGGTTGCTTGCTTCGTTGGAAAAAATTTACCCAAGCTTTCCCAGTCTTTATCACTCTACAAAGCTATTTTAGAGGAAAAGTCTCATAGAGCTGAACATTACCATCGCATGGAAATTGGAGCCGTGTATGAGACAATGATAAGCTATTATCGAGATGAGAAAGTGTGTTTCTTCCTCTGACCAATTGATTTTTCCATATCGGGGATTATGGGATAGCTTTCTCATCAAAGAGTCAAAAGTTCGAGCCAAATGAACTTCATCATGGATCCCCGGACACTTAACTATCAGACTACCGAGGATTTCTTCAAACAGATCATCTTTTCTGTTGTATGAAGCGAATTTGATTTCTTTCATGAATCCCTCAAAGTTTTCGTTAAGAGCTTTACTCTTTTGATTTGCGGTTTTTCTCTTTCTTTGAGAAATTTCTTCATCGCAAAAATCACTCGAAAGAGGCTCTACTAAGGATGTTAGGGCTTAATGATAATACGAAGAGACTACCTTGTAGCTCCTCCTCCTCTAAGTTGTTGCTATCGACTGTATCTGACGTGAGAAGAAACTGAGATATGTCCATGGTTTTGTACTCTCTTGAAATTTGCTTTGGATGGAATTAAAATTACACTTCTCCTAAAGTCCGTTTATATACCAGGGAGGACGATTTTCATGGGAGTTGAAGATTAACTTGCAGTGCGTATTATCCTTCCAGTACCATCCTTCAACACAGTTAATAAAATCAAATTTTACTAAAAGAGTCTTTTCACTGATGTAATTCACGAACTGATTAGCTTTGATCACTGGAAAATCTGGTAAGACGATTATATTTTAATTTGATTGATTAATATAAGTTTAAATTCACTGCTGGGATGTGTCCTCGTATTTTTAATCTTTAATCTTCACGTCTTATCTTCGGCCTTATTTTTGGGCTTTTTCGGGCTCATCATGGCCTTACAGCGCTAAAATAAACCCGCTTTCCAAACCCACAGCCGAGATTCGATAGCAAGCTCCTCATTTATCACAACTGAGGAATATTTCTCTTTAATATCACTAAATCTTATCTGATATGTCATCATTAGAAAAAAATTCGGTGATATCTATCCATTATAAAGAAAATATGTAAAGGGAAAAAATGAGTGGGATAACATCTCGATCTAATATTCGTCTTTTGATGAGATACCAAACAAAAAAAAAGAGTTTTTTCAGAATCTGAGGAGAAGACACAAAATTCCGATCACGAGACGAAGTTAAACGCCGCAAAGTGAGGTGTATTCGAAATTTCTGAAATTAGAAAAAATTCGATTTAGCTGATCTAATTTGGATCACTGACAATTTTTGGGTGCTGGTAAAAACCTTATTTTGCCTTTAATAATTTAATCAGGATTATTCTAACAAGTTTCCGAAAAATGAAGGAAAAATAAAAGATTTATTCACAAATGAAGCGGATTGCTAAAATAAACCGATTCATATCAGTTAGGTAGACTTTGTACTATGCTTCTTTAGCACGCATCGACCTCGAGTTATTGGGAAATTAAATAAATGCAAAGATAATTAGTGATAGAGTGATGGATGTGATCATTTACAAAATGAATTTGCAATATTATTCCTTTTAATAAAGAGTCTTGTTGGCAGATGAGAAGGCAGCTGTTGGAAGACTTTATGACGCTCTGGGAAGAGCTGAGTAGGTATAGCTTAGTTTACTTAGAGTATAAGAGGTACGACGACTTTGTAGTATGTCAATGTTGATTCTCCACTTTTCATTGTCCAAATAGATCAAATTCACTATTAGCGGTCCTTATTATAGTTACATATCAAGAAGCCTAGAAATTGTTAACTATTGCGTTTTTGTGTTTGCTAAAATGTCCATATTCTATTTGGAAGCATCCAATTCCGTGTAAATGGTATTTGTTAAATAACAGGAAACTTGCTGTGAAAAATATAGCAAGTTGGCTTCCGTTTTGATACAGGAATTGACAATAAAAAATGAAGTTAAAAAACCCAAAAAAAGAGATCTGACGCTAGAGAAGTATGACGACTCAAAAGTCACACAAAATTGAGTGAGAGCCTTTACGGCAAATCTAGTTTGATGGGATTTTGATTAGTTTGTAGCTCATTCTGTATAACCCTCGAACTCTTTGTTACTGGTTTCAATACCTTGATCAATTGCAGCAATATTTGAGTGATTTTAAAGTTTTACTTTCTGACGTAATATTAATTTTGAAAAAGCAAATGATCTAACAAGCTGCTCTCAATGGACCGAGAAGTAAAATAAATTTCCTTTGATTAATTGGTCTTCGATATCATTTTTTTTTTGGAATTGATTGAAAACGTGCAGAATTTCAATGTGCATGTATAATAAATTTAAAAAGCTGCGATTAAACATTAGAAAGTATCATAACAACACTATTTTCAAAATAAATGAACACAACATGATTCCCTATGTTTTTTTCTCTCTCTCTTCAAAACAATCTGCATCAATAGAAAAGTCATTAAATTGCAGCAGCTAAAATATGCTGCAGGTATCAATGCAAGCACTTTTGTCTGGCTCTTGGTTTTTTAGGTAAGCCGTCTTTCTCATATCAATGAGAGAGCTCTTAGCGCCACTCTGTCTGCTACCTTTTTGGCTCATTCTCATTTGGATCATGCTACCAGGTTCTGGGTTTGCATTGATTGATGTCCCTTTGATTTTGGAAGAGTTCGTTGCTCTGTATAATTTATTATTTTCTATTGTCAAATCATAGTTGGCAATAATTTTGCTAATTTGAGAAATATCTTGGTCAGTGGCAGCAAGCTGTGCAGACAACTTCTCATTTTCTTTTTGCCTAATAAATAATTTTATCCATATAATCAGCACTAACTATATACATTTTTTCTTCTTCGAGACGGAGATCCTCAATTTTCTTTCCAAATTCTGTGCTTTGAGCTTGAAGCGCAGCGTACTCAGCACTTAATGCCATGCACTCTTTCTCAACTTTTTTGATTTCTTCATTGTTCTTTTGGGTTTTCTCATTGAACCCGTCGATCTTCTCTTTGATTTCCTGATCTTTTCTGTGCCTCTAGCAAAAAGATAATGTTAGAAATCTTCATCAACCAGATAGAAAAACCTCAGCCATCTGATTATCATACATATTTTGCTTCTTTTTCAAAGTTTCTAAGTGCATATCAAATTTCTTTTCGAGTGCCTGAAGTTCGTCTTCACGGCGCTTTAGTTTTTCTTTGAACTCGTCCAATGTCGCCTTGTGGACATATTTCTTGTGGCAAATATCGCAAATTCGCGCGTAATTATCTGGTTTCTGTGGATCAGGCCGTCTTCTCTTACTATGATCATCACAGCAAGCCTTCCCACAAAAATGACTAATAAAACGCGTTACATCAAAAATGATGTCTGAAAACAATACCAGTTGCGATGACGTTTTTGGAAAAAGCCAAATTCAGTTTTACAAACGAGGCATGCGTCCCCTGAATATTGCTTTGTAGGACAGAGTTGATGGAATATAGGATCGTTCTCAAAGTCCCCTGCTAAAGTTTATCAGGGTGATATTTGTGATAAATAATTTACTTTCCAACTCTCCAAAAGATGAAACGATAGATCTGCTTTTATCAGCTTTGGGCGCAAATGACTTACCGAATTTTGATAAGTTTTTTTCAATCTCTTGGCCGTTGCAATTGGAAAAAGAGCCTGTTCGTTCTTTAGTAACTATCAACCCGTTGGCCTCTACCATATGAAAATCTAAGGAAGGTAATTTTGTTTCATTAACTGAGCAAACGCTTTACCATTGCCTTTGTCTAAGCAGATCCCACTTTCTTTTGGAGAAGTGCTAAGTTTATTTTCTTCATCGAACGAGTTTGGTGTCTTACTTTCTTCGTCGGATGTATGCAAGTCCTTGAAGGATTTGCCTATGAGACAGTTTTTGAATTTGTGTGGCTCCAGCAATGGCTTACTCATTGCCTCTGGTTTTTCCAGTTTTATGTACGAATTATATGTATAGCATTAATCACAGCAAATATTTCAGGAATTTGGAACCATGTGGTAACGATAACATCTTCTTATTTTTTCGAAAGTAGAGAAGAGATTTCCCAACCTAGTTTCCTTGGGAGCTGCTCGGCTTGTTAAAGTCTAGTCATATTAATGGTGATGCATGAAGGTTTTTCTAACAAGCAAAGAGGAAAACTATTCTAGGCGGAGCTCAAGAGTGCTGGTTAAATTTCAACTTATTCTAAAACGAATTAATTAAATTAATCCTGGAAAATTAATGGGGTAAACGGGCTTTTCGAGTGAATGAGAAACCTGCTGGGAATGTTAAGAAGAAACTCAGATTTTTGTTTAAAACTTGGTCATTAGCTTTCTCAAACGCGATAGAACACCATTTAAATAGAATTCAATCTTTTTTCAGGCTGATTATCAAGGTGCAGAAATCTCATTATGAAAAAATCGAAAAAAGTGATAGAACCTCAGAAAGTATAAACAACCCACAATTTTTCAGTATAACTACGAAATTTCACTATTATCATCAGCACCTTCCATGTTAGAATATCTAACACATTGAGGAGCCATAACAACCTCTAGAAAATGCTGCAACCCGTATTGCAGGAGCTTTGTTCAGGTCTTTCATTTTTCACATAACCCGACTCTCTCGCACCGATCAGGGAATTCCTTACGCCAGTCGCTCCGGCATTAGTCATGCTATTTTGAACTGCTCTCAACGCATCTGGGTTGGCGCTGTATGATATTTGCTTGCTCCTTGTGTCGCCTGTTGTTGCATATATTTTATTATTTGATAGCGCTCGGTCATAATCCTCAATGGTCCTGTTGATTTGGCTGATATCTTGCTCAATTGCAGTGATCTTCTGCGACAGTGTCTCGCTCTCTTTCGTTCTAAAAGACGGAATAAGTCACTAAATTGAATGAATAATTTACTGGGATTCTTCTTCTCGACGGAGGTCTTGAATTTTCTTCTCAAGATCTTCATTTTGAGAGTGAAGCTCCGCATACTTGCCATTCAAAGCCATATTTTCCTTTTCAACCCGCTTGATTTCTTCCTTAGCTTCATTTATTTTCTGGATGTAGGTATTAATCTTGTCATTGATTTCTTTATCCTTTCGTGCTTTCTAACAAAAAAGCTGATTTAGATCCATCATGTCAACGCATCTAGAATACCTCAGAGATCTGATTATCATATGTGTTCTGCTTTTCTTTGAGTTTTTTCTGATACTGGTTTGCTTTGCTTTCGAGTTCTTTCAGCTCGTCGTCTCGGCGTTTTAGTTTTCCTTTGAACTCGTCCAAAATCATCTTATTGATATATTTTCTATCGCAAATATCGCAGATTCGGACATAGCTGCCTGGTGTTTGCGGGTCAGGTCGTCTCTTCTTGCTATGCTCGTCACAACAAGCTTTTCCACAGAATTTGCTGTGAAATTCGCTATAATGCGAGAAAAAGCGATGCTGTTCGTTACCAATGATGACGTCCTTTCAAAAGACCGAATGATCCATCGCAAACAACACATTTGTCCCCTGAATATTGATTAGGAGGGCAAAGCTGCTTGAATATTGGGTCGCTATCGAACTCATCTGTTTAATTGTGATTAGATTCGACTGTCAAGAAGGCAAGATCTACTTTCCATCTCTCCGAACGATGAAACGAAGGTTTTGCCATCGGTTCTGAGCGAAAAGGACGCACCGAGTTTCGAGTCTTCGCCTCCTTGGCCTTTGCTCGTATAGTATGATCTTGTCCCATCAGTAGTACTTCTAAGCCCTGCGTCCTCTACCGTATGGAATTCTAATTCGAAAGAGAGGTTATCGATTAAGATCCCGGCAACTTTGCAATATGCTTACCGTATTCTAAATCTGAGTGGACCGGACTTTCTGCTTTAGGAGACTTTAAGAAGTTTTCTCCCTTGGACATTTTAGGGCTCTCAAGCCCCTCATTTGATAGACGTCGCTCCATCATAGATCTGTCCTCGAGGCTGTTTTTGAATTTATTTGGCTGGAGTAATGGCTTGCTCATTGCTGGTTGACCTGAATGTCTCTTTGCAATTTATATGTATAAAATAAATTACTGTATTACTGTTAATTTAGAAGCAAGAGTCAGAAATTTTTTTGCAATTAACTACTTGCTAGCTTATAAAAATCTTTTCTTTCTTTTTGATTGAAAGCTTTATTCATTTTTTATTTTATTTTGTCTTCTCTCTCTCTTTTCAGTTCTACTGAGATTATTTTCAAATGCTAAGAAGCTAGAAAAATTGCTAATTAATTAAGTTTTGTGTTCTAGAGCCTACAGAAATTCTAATTTATTTCATCGAATCTGATAGAATTGACCAGATGGAGAGGAGACCTGAAAGCTATAGACTTAAGTACTCTGAAGATGAGAGAAAGCAGATGGTTCAGGCGCTAATGAAGAGCTATCCGAATCATATCCCAATTATTGTTGAACAGCACTCGAAATCTAAATGGTTTGAATTGGATAGAAAGAAGTAACTTTCCTTTCAAAAAGAATGGCAATGTGATTTGATCTGCAGGTTTCTGGTACCTGAGATGTACAAAGCCTACCATTTGATTAGAACCTTGAGAAGAAGATTCGATTTGAAACCAAGCCAGGCGTTGTATTTGTTTGTTAACGGGGATACGTTGCTGAGCAGCGGTAGACATACATCCATTTATTAACTCTTAATGAAGTTGTAAAATAGATTCGAGGGTGTCAGAAGTCTATGAGAAGTACCGAGATTCTGATGGAAGTCTTTATATTGAATACTGCGAATATAATTCGTTTGGAAGCTTATAACTGTTCGTTATCAGAGCGGAATTAGTGAAAAGTGATCGGAATGTTTCATAATTTGTTTGTCGAATTTTGTTAGACTCATTTTTCACAAATTGGAAAAATGCTTTGAAAATTTCATTTTCTGATTCTGAGAAATTCTGCTAAATAACAGAAGAATCCGAAAGTACGGACTAAATGGTGCCTGATGTGCTATTACAAGTTCAGAAATAATGCGTACTCATAAATTAGATCTGAGAAATCAGAGAATTTATCAATTATTATTTGTGTAACATTTTCTTGTAATTGAGGAGACTCCTTCACCATGAACATATGAACACACAATATAAATATCCAGATGTAGCGATTAACCCAATCAATTACTACTATATTCCACTGTAACATTTTCAAATCACTTGAAACTACACTTCCTTATCTTATGCGTCTTATTCCTAACGTTAGATACTTTAAACTCTGAGTTAATCTTTAGAGGAAAGACAGTATTTCTCCCTATTAAATAAAGTAAATGTAGGTAAGAATGTCATCACACCATTTTACCATGCACGCAATACATCGGAAAATCGCAGTGCTTCAGTTGAGAAATCAGCTCTTTCATATTGATTCTAGTTAATCCGTCTCCAAACTTGATTCCGTTTTTACAGGACTTACTTGCTAATAGACTTTAACATCAAATTGTCTCATATCTGTAGTAGAGAACGAATGATCTTACTCGTCGAAAGTTTCTTGCAATATTATCTTGACATTATTATAACCCATCTTTGCATTCTGGTTAATAGCATTGCAGGCAATTTTTCCAAAATTCTCCTTAAGAATAAATGGACTTCTGGTAACTAAACACAAATCTAATAAAACTAGCTCCTTTGACAGGACTTCTTACCTTCACCGATAATCCAAGTGTGTTGAGTGGGAGCCACACTGACAGTTGGAAACTGGACTTCCAAAAGGCATTCTTTCAGCTAAAGGGCATGAACTGTTTAATGTTAAAAAAACAGAAAAGGCAGCAACCAGTTGCTTTGTCGAATCCATTTTTTCTGCAGGAATCACAACTTTCTCGCTTTCATTCGAGCATTTCACTTCGAATAAGTATGAGCTATAGTTTTCAAAATCTTTTATTTTATGCTCGACAATCGACCGCTCAAAATTCTTTTGTTTTTGATCTGACTTCTGATGAACGCTTTGATATACTGGGTAATCTCGATATTTCTGTTGGTAGTATTCATATCGGATTCTTTCATGCACAGCATGCTGATCTAGTACAAAAATTAATTTTAGTCGTCTGTTCAGACAAACAATAAGTTTGTCCCAAGCCTATTCACTAGTCATTTTGTGAAAGAGCTATAGTAGTACTTGACCAATAACTTCAGCGTCTTCAAATATCGTACGGTCTACTCGAGTATTAGATTTATCTTCGTCCTTTTCGAGTTGACGTACTTCAACGAAAAATTTATTCCCTTTATTTGCTTCGACTGCTGAGAGAGAAGCTTTTTCTTTTTTGGATAAGGCAGATCTGAATAATTCACTAGAAAATAGACTGGCCTTCCCTTCAAAGTCAAGTTAGTCATTAAAAGTAAATCATATAGTAAAGAATGAAACTACGATTTAGAAGCCGCTGCTTTGAAGGATCGAGAGGAGGGAGGAACTTTTGCATATTAATTTGCTATTACGAACTGTTGTGTGATTAAAGCTCAATTATTAAGTGAAATCAGACTAAAAAGCAGTTGAATTTTTTGATTCACTTGGTTTGATAGATTGAAATTAACAACAGAAATATGTTAAACTGTCAGAACAAAGTAAAAAATTTATCATTTTGCTAAACTATAAAATTTTGAAAATGTCTTGAGAATTATATTCTTATACAACTAGTATTCTGAACTATCTACTTAGACTTAATCAAACACAAAAAAAAGCACGTTAATCTGGAGCCACTGACTGAGGATTCGTGACTTTATGCTTCAAAATCGTCTTGAAAAACATTTGTTTTTTAGTCTGCTGCGGTGTTATTTCTCCAGCATGTTTTGTTGAAACTCGGTTATCAGTCGATCTTCGAATCGTCTTTTGCTGATACCCCTCTTTCTCATCTTCAGCTATCGTCGACGGCACCCACTCATCTCCGATTAGTTTACGAGAAGTCCTATCAGTAGTTGACGCAACCTTCATTCTCAATATCTGACTGTCATTATAAGACATTGGTTTCGAAAATCGACTCAGACTCTGTAAATTTCGACTAAAACTGGAACTTACACTCCTTGGTTTCCTGAGATTTCCTAACCGGCCTTTCTTTTCGAGCTCACTTATTATCGAATCCGCCTCTTCCCACATCCTACTATTATCTCTCGAAGGTTTCCGGGCCATGATTTGCTTCGGGTTAAATATACTTGTCTTTTTCATATTTGCTCTATGCTTATTTTCTACGATGATACTCTCTGTTTTTAAGGAGCTTGACCACGTCTTATCACTGCCTTTCCTCGGCGATTTCATTAACAAGATCCGCGGCGAAGCACTCTCCTCTTTATCAATGAAATTGTTCATTTCCCTGACGATTCCGGACTGGGGTTCCTCTTCTTCTGAAGGTGAGATATCAAGGTCGGAATTGAGTAGTTCTTGAAGCATCTCTTTTGATAAAACCCCAAAATTCTCATTGTAAAATCTAATAATTTCATTCTCGTTTTCCAGCGTGCTGCTTTTAATGTGAGGATATTCAGACTTTCTCGAAACCTGGAGACTCTCAGCTCGTCTTCCCCTCTTTATGCTCGATATTCTCGGGCTCATTGAGGCGTATGAGTCATACAATCGCATATAATTCTTATAATTACTCACAGGGATCTGACTTCTTTCCGGATGCAATTCCGTTGGGATATATGTTGAAGTATTTAAATCCTCTCTCATTTTAATAGGAAACAGAGTCAACGCTCTTCGCCTATCCCGCTGCGGAGTCATCTCTCCATTATTGAAATCTCCTGGTTCGCAATGCATCGAGCTATCATGCAGAGAAAATTCAGTTCTTTTGGAAGGATCTCTCATTCCTCTGAAAAGGTTTGTTATTTTGATTTTCCTCTTCGCTTTCATCAGCTTCTCCATCAGTTGTATCCTCGAGTCCATCTTATTTTGCAAATTATGCACAAGAGACTTACTCTCCTCACGAACCATGCTTTCTCGCTTCTGTAGCTGATCCTCTTCATCGTAGATCGATCGATACAGATGCCTTACGTTTCGAGCTACGGTGCCATAGAGAGTCTTGCTATGTTGAAGCAATTCCATAATCTTTTCATTCGTATGGTCGATAGACGATATCCTTTCAGACATAAAATACATTTCTTTTTGCGCCTCAGTAAGATTCTGAGTGTTGTTTTTGAACTTCTCTTCCTTATACGCTTCGATCTTATCTTTTTCTAATTTGCGGGTGTAAGCC
>ENA-UOUE01001739-UOUE01001739.1-compost-metagenome-genome-assembly--contig:-NODE-1739-length-12562-cov-13.951542_pt1 | contig 12562 bp, 6 predicted proteins | sample MGYA00238146_ERZ747223 | MGnify/ENA primary metagenome ERZ747223 (study PRJEB28781, sample SAMN06268865) | compost metagenome | isolation source: single cell | place: USA: California, Emeryville, Joint... | reverse complement strand
ATAAGGTTATTAAGAAAATTGAAGTGGAAATCGCTGGAGAACCATCCTGAAAGTAATCACTGAATTTTCTCACGACCGGCTCAATTTCCAAATTTACACTTCTAGCAAAGTTTGAATATATTAGTAGCTTAGATTTTGATCCATCTGGCGAGACTGTCGCTACTATCGTAAATTGTGGAACTTGCGTTATCTCAGATGTGAACACTGCCAACCTCAAACTCTCTCTTAATATGAGCGGCGCTGAAGGTAACGCATCTTTTACAGTCCCTCTTTTTAAGATATTGCAACTCTACTGCTATTGCTGATTTCTTGCGTATATCAACATTCCTATTACTTTTCTACTCATCAACTAGATGTTTACGCCCGCTGCAGATGGAGCAATATACCTGGTGAACCTCTATTATTCGCTAAATTCAGCCACAACAAACTCAATATCCTCGATATTGAGAAGAAAGTTCTCACTTTGAAGGAGCCAGCTCACCTTGAAAAAGAAGTTAACAGTACTAATGCTGTCGTTATTTCCCTCTCTCTCCAGATTTTTGCCTCTGTCTCTGTTATATTTTACTGCTTCTTTGCTTCGTTACTGATATGCTCCCTACTAGCATATACTTACTGGATTGATACCTGCCAGAGTGATGGAAATTTGCTGTCGGCGGGTGGCGAAGACGCGCTCATAATTTTTGACAAACGAGAATCGAAAATCATCAAGACATTCGATGATACTCCTTCCCGTAAGACATTTTTCAACCGTCATATATCATTTCACCTATATTGCATCTCCTAGGTACTACTTACTGCGTGCGGTGGAGTCCGAATGGCGACATGCTCGCATCTGCATCCGAGGATAATTCAGTAAATATGTTCGATTTCAGAACTGGAAAGGTGATGTACCCTGATCCCAACTTAGACAAGAGTAAAATATAATTATTTCACGTCATTTATCAACCTCATTAAATCATCAGAAGGAGCTAGATCAGTCTGTTTCATCTAAGCATGAGTACAAAGGCGGAGAAGAAATGAAAACTATTGGAAGAGTTATTACTTTTAATAAAAGAGCTATCTTCCTCTTTCAAATTATGACCCAATGGTTTGGCTTTTCATTTGAAATACGAGGGTAGTAGATTGAGAACAAGAATTACATCATTCATCAGTAAATGCTTCGTATGCATATAAAAACAAAAAAATTAATAAAGGCTCTTGTACTCAATATTTCTAATAATTTCTATTCGCATTCTTTGCGTGAATTCGCAATTAACATTTCCTATTCATCCATTAACTGAGATTTGAGGATCATTGGCCATAAGTTTGAAGTAGAGAATGATTAATATGAAATTTCAGAACAAATACTAAGCCTACATAAATTAATTACTAATGCAAGAAAACTCGAATTTGATATGCAAATAATAATTGAAATAAAATTCCGCTATTGCTATGCAAAAGATCATCAGAAAATTAAAAGTATTATTCTCAAAAAAAGAGGCAAAAGAGAATGAAAATCGGTCTCCAACTCATCCCGAAGAGTCAAAAAAAGCCAACAATGATGAGTTGTTACTGTCGTTAAAGACTGGTACTCTCATTCTTTTTTCTCCAAAATATGCCTCTCTTGTCATGAAATTCTCAACTATTCTATACCTCTGACATTTAACTTATATCTTTCATATTAACAGAGATATCTCCTGAGTCTCCAACACTGCTGGCCTGGTCCTCATTTATCGAGAGCAATATCAGCATGATAGACCTCCAGACAAAGCAATATTTTGCTAATTTTGAAGGAGTTCAAATTCGCTTTGGTATTTGAAACTTGTACAGTTCATTCCTTCATCGATTCAGGTGATTGGGCGCTCTTGAAGGAAATCACAGACAAATAGCTGCTTGTCTCGCTTCATCATAATTTTGATAAATCTGCCAATATGGCAATATTTGACATTTCGAAGAAAAATCGACCGAAGAAAATTTACACTTTTGAGGAAGTTTATGGAGGTAATATTATCAGCAACCTTTCCTTTAGTCTCATTAAAGCTTTCTTCATCTTTCTCCCTCTGATACTTATTTCTCATCTAGTGACTGGGAATGGAGATGTCACCTATAATCAGAGAAGAGGAATTCCTGGCGCAATCTCTGTTCGAGATGCTATAGCTTATCATCTGTTCATAATTGAGGATAATCATAACACCAAGCTCTTAAGAAAAACAAAATGGCATCTCGAATCTACCATCGAAGAAGTTAATAATGGCTTTTCTTGTAGATTTCTGACTTATTTCTAATAACCAGCACATAAAGACAATTATATTACAGGTCTTGATTTTGATTCCATGGGAGAGCATGCAGCGGCTATTGACTTCTTTGGAATTTGTTTAATATCAGGGATCGATGCCAACGATTATAGATTTCATCTGTCCTTGGGTGACGAAGATGGTACAGCTTTTTCCCGCATTATTGCTCATAAGCGCTCACCAAATGGACATTCTTTAGATGACCTGGGTCGATGCAGGTGGAGTACTAATGTTGGCGAGGATATCTTGTTTGTCAAATACGACCGTGTCAATCTTAATATGCTAGATGTCGAGAAGAAAGCCCTAACTTTGAAGTACTCGATTCGCTGTGATGGTAATTATCTCTAATTAAATTGTTTTTTTGGTTTTTTCTCTCTCTCCTCTCTCTACCTTTCTTAATGTGAGATTATTTTTCAACACGAAGAAAGGGAGGCGATCCAGGTTCTCTTTCTTGAGTGCCCAATTAATTGATGAGTTGTCTCGTTGCTTTTATTTGCATATCACGACGATATTGAACTGATATTATTTGGTCTAGACACCTCGTACTGGATAGATGCTTGCCCTAGCAATGGAAATTTGCTAGCGTCGGCTAATGGTTCGGAAAATATAACGGTTATTGATAAACGAGTTTCGAAAGTTGTCAAGCGCTTCAAAAGCATTCATTCGGGTATGATTCTTGGAACCACTCCCACTATCCATTAATCCTTCAGGAGAGATAATCAACTGCGTGCGATGGCATCCGAGCGGAGAGGTACTTGCAAGTACTGGTGGTGATAAGACAGCGAAGTTGTTGGACTTTAAAACTGGAAAAGTATTGTATACTGGAACTACTTCTGATGGACGTAACTTATTATATTTGAAATACTCATACACTCTTATTAATTACTAGACTACCCTATATCTGTATGTTTCGTGTAAGCGAGCATAAATTTCCAAAGGATAATGCACCAAGAAACTCCTTGATGATTTATTAAAAATTGACAGAAATTTTAGAATCTGTTGGTGCTTTTTCGTTGTTGTATGGAGTTATATACGTCAAACTATTCAAATCTCAAAATAGTTCGTGAAAAATCTTTGAATCTGAATAACTGTAGATATTTGTGTTTTGAGTCTCGAATCTCGTGTTCGAATTATTAGTTGGTTCAGGCATCTAATATAATCATATAAAAATTAATAATTGATTCGATCTGAAAAAAGCCTTCTTTGTGTTTTGAACGTGTTATGATGACTTGATTAAATTTTGTAAGCAAAGAATCAAGGTCAGCTTTACCTCTTCTACAATCAGAATCAATGGTTTTATTTGTTTCAGAGGATATTTGGTTTGTAAAACATAGGTATTTTAAGTCAACAGTGAATTGCTTCTTTATCATCATCAAGCGATCCTATTTATCCTTTGGATTCTCGCTGTTTTGTAAATTTCATTGTTGTTCTCTTTTTCTTGCTTCTTTCTTCTTTCTTCTTTCTTCTTCACTAACCACCTTGAACACGTTTGTATGCCTAGGTCTAATTATTTTCTGGTCGAAGTTCCGCCCCTTATTCAAAATTGTCAAAGACCTGCACATGGGGATATTCTATGAACTTTGTAGCGTTTGATCAAGGGACCCGGAACATTAACAATAGAAGTAAAACATAACAAAAACCCTTTCTTCGGATAATTTCTGGTTTGTCAACCCACGCTCTTGCAATGAATTTACGAATCCTTTACGAATGAACAAAAAGATCAAGTTCTTGATTCGAAACTTTCGCAAAGCCTAAAAGGAATGGTTACCAGAGAATATTTTTTTCTCTGTGTCAAAGTACCCTCAAATCAAATTTTTGCGAAATTAAATTCTCATACCATCTTATGTATTCCCTTGTCAGATATGAGTGCTATCCAGTATTATTGTGAGTGTATACCTATGTACGGTTTAATTGATCCAAGCGAGTTGATGCTACTTTCTATTTTCGTGGTAAAGTGCCGCGAATATTCTTCGCTTGAGATACTTCTTCTCTCAGGGACAATCTCAGAGAAATTCAGATAGCCCTTCTTTTAATATATCTCACTTGAAGAAAGATATGAAAGCTTCCAAAGAAACAAGATTTATTGGAATATTTGATAATGTTGATATACCTAATATACAGTAGTTTTGTAAGATACATTTTTTCAAGGTGCAATTGGGTGACAATAAAGAGAATCATAGTTTTATACAGAAGGAAACTTTAACTGAATTCAAATCGCTTCATCACAGAATAGTTTCCTTAATCGATCAATCGTAATAGGCTTTTCTAAGATATCTTTCATCCCAACTTTAATACACTTTTGTTTATATTCCCCTCCAACATGACCGGTCAGCCCATATATAGGAGGAGCTTTAGTAATACCTCCAACAAGGGACTGCTTTTCTTGGTGTTGAAGGATGGCTTCTGCCGCCTCCCAACCGTCCATTATCGGCATCTCACAATCCATAAAGATGACGCTGATCTCTCGCCAATGCTTCTCATAGAGTTGCACCGCAGCCGCTCCATTCTGAGCCTGAAGAGACTCATACCCGCAAATTTTTATCATTCGAGACATCATAGCAAGGTTAAAGGAATCATCATCAACGATTAAAGCAATTTTCTTTTCTTCCTCTTCTTTCTTTATCATATGCAAAGAAGTAATCGACTTACTCTCATTACTTGCTTGAGTTCCGCTCGATTTTCTCGCAAATAGTTGCGATAGATTTCGCTTGATAATTTCTTGAGAAACCGGCTTTGAAAGGAATCTATTTGCTTTATAAGGCCCTTCTGAATCGAGGAGTTCCTTTTGGATTCTCGGCTCCGAATAAGCGGTCAAAAATACAATGGGTATTGGACTCCACCTGCGGCTTTGTTCATGCAGACGGATAAGCTTGGTGGCTTCTTTTCCGTCCATGACTGGCATATCAACGTCCATGAGAATTAAATCAAAGTAGCCTTCTCTTTTCAAGCGGAACAAATCGAGGGCCTCTTTGCCATTGTTAGCAACGATGATTTCTCCGACTTCTTCGCATTTTTCTAAGAATCTGCGATTGATTTCTTGATTATAAGGAATATCCTCCACTACGAGTACGCGTTTGCCCCGAGAGCAACTCCTTGGGGATGAGGCTTTTCTCTCAGGACTCATGACGGCCTCGAGGACTGTCTCCGCTGTTGCTAATGGCCTCGAAGATCGTGATTTCAGCATGATTACCAAGGTAGTCCCGTGGTTTGGTATAGAAAATATTTCGATCTTTCCCTCCATGAGCTCGATGATTTCTTTAGTAATCCAGAGACCCAGACCAGTGCCGATCTGTCTCTTGGCAGTTTCTTGGTTAACTTGCTTGAATTTAGTAAACAGCGAATCGAGGTCGGCTTTTTTGATCCCACAACCAGAATCCGTGATTTCAAATCGAAGAAAACCGTTTTTGGGCATCGCGGCGGCATGATTTCGGGGATCATTTCTTTTCTTATATTCAATATTAAGTTCTTTCTCTGCGGAAATTGGATTAGTAAAGCACGTCTGGTGTCTGAAATATTTTTCACGATCAATCGTGAACTTCTTCTTCATTACAGTCAAACAATCATATTTGTCCTTTGGATATTCGCTAATATCTTCCATAAGTAGGTCGTCATTGATTGCCTTTACTTTTTCTTCACTGGCTAGGTGATACAGACTTGTATGTCTGGGTTTCATGTCTTCTGGCCGGATATCAGTTCCCTCTTCGAAATCTACAAATACCTTCACAAATCCATGCTCCGTGAACTTCGTAGCATTGGAAACCGTATTTATAAGGACTTGCATCACTCGGTGGCTGTCGAAGTCAAGGATCTCTGGGACGTCGACATTAATGGAGAGACATCCAAAAAGCCCTTTCTTTCTGATGATTTCTGACGTGACCACCCAAGCTCTTTCAAGGAATTCTCGAATACTCTGTGAATGGACCGAGGTATCGAGCTTCCCAGTTGAGACTTTCGCGGTGTCCAGCACGTTATTGAGCAGCTGGAGCAGAATTTCTCCGCTGATTTTTGCTTCTTTCAGCATGGTCTTCGATTCTGAGCCCTGAGCACACTCATAACAGAGTTCAATGTTTCCAAGTAAGCTATTCAATGGATTTCGGATTTCATGAGAGAATCGAAGGACGAAGTTCTCTTTTTCTTCGAGCGCCTCTTGCAACTGTTTATTAGTCGTCTGAAGTTTCTCGTTAGTAGCTCCAAGCTCTTTATTAAGTGAAAACAGCCTTGACTCGTACTTCTCTCTAACTTCGATCTCGATTTTGCGGTCGAAGATAGTTGCCACTATTAAGCAATATTTGATGATGAAACTTACAAAGAGTTGTGCCGCAAGGTTCGAGTCGGTGAATATAGATGGCTTGGTTTCGACGTCTTGGCTGTGGTTATAAGTCAGGAAGCACAGAATCCAAGATCCGAGATTGCTGAGCACCACCAGCGGCATTTTCTTGACCTTTATGTCTCGTACACCGAAATGCAGAAGAATGGAATCACAAAAAACACCAATGATATGATATTTTGGCAAGAGAGTGATCATAAGACCAGAAAAGGTCCCAATCAGAAGGCCTCTCAGTGCTTGAGAAAGACTCTCATAGCTTTTCTCGAGATAAAGCGAAATGAGTCCGATTATGGTTATCATAATGAGATAAGTGAAGATTGCGGTTGGCAGTATATCCCAGCACCAGAGTATGGTGTATAAAGCACTCGAAAAAACACCAATCTTGATCTTCAGCTTCATCCTTGAGTAGGAAAACTGTTGCGTTGATGGTACAAAGGATTGCTTCATGTTGATTGGAGGCTCTAAATAATTATTTTTAATTTAGAAAAATTCATTTAGTTCAAGACTTCCAAATTTTAAATGAATAATTTAATTTGAACTAATCTTCAGTGAAGGAAGAGAAATTTCAATTTTCTTGGGTTTTTCCTTTAATAATTCAATAACAGAGCTGATATATAGATTCTAATCAATGTATTGGCTCAAGTTGCGACATACTTTTTCTTCTATAATTCAAGTATCAATGATTTGGATGCAATGACTAGATCAAAAAAGATACGTCACGTCTTTCGACTGTCATAGTGTGATGAAATCCGGCAACAATAATCGCGATTAGCAACGAAATGACAGCGATTAATGAGTCCTTTACCACAGAAAATTATCTCGATACACCCTAAATTAAATATCACAAACGCGCGAGTACGGTAAAAATTAAAATGATCAAATTAAAAACTCAAAAATGAGAATGCCTACGAATGAATAGGGTGTCCCACTTAATCAAGTGAACCAGTCCTATTGTAGGTTAAAATAGAGCTGGTTAGATATATACTTCATTAGCAACTTCGCGAAATCAGTTTTTTGATTGGGAGAAACTTAACAGTAATTGAGATTGGAAAAATGACTGAATTGAGAAAAATTAACTACATCAACAGAATAGAAATTAGTGGAAATGGTCCATCTCATCAATGTTTACTGCTCGCAGCAAGGGTGAGATTGCTCTTAAGATTGTATTTAATATGTGTTGACGTAAAATATAAAATTAGAGGTCAGACAGTGCGTAATTCTTTGTTATTTCGAGAGAAGAGAAAATAAGCATATTTCTCAATAATCTGAAAGATGCACTAGAATCCTAGGTCTATGAGACATGAAGCTTTACTTTCAAATCTGACGAAATTCTCAAGTAATAAAAGAGGGTGTATAATCCACCCAGCATGGTAGCAACTTTGATTTCCAGGTTCGGTTGTGAATGCGAGTTTATAGATGCAGGCTGTTGATTCCAGTTATCCAATCAAATTTAAAGCTCTAAATTAACTAGCACTAATTAATATGCAATTTAAATCACCGCGAGTACTCTTAACTTAATTAGAGTTCATTGGAAGCATCGTAAAAATGAGAATTTATTGTTGTTTTTATAAGGCAGTGCTTCTCTCAGCTTATTTAATCAATTTTTCTTTCGCTACCTTCTTGTTGAATCGAGAACTTAATTTGCGTTGTTCAAAATATAAATCAAAACCAACTCAATGACAGACAAATTCACATAGGAACATATAATTTCTTTTTCGGGTTGAAGCATGTCTGAATGTTCAACAGCATTTTTAATGATTAGCTTTCAATCTTTGAGAGACCACTAATTTTGGTGAAACAAGAATAAAGTTGCCGTTTATTGTACAAGGTTGAGATGAAAACTTCGTCATTTTCTCTTGGACAAGGCAAAGCGATGAAAACATATTTCTGTCGCCATGGAAATTTAACTAACCGATCTCAATACACCCAGAATTAAAGTTCAACTATCTCAAAGTTAGAATAAAAGCAAAAATAACCAAATAACGGTTAATTGATTCGAATAGTCTATCGCCGATAAACAGGGTCTTTCTCAACCAAAATTATGAATTGAGGTCATTATTTTGAAAAGAATCCGAAGTTGGCCCAGATATAAATTGGGAGTGTCATATGTAATTCGAAAGGTTATAAATCCGGTTTCTCTTGGACAAGGCCTGAATAAAATAAAATGTCTCGTTTTTTCTGTTCGTATGAATATTGTGCGATGTCGTTCACAAATTTCTAAGCATAACAGAAAAGTGAATTTCATCAAAATGCCACAAAGAGCTATAATTTACAGCTAAGGAAATAAATTCATAATGATTTTAGGAGGTACTTGAAATATCTGCTAGCTCTTATTCATTGGAGGTTGTAGGTAGCCTCAAACACGTGCTTTTCCACAGCCTGCTCTCTTCTACTTAGATTTTATCGTCAAGTAACAAATCAACGTGCCATTCAAGGATCCTTGACCAGACTAAATAAGGAAAAATGATTGAAACAATCGTTTTCGGACTTGGAGTTGGACCTTTGAGGATTGTGAGTTGATTTATCAGATGATGACTCTAACATAACAATTATTCATTGTGAATGGTACTAGAAAAATCGACAAAACAATATTATGACTTAGCAAGTAACCGCTTATATCGCTTATACGATTTTAAGAGAAAAAATAAGAATGTCGATTATATATATTTAAGAAAGAGTACTTATTCTATCCTTGAAGATATCAGGAGAGAAAGTTTGGTGAGAAGCTTGAGAATTAAGCCAATTTTTCGCAGAGCAAATTTTTCAATCGTTCGATAGTAATTGGCTTTTCGATGACGTCTTTCATACCAACTCGAAGACATTTTTGCTTATATTCTCCTCCAACATGACCTGTAAGACCATATATTGGAGGAGACTTCAGTTTAGTAATTGCTTTTTCACCACTTCTTTTTTCTTGGCTGAGAAGAATGGCCTTTGTGGCCTCCCAGCCATCCATTACTGGCATCTCGCAATCCATGAAAATAACATCGATGTCGCTCCAATGCTTCTCGTTAAGTTGTACTGCAGCAGCTCCGTTCTGAGCTTGAAGAGGCTCATATCCGCAAATCTTTATCATTCGGGCCATCATAGCAAGGTTAAAGGAGTCATCATCGACGATCAGGGCGATTTTTCGTGCTTCTTCTTGTTTTTTGAAAGGTGTACTCAATTTATTCACATTCCTTGCTTGTTCTGATAGTGTCCGCTTGATGATTTCTTGGGAAACTGGCTTGGAGAGAAACCCATTTGCTTTATATGGCCCATTTGCGTCAAGAAGGTCCTTTTGCATTTTTGGCTCTGAATAAGCGGTCAAAAATACAATAGGCGTTGGATTCCATTTGTGGGTTTGCTCATGGAAACGAATCAATTTTGTAGCTTCTTTTCCGTCCATGACTGGCATATCAATGTCCATCAAGATTAAATCAAAAAAGCCCTCTTTCTTTGAGACAATAAGATCGAGAGCCTCTTTCCCATTGCTAGCAACTGTAATTTCTTCGATCCCGCATTTCTCTAGGAATCTTCGATTGATTTCTTGATTATATATGATATCTTCCACCATCAGCACACGTTTTGCCTTTGAAGGATCCTTTTGGGACGACACACAGGTGCTTGGCATCGTTTTCGTGGGCGATTCCAGTTTAATCTCCGCTTTTGGCAATGCCGAGGACCTTGATTTGAGCATGATTACCAAGGTGGTACCGCGGTTCACAGAAGAGAACATCTCGATTTTTCCTTCCATTAGCTCGATTATTTCTTTAGTAATCCAGAGACCCAAGCCGGTACCAATCTGTCTCTTGGAAGTTTCGTTGCTCACTTGATTAAATTTCGTAAACAACGAAGCGAGGTCGGCTTTCTTGATACCACAACCAGAATCGATGATTTCGAATCTAAGGAAACCATTCTTCTGTTCATTCTTTTGGGAGGTTTCTCTTTCGAGAGACCCGCTATTGATGTCTTTCTCTACTGAGGCAGGATGTATCAAGTCTGGTTGGTATCGGGGACTTTTCTCATGATGAATTGTGAACTGCTTCTTTTTGACGGTCAAGCAGTCGTATTTCTCCCTTGGATTCTCGCTTATATCCTCCATCCATAAGTTTCCATTGGAAAGCTTCATATCTTCTCCGTTGTCTTCTTCGTGTATGTTCGTATGCTTCGGCTTCATATCTTCAGGTCGAATCTGAGTTCCCTCTTCAAAATCTACGAAAACTTTCACAAATCCGTACTCCGTGAACTTCGTTGCATTAGAAATCGTGTTAATGAGTACTTGCATTACTCGATGATTGTCGAAATCAAGAGTCTCTGGCACTTTAATATTTACAGATAGACAACCATATAGTCCTTTCTTTCGAATGATCTCTGAAGTGACCACCCATGCCCTCTCGAGGAACTCCCGAATACTCTGCGAACGAACAGAAAGATCAAGTTTTCCGGTAGAAATTTTGGCGGTGTCCAGCACGTTGTTGAGGAGTTGGAGCAGAATTTCTCCACTGATTTTGGCTTCTTTTAGCATAGTCTTCAATTCTGCTCTTTGAGCACACTCATAGCAGAGTTCAACGTTTCCAAGTAGGCTGTTGAGGGGATTACGTATCTCATGAGAGAATCGAAGAACGAAATTTTCTTTTTCTTCGAGCGCCTCTTGCAGCTGCTTGTTAGTCGACTGAAGTTTGTCATTCATGGCTTCGAGATCCTGATTAAGAGAAAGAAGCTTTGATTCGTATTGCTCTCGTGTTTCGATCTCAATTTTCCGGTCAAAAATGCTCATCGCTGTGATACAATAGCTCACCAAAATACTCACAAAGAGTTGGATCGTAAACGTGACGTCAGCGAAAATAAGAGGTTTTTTCTCCAAATCATGTGTTTTGGAATAAAAGAAAAAACAGAGAATCCAGGATCCAAGATTCGTGAGGATCAAGAGCGGAGATTTATTGAGTTTTAGGTCACGAACGCCGAACTGAAGAAGAGAAAAATGACAAAAAAGACCAAGAATGTGATAATTTGGCATCGCCAGAACCAGAACTCCAGAAAGGCCTCCAAGCATGATTCCTCTGATTGAGTGCGAAAGATTTTCATGATCTTTATCGAATTGAAAAGAGATTAATCCGATAATCGTCGGAATCATCATGAAAATATAGATATCGGTTGGAAATAGCTTCATCTGCCAAATTACGGTGTAAAAAGCACATATCAGAGCAGCAATTTTCATTTTAGGTGCCGCCTGTAAGTGAGAGGATGCGAGCTTTATCGGATGTGGATTCTTCATTCAAAGAGTCTGTCGTCGGGTTTTTCAATAGATTTATAGTTTATCTTGCAAGTGTTTTTAAAGAAGTTATTTAAATCAAAGTCTAATGGATTTCATTAATTAAGTTACTGCCGTTAATTCCATTTTAAGTTAATTGCCAGTGCAGGATTAATAATGCCAACATAGGTGTAGGGTTGATATTATTGCTCTTTGAATAACGTTGTTTAGCTGTATGCCAGCCCATGCCTTTCATTCTAACTTCGCGACCATGGTAGGATGAATCACTAATGTGATAGATTTTCTCAGGAATCTAGATGTTTTCGCAAGGAAAAAGGAACTATTAGAGATAGATGCAAACAGGAGGGCTTAGGAGATGAATGCTGCTGTGAAAGCGAAACTAAACAATGCTTCAGAGTCAGCAATGTAGGGAAGATTGCTGAGGATAAACAAGACTTTGAATTCTGATAATGGTGAGTTTGCTCCCCTTTTGTTTTATGGTCTTGAGCAATTGTGGAGCGCTCAGGAAACTACGCTAGTAGTTAAGGTTGAGGCCACTTCTTGATGAAATTAGAGGGTTAGAGAGTGAGGAACTCACATTAAATATTAGAACTAAGCACGCCATACTGATTGCTGAACAAACAGTTTAACTTCAGTCAATATTCTAAGAATCGATGACAAATGGATGCTGTTGCAGACTTGAAACTCGACTGACTTCTCAACGAGAGC
>ENA-UOUE01001737-UOUE01001737.1-compost-metagenome-genome-assembly--contig:-NODE-1737-length-12565-cov-21.666160_pt1 | contig 12565 bp, 6 predicted proteins | sample MGYA00238146_ERZ747223 | MGnify/ENA primary metagenome ERZ747223 (study PRJEB28781, sample SAMN06268865) | compost metagenome | isolation source: single cell | place: USA: California, Emeryville, Joint... | reverse complement strand
AACTCGGTAAAACCATCAGAACAGGAGTCTCAGAAAAGTGTAATCCATGAAAATCGCAAGAGAAATGGAATTTATCAACCTTCCAAGTTGGTGAAAGACAAATCTAGAGCTTCCTATCGAGCAAAAGGCCGAACCAAAACAAATCTCGTGAGCAAGTTCCTTTGGCTTGGATTAACAGTGTTAATACCTATCTACTTGCCATATCTTGTAGTTCAGGTGGTCACGTCGACTCCGGTGGATCAACCAAACTCGAACCAAACGGACTTGGCTCCGAGTACTTCCGTCATGGACCTCTATCACCAGCAAGATCACTCGGCGAGGATAGACCTGGTGCAAGTAGAAAAAAACATAACCCACCTCCTTGAAGACAAATTTGGGGCTTCCTATCAGAATAAGTACAATCTCATGAACATTGGATCCTTAAGAGCAGGGGCTACGATTCAGCAGTTAGACTGTGATCCAAGAAAATCAGGATTTTTCTGGTCACTCAATTCCCTGTGGAGTTCGAAATCAGGTCAAACAAACGAATGCCGTGAAGTAGAATCATTAATAGACGAAAAATCGACAGAAGCCTGGAGTTCTCATGGAAAGACTGGCAAGCTATATCTAGAATTTAGGGAACGCGCTAAAATATATGCGATCGGTATTGAGCTCTATAAGTGGGATTCCAAAAAGCTTATCAGAGGAGAATGGAGAATAAATGCAAAAGGTGTTAATCCTGTTTCAGGAAAAAATCTGCAGCATCATAAGATCGTTGTCGAGCTATTTGATAAATTAATCGAAGAGTACTCAGTAATCGAGGAATCTGAAGATAAAATCAGATACTACTTCGAATGCAGTACTGACGAATGCTCTGGGACTTATCGTGGCTTGGTGCTAGAATTCTCGACTGTAAACGATGGCACCTCCAGTGCGAACCTCCAGAAAATTTTTGTCTTCGAGAAATTTTCAGCATAGAGAGCATATATATTGATGTACATACAAACAATTTTGAAAGATATTGTATCTCATTGCTATTATAGTTGCTTTTTTTCCTCTTGATATTTCTCTATCAAGCAGTTATTCAATGACTGTTCTACACTATTTATATTTAGAAAAATAGCGTTCTTTGCATATTTTGAGGTTACCTATAAAAAACATATTTAATAGAGATGAACGAATGTACCTTTTAAGAAATGACAGTCAAAAAAAAGAATTCATCTCAATGTCCTCAACTAATTAAACATTATCTTGGCTCTTTTGGCTTAAATAACTATTCACACCAAAATTTCTGTGAATTATAGATAAGTGCTACAATTTTAACCCCCCTTTTTTAAACAGAAACGTGAGAAACTTTGGCGCTAATCTTCTCGAGGAAGTTTTCGGCGCTGCTTAACCATTTCCAAACGATACTATTATTATATCGCTGGAATTCAAAGTATTTCGAGTAGACTTCACAGTTCTCTTTGTTAGGAAAGATTCGGTCATAGTTCCCTTTTCGATACCATTCTTCATCAGTTTCAAACAATATATTCCAATCATCTGAGCTCAAGATATTGAGGCAGTTTTCCGTAGTGAGATTATTAGCTTCGTTGATGTTTCTGGACTGATGCTTTCTCCCTTCTTTTTCAGGTGATTTATTCTTCTTTTTTTCTTCAAATTTTTTCTTGTCAAAAGGTTGGTAGCCAAGGAGATTCATTGTGTCACAAATAACAGTCGTTTTGACCTTCCTGTCTAAAGGAGAACTCGAATTCAATGAAGGACAAACATTCACTTCCATGAGCCATGGCTTGATGTTCGAGTCAATGAGGATATCAAAACCATAAATCTCATAGCAGTTATTTCTATGTTTAGGAGTACGATTCATACTACTGAGCATATAAGGTTCCGCGCTAATAATGGTTTTTATGATAACATCTTCAATTTTTTTCCAGAGATCCTCGACGTCTATCCCAAGTTCCAGATATTTTTTCTTCAGTGCAGCGAAACTCCACTTGCTACCTTCATCATCTTTAGATGTTCCAGCATTCTTAACAAAGTTCTCTGAATATTTGTTCACACTCCAATTCGTCAAATGCACATATCGTTCCTTCAAAGAAGTCATTTTCGTAGAATATTTATGTGTTGCGAACCTGACTAACCCCTCTTTATGAAGGTATATCCTCAAAGGGTCGTAACTACTCACTAATACATACAGGCGAAGATCGTACTTCAGTCCATTGATGAGATGTGGATTCGAAATGTATTCGGAAACCAGATAATTTACATTTTTTGTCACTTTGGTTTTTTTGCCAACTAGCTTAATGCCTCTTCCACAAGCAGATGCACACGGCTTCATAATCCAAAGTGATTTATTATCAGAGCTTTCCTTTGCGGCTGTAAACCGATTGAAATCAGAAGCGAGAAGATACGTGTTGGGTACAAAATTGTATTCGGTAGGGAATGATCTTTTTAATCTTGACAGATTCTTCCATAAAAAATCCTTGCGACCAAGCTGCCAGCAACCTGGGAAGTGATTCGTTTTTTGATATTTATTCATTCCTTTGACTCTGTCGTGCATTGGATTACCCCAATGAGCGTTCCAATTGGTCCCATCCGTTCTCTTAAACCCCGCAGTTTCAAAGGTCCGTATAAGACAAGCTTGTTTGGGACATTTGTACTTCAGGTCATAACTTTTTTCTTCTTCTGGAGAAAGATAGACAGTTCTTGTTGAATCGCGAGTCTTCTCACAACAAGAGTGATATTGGAAGAATATTGTGCGAGGACGCCCTGCATACACAGAAGCCAACATCATTGTTCTTTTTGCATTACCCTGGGAAGAAGCGGTGGTTGAATCCTCAAGATAATCATCAATTTCTTCTTCTTCGACAGCATCCGGGTCGCCATCAGGAAACTCTTCTGCGTCTTCATCTAATGTGGATTGCTGATTATTGGAAGCCTTAGTAGCACTCCTTTGCTTCTCACTGCTCGAGCGAAGTTTTTTCAGCTTGGGAGGAGATTTTTCAATGCTCTTCGCATCTATCAATTCCTTTTGAAGAGTTGCAATTTTTTCTCTTTCTTCATGAGTCTGCTGCGCAGTAATTTTAGTTCTTGCTATCACTGGCGTTTTGGATATTGGTACTCTTTTCTCTTGACCATTGAATCGACGAATACTCTGCCTTTTCAAGTTGTTTCTTTGTGATTTATCAGCTTTCCCATTCTCAGATAACTCAAGTACTGAACTACGACTACTTTGAGTGTATCTAGCAGTATTCTCTGATTGACCTTCTGGACCGCATCTACTAATCCCACTGCTTTTTAGTCTCTCATCAAACTGATCAAAAGTGATAACTTGATCATGCAATTTTGATGCTGAAATTTTTTCACGAAGCTCAGATAAATTTTGAATTGCCAATCCTTTTTGTGAATGCATCTCCTTCTCAAAGGAGGACAGAGTAGGCTGGTCTTCCTCATCTTCGACAACAAATGACTGATTTTGACTGCAATTTCCATCAACCAGAGACTTCATCCCTTCGAACCCATTCGCAGTTTTGAGTGGAGACATTTGAGTTTTTATTGAAGATTTGGAAGTATCAATCGTTGAAGTAACTTTAGAAGGAGTCATAGGATTTTTATTTCTTGAAATTTTAAACAAGTTGATTTCTTGCTGAACCTTCCTTGGAGAGTTTATGGAGTCCGGCTTCTTGGAAGAATCTATCGTAGAATATGGTATGTCGCTGATGTCTTGAAAAACTACTGTTGCTACTCCAACTCTATTGTGCTTAGGATGATCATATGAGGCTGGGCGGCGTGCACTTAGTTGATGTCTTTTTGACTCAGAAGGAACATTGAGAAGTTCTCTGAAATTTCTAAATTCAAAAGTATCTGGAGTCTTCCCGAGATTCGATACAGCGTTATGAACCATGCGTGGCGCATCAATCACTCTTTCAAATGCTCTATTTGAAGTATTAGTCTCAATTTTCCGAGGTTCAGATTGATCGTTCTTTGCGCTAATAATTGATTCAGACAATATTTTAATTTGATTGTCGTATAGCAAAGTTTCTTTTTCATTCTCCGAATGAACGCGAGCTGCGTTGGGGTTTTGAGCAGATTTATTCAGCTTTCTTTTATGAGAGAGGATTGGAGATAAAGAGTTTGACCCACTTTTCTCTAATATGTCTGGCTGTTTTCGTTGTAAAATATCTCGCTTAATTCCCTGTTTGATTTGTTTTGAGAGTTCGTCGATATCTGACTTAGATAGCATGGGCATTCTGGTATGGAGAGCAATTTGCTGATTTCCTATAGTTATTGGAATGGGATTATTACGGTTTATTGGTTCCTCAGGGGGTTTTCTCTGGCTGCTCCTGATGCCAACGGCCTTAATTTGTTGTTCTCTTGAAGAGATTGCTTGCAATTGAGTTCTCATCGCCCTTTAGCTAAAAGTGTAAAATATAGGGCTCAGTTATTTTTTATTTAAGTTAGCAAAGGAAGTATAATTCCGATTGATTAAAAATGCGAAGTAGAGAGAAATTACTGATTATCTAACCGATTGGAAAGTCAGTTGTTTTGATGCTTTTAACAGTTCCAAGTGCAAGAGGGTTTATTAGAAAAGAACTCATATTTTGATAGTTTTTCAGTCTGATTTTTAATTACCCCGATAGGTTCCAAAATTATATCCGTATTATCTATTTGAGAGCTTTTGACCTTTTGTTTGAGAGTAGGTCCTTCTTTTTCTTTCTCTAATTGGCTCTAATGAACCAAACTTATGTTGTAAATGATCTAGAGTCACCTAACAAACTGCGGGAACCCTCTACGTTCGAAGGTTCCTCCATTTCTTACATTCGCTCATCAATTCATTGTTATGTTGTCCCACGAGATCAAACTTGATCCCCATCATTGCGCAAGTTAATCGCGAAATATATCTTCAGAGATCCGCTTTCTCTTATGAAATAATAGAATCGGTGCTCCTTTTTGAGAAATAATCAAATTTTATACTCTAAGCAAGGTCTCAACATGTTTCTAACTTTTGTCCGCTCTCTATTTCCTCTGTGAAGGAAACCTCCATTATATCAACAATCAATAACTGATATTCGCGCGTAACCTAAAATCATTTAATTTTCAAATTATTTTTTGCAATCAACTCGTCGAAATAAATCTCAGATCCAAAAGATGTCATTCGTGAATATTACAAACGTCCAAGTGAAAGACAACCCAGCTCTGTTTACAGCTCCTCTATCGTTCACGGTTACTTTTGAATGTCTCAAAGATATCCCTGAAGGTAAGCTCAAGTTCTATTAATTGTCGACTCAGCATATCATTCAGAGTTAGAATGGAAGTTAATATATGTCGGATCTTCAGAAAATGAAAGCTATGATCAAATACTCGAATCTTTTTCTATGGGTCCACTTTCTCAGGGGATGATGGAGTTCGATCTTGAGGTAACTGAAACCATTCAAAGACTTTTCAGCTTTCTTCACTCTACTGACACATCAATTTTATTCTCCCGGGATTTCATGTTTAATTTTGATTTGTGTTAGGCTGAAGCACCAGATCCAAATAAAATTCCTGCTAATGATCTTCTTGGTGTGACTGTAGTGATGCTTACCGTTTCGTACAAAGGCGCAGAGTTCTTTAGAATCGGATATTATGTTTATAATAATTACATCGACCCAGAGTTACTTGAAAATACACCCGAGAAAGTTATTATTGAGAAAGTGCATCGAAACATTCTTGCAGACAAGCCTCGAATAACACGCTTTGAGATCGAATGGGAGAAGCAACCAGAAGAAACCATACCCTTACAATTACTTGATGAAAACAGTCTCAGTATTTTGAGCGATCCAAGAGAAAGCCTTTCTTTCAAAGAAGCTGTGCTGCTATCTGGACAAAATACAATATCACATCATGAATATCTCCAAGAGAAACCCACTGCTATGTGCGATAATCCATTCTTAGAGGAAGCATCTAATTCGACATCAGGATACTGCTCAAATATGTAATTGTTGTTCAGATTCGATTATATCTTGGTAGACATCTAGAAGCTAAATCTATTATTTTATCTATACGCGATCGTTCTTGTGCTCAAAGATTGGCGGTTGCTCTTTTCTAGAACTCCAGCGTAATACCATTGAAAAAAGTTGGTTGTTTGTTAAATTCTTGCAGGGAAATAATCATTATGTCATGATCCTCAAGCATATTTTATCTTTAGAATTTTGGTCGAGGTGAAAAAATGTGTTGAGCACTAAAATGTCCCTCTTGTCTCTTCCTGATAGCAATAACTCCTTGTAAAATCTCCAACAAGTGCTGGTTATATCAGAAAATTGAGGAAATTTTTATCTTCCTTACGCGTTGAAAAATTTTCCTGCTTCATCTTGAGCTTAACCAACAAAGTTAAGAGGATCTTCAAAATAAAAAAAGGAAAAAATTCACAAGATTTTACTCGGCAAAGTAGAAGAAGTTTTTGGGCTTCTGAAATTTGATAATACTGAACAAGTTTGAACTTTTCGAAAAACTTTTGCCTCATCTTATAAAACTACAAAGATTTTATTGTTCACATCAGTAGATATTATGTAAAGCCAAAAAACAAACTTTTTTTTTTCACCAGTGAGGCATATGCAAGCTATTTTCATTGAAGAATACATCATGGGCATTTAGATCTCAAAAAATCTTTTAGTTAGTAGTTTATCAATTTCCTAAATAATAGAAAACGAGTTGGAACTATACAGAAATAAGACCTTAATATTAAATTTAATATAAAGCTCGTTTCAGAGGTCAGTTGCTCTTTGAGGATTTAAGAAGCTAGTAGCTGGTTCACTTTACCAGTTTTGACACCTTAACATCTTTTCTCCTACTGTAGAGGCTTCTAGTCGTTCGCTATTCCTGCTCGACAGTTCCATAAAGAATCTATATATTTTAATCCCATTATAAAACTACATTAGTTAGAGATGAGAGTATAGTGTAATAATGACGCAATTTATACACATCTTACGATGAGAAGAGCCAGTAATTTCAAATTGAGAGGGTATGAGCAGTTCGAGAAGAGAATTCAATAAATAAATTAAACTCGTGTTTGAATTCAAATTTACGGAACTGGTGTCTTCGCGCGTGCTGATCTCTTATTAACTTATCCAAAATAAAAAACTCAATACGGAGTGTTTTTTCAAATCCGAAAAAAATCTTTGAGGAAACCCCTATAATTGACTATCTAGGAATATCCAATCGATGAATCGCTCTTTACGCACAATCGGGAATGTCTTCGCCGAAATCCAGGACGCTGGTACCGTCAATAATAAAATCATATATACCTTGATTGATGAATTCGTGGAAAGCCCGAACAATTTTCTGAGAGGCATGGAGCAATGCTATCTCAAAATCTGCAAGATGGGTACCAGGGCAAACAAGAAGCCTATCGAAAAATTTGAAAAGATTACAGAGAAATTTTTCCAACTATTTTCACAAGAAGCCCATAGACACAAAGGCAAGAAATCAAAAATCGAACAAGATGACGTCTATGGTAACTAATACTAACTATCACTCTTGTCTAATCAAGGATTTAGGTGTATTACAGCACTTGCTTAACTTCCTCACCCAAGGATTGGAGGCTCCTAATATCATAGTGCGCCAAATTTGCGCAAAGCATATCAGTAAAAAAATTTTCGACGATCTTTGTCTCTAACTGTATTGCTTAGGCATCATGTTAAAGGTATTTTCCAATGAGGACTTCGAAGCTATTCTTGATGCAAACGTAATCAACAACCTCAACGAAGGCAATGTGTCTCTCCTCAGATCAAAGCAACCTTCCCTAAAGCTCCTTGGCCTCAAAATCGCTTCATACATTCAAAAATTCGAATCTGATGAAGTCCAACAAGAGGTGGTGAATATTGCAACCAACGAGGAAAGTAGAGATATTCGAAAAGTCGCTATCATCAATCTGAGAGTTAACGAGAATACTTTACCAGCTCTCCTCACGAGAACTCGAGATGTCGACTCTGAGCTCAGAATCCTCGTCTACAAGAAGCTCATGAAGCATAAGGTCCACCTGGTCAAGCTAAAACTCCCAGATATTTATAAAGTCGTTTATGATGGACTCTTCGCTCGTGAGGAAGGCGTCCGAGACCAATGCACAGCTTACCTCCGTGATGTTTATAATCTCTTCGAGGCTCCTGAAGCAGAGTCTTCAGCGAAAAAATCAAGAGAAAAAGATGCGGAGGCTAAAGAAGTTTACTCGAAAGTGAAACTCTCTATCTTGAGATTCTTGAAGATTTTCCAGATTAAGAAAATCTTAACCCACCCACACATCTACGATCTCATGGAGGCTGTTGTCGTTCAACTCATTAAGGCTATCATCCCAACTGAAAAGCTCGAAACCTATCTTAAAGAGTTTATTCGAGTGGACTTTAAGCAGCAAAAGCTCCTGAATGCCCATCCTGAAGAAATCTTCTTCGTTAGAGTGGTGAGTCAATACGTCACCAAGCATTCGACTGAGTTGCCTTCAACGAGTGCGCTTATTGACGACTTGTTCCCAAGTCTTGCTGAACTCAGCAAAATCATCGACAAATCTTATGGTAAAAAGGATCTTTTGAGCACCTATCAGACTCTCTTGATGGCTGAATCTCTCCTTAACAGTGACGAAACTGGAAGACAAGCAATAATCGCAAGCCTTAGGAAAATCCTTTTGGACATCAACTCGAAAATCCCATTGAATGACGATGAAGAGTTCAAGGATGAGTATAATGACGTGTTCCCTAAGAAAACCGAACAGTCTCTTCTTCTGGAAACTTATGCGCAATCCTTCCTCGACACTCCAGTCATCACAAGCGTAGATGACTTGACTCCTATTGTGGTGAGAATTTTGCGCAAACTTTTGGATGATAAAAACAACGCATTTTCAACTCTTCTCCTCGAAACGATCTCAGTCCTTCGAGAGCCAATTGAAAAGGGCCAAGATCAGGACAGCAGTGAGCTGAATGAAGAGAGAAAGCGATTGATGAAGCATATTGAACACTATGATAAGGAATTGAAGGAAATGGACGAAAAGATTCAAAACCTCAAGAAAGCAAAGAAAACCAAATCCGTCATCGAAGAGGCTGAGCAAGAGAAGGCTAAAATTCAAGCCGAAAGAGAGAACTACGTTTCAAAGCTCAACGATATCGACAACAGGAAATCAAAAATTGACATCCGTTGTCTCCATATCGCTTGCAGTCTCTTGGAAGGATGCAAACTCTCCCTCACTGATCCAGGTATATTATCTCTTGTATAAAATGATTTTTGGCTAATCACGATTAACTAGGTATTATGGGCTTGTTGGGTTCATTCATTGGTCCTTGCTTCCAGGAGAAGAACGCCTTCGTGAAAGACTTGTCCTTCAAATGTCTTTCCCTCTATTTACTTCTTGATAAGAGAACCTGCTCTGACTACATGAAAATTTATAAAAATATTATTGATGAGAACTCTGAAGAAGGAGAATCAGTCCCATCTCTACTCACAGCTATCAAAGCCTGCTTCGATTTCTTCTTGATCTTCAAGTTCGGTGTGGAAGAAGATGCTAACTTTGAGAACGATGAAGACGGAACTTTCGAACCACAAGATATCATTGAGAGTCTGACTGCTTTGATGTTCAAGGGAGATATCTCAGCCAAAAAGATTTGCGTTGAGGGCTTCTGCAAGCTTCTTTTCAACAACAAAGTGAAAAACCCAGTTCAATTGCTCGCTCTTCTTATGCTGATTTGGATCAACCCACAACAAACTCTGAATGAAGGCACGAAAATCGTTCAAACGCTTTCTATGTTCTATAAAGCTTACACTCCTTACTCTTACACTTGCTTGAAGAACACTGAGCAAGCTATCGAAATTTTCATTGAGTTATTACATAATGTATCCGAAAGCAGAGAATTCGATTTCAACGCGGACCTCTTCTCATTGGATCTGAATGAAGATTATTTCACTATGATCGTGCGAACAGCGCTTTCACTCATGAAGAAGGAAGAATACAAATTCGGAGCCGGAGACGAAGACCAAGACCGCATTTCCCCACCAGAAAGACTGTTTATCTTCTTGGCTCTTCTTGCCAGCGACAAAGATAAAGCCTCAAAGCCTTACAAGAAAGTTCTTGCCAAAAATCTCAGTCTATTTGAGTTCGAGTTCCTTCCTACCTTCAATAGACGACTTCTGGCAAGATTCCTCAATGAGTTAGCAGAAGAGAAAGATGGAGCTCCATTTAAGGAATTCCTTAAAAAATTGCAAGGAAAAGAAGAAGATGGAGAGGAAAAAGATGTTCAAATTGACGAGGATGAGTTAATTGAAGCCGATAGACAGATCGTCGAGGACATCAAGAAGGGCAAATTTGAAGCTAAACAGCTTACTAAGAACCTGATTACCTATCAAGTCCTTGTAAAAAGTGAAAAGAAAAAGTACCAGAAAGATAAAGCTGCGATGGAACTTGCAAACCATGATGACAAGGGTGAAAAAGAGGATAAACCAAAATCCAGAGGAAGACCACCTAAATCCAAAACAGCAGCGACTAAAAAGAAAGAAGATCAAATCGAAGAGGAAAAGGAAAAGGAGAGTGTAGGAGAAGAGAGCGAAAATGATGAAGAAGAGGGAGAAGATGAGAAAACGAAGAAGAAGAAGGCTGGAAACGAAACAAAGAAGCAACAAACAAAAGCTACAAGAGGAAAAAGAGGTGCTGCCAAAAAAACCAAGGAAGAGAAAGAAGAGAGTGAGGAAGAGAGCGAAGAAGAAGAGGAATCAGAAAAAGAAGAGCCACAACAGAAGAAGGGACGAGGCAGACCTAAGAAGGCTGCGAAAGAAGAGAGTGAGGATGATGAGGAAGAAGAAGGGAGTGATGAAGAATCAAGCGATAAAGAAGAAGAAAGCGAAGAGGAAGTACAGCCTACTCGCAGATCACCTCGAGGCAAAATTGCAAAATCTCGCGAAGAAAGCTCCGGAAAGAAAGGAAAGGCTGCGCCAAAAGGAAAGAAAGCGAATACCAGAACGAGAAAAGGACCTTCCAAAGCCGAATCAGATGAATCGGACTCAGATCAAGAAGTTAAGAAAACGGGTAAGAGAACCCGAACAGTTGCGGCAGCAAATACTAAAAAAAAGAAGTAAAGTAATTGTTGCGTAAGACTCTCTAGCATTTGATATTCATTTTCTGAGTAGAGGTTAATGGTATTACTAAAAAAATTAAGTGGTGATTTTTGACTTTGAGTTTTGTCATAGAGAGTCGTATTGAGATAAGAAACCTATTGTTGCTTAAATCAAATTATGAGATTGATTGATTAAACTATTCGCATTTTCCATTAAGAATGACATGAAGATCTAGCGATCTCCCGGCATGCATGCATACATTATAGATCGCAAATTTCCTGAAGTAATATTTTGAGGGGGATGAAATACCAACAGTCTTTAATTTATTATGTAGATATTGCTGCTACCTACTTCTTGAATGACTATTTATTTTGCTATAAAACATTCTCTCAAGATTTTGATTCATCGTATTATTCTTTCTGCAAGTTTGCATTGATTCAAAATTCTGAACATTAATCTGATTGTGTGTGTTGTAACAAAATTTCAAGAGATCTTTTTATTTCTATTGCAAAAGATTTATTCAGAATATCGAAATGATACAGAAGTTCTGTCGATTTTTCTCAACAGTCCCAAAAGTCAAAGCGTTCACTGATGTCAAGCAAATCAAGCCAGAAAAATTCTCACAGAAAGTGATTGAAACCCACCTCAAAGAGCAACGATTGTCAGGATGGGAACACGTAATTCAGCTCCATGCAATATTTCACTAACAATACTAAATCAAAAAGAGCGTTGTTGATGAGAAGAAACCAATACTGAAGAAATCATTCGAATTTGATGATTTTACTCATGCTTTTGCTTTTATGGATAATGTTGCCACAGTAGCTGATACGATGGATCATCATCCTGAATGGACACATAAAAACAACCTTGTAGAAATTGTATTATCCACTCATGATTGTCAGGGTGTCTCAGCAAAAGATTTTATCCTTGCTAATGTGATAGTAAAAATTTGAAGAGTAAATGAGAGTGATAATAAATTCGTTTGATTAAAGGAAGCTGTTGCAGACAAGATAAAGAGTGCACCACCGAAGTTTATCTTACAAGAAGGTTTAGTCTCGGAGGAGGAAATTTTGAAGAGAATTTCGTAGATTGAAATATGGTTTCTAGTGGATTAATTGAAAAAGGAGGTTGACAAGATCTAACAAATGACTGAATATACTTGCTATGAAGTTATTTCTAATGGTTTCTCGTTTAAAATTGAATCTTTATCAGCTCGATAAAGGGCAGAAAATTTGCTTGTTTTTAGACTTTGAACACCATTATGAGTTTCTTGAGTAGCTTTTGTACTTCAATTTCTACAGATAGTATATTTCTCAAGATTTTTCCAAGGACCTTTTAAACAAGGCATCAAAGATTGCTTAATGTGACCAAAGCATGACTACAGTATAGAAAAGAGAAATGATCAAAATTCGAAGGCTGATTTCTTCATTGTTAGAAATAAGCTTTCCCATCTGAGTGCACTTATATATAGTTAACAAGAAAGGTGAATTAAAAAAAACTAAAGATAAAGCCAATTCTT
>ENA-UOUE01001735-UOUE01001735.1-compost-metagenome-genome-assembly--contig:-NODE-1735-length-12585-cov-16.821075_pt1 | contig 12585 bp, 16 predicted proteins | sample MGYA00238146_ERZ747223 | MGnify/ENA primary metagenome ERZ747223 (study PRJEB28781, sample SAMN06268865) | compost metagenome | isolation source: single cell | place: USA: California, Emeryville, Joint... | reverse complement strand
ATTATTGTTTTCTTGAAAAATCGACCTGAGTAAGGATCATATGTAAGTGAAAATATCTCAGTGATAAAAATATACTCCTAGTGGATCGATGTAAGTCTTCATTGTCAGCTCCTCCTTCTCGTAAATGTCCTGAACGAAGCATTTCCGGATGTGACTTGACAATAAACCGATTATTTCATTCAATGAAAGCCAACAATAATTTACAATGAGGCTCTTGATTTCATCCATGTCTTTTTTCAACCTGCTTAGAGCCAGGGAATTATTGTTAAATAAATCAGGACCACTTCTGTTGAGAGTGGGCGTTGGATAATGTGAGGTCCTTGCAGCAGTCTTTTTGGTATGCAGAGTTGGTGTTTCAATTTTAGAAAGCGTCAGGATTTCATTTTCTTTTTCTTGAATCTGCTTCTTTATAGATTCGTAAAGTTGCCTTTTCTAATAATAATAAAAGCGTTCTATATTTTACACTGCAACAACTTCACATAATACCTTCCGATTATCTCCTATTTTTGATTTAAATTCCTCATTTATATCCTCAATTTTCTGCCGGAGAGTCTGGTTTTTGTACTTCTGTTCACTAATCTTCGCATCAGTGGACCGAATATCAAACTCAATCGCCGCTTTTTGCGCCTCAAGCTTCTCTATCTGAGACAGCAAATCATCCGACTTTGAGGTATCTAGTTGGATCTCCTCAACCGCTTTTTTCGACTCAATAGTTACTTGCTCGACTTGAGCATCCAAGGTCTAAATAGCAATTATTACGAACTTACATCAAGCAAAGCTAAGCCAACCTTTTTCTCAGTCTCCAATTGCTCTCTGAGCAAAACTTTGAAATTCTCCAGCCTCCTATCCAGAGCTTGCTTGTATTCCTCAATTTCTTTGTTATATGTTGCTGTCTTCCTTTCCTTCTCAGTTTTCAACAGTTGCTGGACCTCTTTGCTCGTTTCCAGCTCTCTCTTTATTTTTTCTCGTTCCTCAAACGCTTCAATACTCCGCTTTAAATGAGCATTCAATTTCTCTTTTTCCTTCTCAAATTTGCTTTCAAACTGCTCCTTTAGTTCTTTCATTTTCTTCTCTTTCAATAAAAGTCTCTTTTTTTCAGCGTTCATAATGTTCTAACATTGTATCTTTCATTCAATTAAAATATTGGATTTCGAATTTTACCGTCTTTTCTTCCTCAGTTTTCAAGTCGGCCTCCCTTTGGCAGTTTTCAAGCTCTTTTTTCTGTTTACGAATTTCAGCCTCCTTTAACTCTTTCAGCTTTTGAGAATGATCTTGTTCGATTTTCTTGAGAAGCTCCTTCATTTTTTCACTAACTTGCTCTTTTTTCTTTTCTTCTGCTTGACGAGCTTCTTCTAACTCCGCTTCAACTTCCTTTTTCTTTCCAAGTAGTTTCTATTACAAATCAAATCCACAAGTGAGTCAGTATCAAAAAGTGGTTTTTATTAGTCTACATTCTTTTTAATTTCGAATTCCTCTCTTACTCGCTTCGAATGCGCCTCCACTTCATTTTCAATTTTTTTCAATTCTTCAATTTCATTCTTTTTCATGAGCTCCTCGCTTTCCTCCTTCCTGATTTTCTCTTTCTCTTTATAAGCCTTTTCAAGCTCCTGCTCTATTTTCTTCTTTGCTGCCGCTAGTTCTTCTGTTAACTTTTTCTGCGAGGCCAAATACCCGGTACTCATTTTCAGCGTCAGAGCTGCCAAACTTTTCCCCATTTCGCTCTCGTATTCATCCCTTTTGAATTGCTGCTCTCTTTTGACTTTAAGCTCCAACTGCGCGGTTTCTCTCTGCTGCTCTTCTTTAGCTGCCTGTATTTTCCGATCGATTTCCTCATCAACCTCAGGGAATTCAGAGTTTTTTGACTTTCCTCCAGTGAGGCTGGAGATGCCGAGTTTCGCATAGTCGTGCTCAAAGCTATCATCGCCATAATCTCCATCATCTTGCAGCAATTGACCAAGCCTGGCATTTTTATCCACGAGCGGTCCCATATCAGCTGCGTTTATTTTCTTATTGCTTGTCGATGAAGAGTCAAAAGACCCATTTTGCGAAAAACTGTCATTAGCCTGATCTTTCAGCTCGGTTTTTTGATAGGCCTGCGAGCTCGCAAAGAGTTGTGATTGCAACGTGCTTGATGCGAGTGCATTGAGCCGGTCTTCTACATTAGATCCTTTTCCTTGGCTTGTAGCGCTTGTAGCACTGCCATTCATCGATAACGCATCCGCTAGTCGTCCTCGAGCTTTGGATGCTTTATTTCCGCGATTTTTCATTGCGATTTCTTTCTTTTTCTGCTGGTAAACTTTCTTGTAGTGCTCGTCACAAGGGTGTTCCCACAGCGATTGTTTCGTTGCAAAATTGTAATAATAAACATCTCCATCGCGAGTTTTAATCGGCTTCCAATCTTTCGGTAGAGGAGCTTTGAGCCCTTCTCTTGCAATCCAAAGCAATTCTCTGTCTTCAGGGAGGTCCATGCCCAAGTAACGAGCGTATTCGAGGATTTCTATCATGAAATAATATGTAACTATGGATTTTGTACGATTGAGCGCTACCTTCTTGCGTAGGTTCATAATTTTCATCGATCTCCTCTTCCAATATCATGCTAACGCCTTCTCCTCCGCCATTATCTTGCTGTTGAGCTTGCATGGAGAATGTAAACTTTTTTATTTAATCAATTCACTGTCTGTTGTGCACTATTTAAATTCTCAGCGAGTACACAAATCGTGCCCATTCGACTGCCTTAAGCTCGCAATTGCAATATCATTCAAACGATTCAATAGATATTGTTTTAGATTTGGCTGCCCTTCGGTCATCAGAGCAACTTTACATTATCATGGCATTTCGAAAAATATATATCCGATTCTCCTTTTTATGGCAAATACACATTTATTGATGAATAAATTTGCATTAGGATGCTTCGACATAATACCATTACAAAAAAATTCTGAATGCAAAAATACCTCCCTCAAATGAAATTATATGGAACGATATGAAATTAGCTTGAAACACTGTCTCACAACGTTTTTTTTTTTACTAAATCATATTACATTTTCGCTTGCGCGAGAAGACGCTCTCTATATCGGAAAAATATGATCGGGTCAACATAGAGCGTGAAATTGATATAGTTCAAGAATTCGATCTCGAGCTGATTGATTTCTTTCTTCGGAATACCTCCAACCCTAGAGTAATACTCGTTGTTATAATATATATCGTCAAAAAACTTGGCCGCTAGCATAACGCCTACAAGCAGCAACCTATGAGATAATAACGAGTCAGAAGAACTTCTCATAGCAAAATTTGACCTGTGGATGTTCAGAGATTTAATGATAAACTTTTTATTTTCGGTGATTCGATCGATGTATATGAGCGCGAGGATGAAACACTCATCCGAGCAGTGAGAGCAGGTGGCTATTCGTTTCAGGTAATCCCTCACAGAAATCGATGGAACGCTCTTTGCAGTGAAACCCGACGAAAAATTATTATCAGGAAATTTATCTGTTTCCGTCAGAATTCTTCCGAGGATGGCTGCAAGGATCTCAATCAGAGTCGCAGTGTCGACCACCTCGCAGCCATTCAAGCTATAAGCTTCTAGATAAGAAACTTTTTCGTTTTGAACAATCAGTTTATTTAGATCGGAATCGCCTTCCGCTTCGATATCCATGTTTTTGTTTGATTCCATTGGTTTCGATCTTTGGCACTCTCACTTCTGCTTGCGGAGGAGAAGGTGAATAATCGGTTTGAGGAATAGCTAAATTTACTTGCGCAATCGAAGCTCCTTGAAGAGACTGGATGAATTAAGAATTAAAGATTTTAATTTGGCAACAAATCAGATGACAAATATTTGGGCTAGTTTTAACGTTTATCACTCTCATGATGACAGATTCCCAGTGAGAATTAGCAGCTCGAAATCATTATTACCATTCACTAGTTGCTCTATATGGGACTATCAGTTTCTATCACCCTTAACTCAATGCAATGGGTCTCTAGATAAATAATTTTCCTTAATTGTACACTCTTCATTAAAAGTAATGATTACGTGTGGCTTTGAGAAAAATTAGGTATCGAATTTTTTTTCATTATAGTTTTTAATGCCTAACTCTTAGTTTGAGAAATACGTATAACTCATGAAAGACTCAAATGAAACTCGAACCAAAAAAAAACAAAAGGAGAATGAATTATACAACTAGCTGATTGTATAAGTGGGAGTCATCGTATTCCCAGAGTTAAAGGCAAAAAATTAATAGTCTATGCTACAGAAATTAGTCAACTATATTGAACTCATGTTGGATGAGGAGATCAGCTGCCGTTGTTGTTTAGAATTCGCCTTCTTGAGAAGGAGCACCATTTCTTCCTCGATTCAAGGCTCCGCTAGCTTCCAATTTTTTGTAGAAAGGACGATTCTTCAAGTTGAATTTCGGGTTTCTCTGGAGCTCGAAGAGCACGTAAGTAATTCCCCATGGATGAGGGCTTTCGCATGAGGTTCTGGCTTGCAACATCCTAATAAGGAATAGAGTTTAGCTAGAAGAAAAAAATCGGTGAGGTTTACAGAATGGCCTGCTCCTGAAGGGCATCTTGATTTTGAATCTGGAAGAGGAAGAAGATGGACTCGATGAAATAGAAGGTGATTGGATTTGGATAGCGAATGTTGTTCAATATAGCATTGAAAAGTGCCTCCCTCATTTCATTGCTTGAAAAACTGCTCAAAATTTTCTAGAAATTATTAATTCAAATTAAAACCAGTCCAGAACAAAGAGATTTTACCCAGAGCAACACGAAGGATTCTGACTTGCCTTCATTCTTATTCGCATCGATTACTATTGAAAAGAGAACAGGATGAATTTATTTCCAAGGTATTTTGAAAGTTACCTCTGAATAGGAAGAGTACGAAGGGATTTATTATCGGGTAGTTGATGACGATTTCTAGAAAGTTGAGTTAAATTTTTGAGAAAAAACTCCAGAATCTACTTGTGTTGTCGTTCTTGATCAATTTGGAGCAGATGTCGTGCAAAGCTTGGTCGTTCTTGGGATTTTGCAAGAATTTCACGATGTCAGGCTAGAGAAAGGGGACAGTTAGCATTTAATCACAAGGGATAGGGTCAATTTACGTAGATGTTGGAAGTTTTGATGATGTCGAAAATACCGTTGGGTAGAGGAGGAATTGTGTTGAACTCGGGTTTATTTTGAATAGACTACACAAAGCAAGTCAATTAGTTCGTAATTCAAAGAAATTAGTTTACTTGAGGCTGGAAATGGTGCGGATGTGGAGGTGTGCAGTTCGGTGGGTAGGCAGAGAGAATCAAATTCCTGATTTGCATGGTTTTGTCTGACAAACTCTCGCAGAGGATTGGACTCATCTCGATGAAGTACTCAGGGAAATCAGACAGTATCACGAGCAACAGGCGCATGGTTCCTAGGTACAAGGTTTTCAGTGCCTCTGATTTCACGAGCTCCGACTCAGGGATTTCTTTGAAGAATTTAAAGAGATCTATCAGAAGGAGACTGAATTTCCCCCACATTTCGGTTTTGTTCTCTTTCTATATATGAGATAGTTAAAGTTAGGACTCATTCAAAAGCTTTGGTTGATTAATTACATTTTCAAGGGCCAGTGGCATCAAGTATCTGCTTGAGACGAGTTGCAACCACGCGAATGCGAAGCCTGGATACTTGAGTGGCTGAAGTCGATCTAGAGTCGTCATAAAGATGCTGAGGTAGAGCGTTCGGTCAGCCAAATCGTATTCTTTTCTGGCTATATCCTAAATGAAGAAAAGACAAATCAGTGTTAGCAAGGTCATTTCATAAGAATATATGATACGTATAGGAGGTTTGAGAAAAGCTTGAAGAACGGTCTTTGGTTGAATTTTTCGCTTTCGAACTCGTGATACTTCGCCATCACGATCAACACACCTTGTAGGCTCTTCTCGAAAAGCTCGCTCTTGTTGTTGTTGAATGATTTCAAGATAACGATGATCAGCTTGCTAAGAGCGTCGATGTAAGTGAAGTTCAGCTCCTCAGTGTCTATGCCCATGCTTGAGCTGTAGTTTTCAGCGTTCTTCGTGCTTGAAAGCGTATGCTCGACACACACATCAGTGATATACACGAAGAATTTCAGGCTGTTCTCGCTCTGGACTTGCAAAAAGTCCGCAATACTATTAAAGTACTCGGCGATCTCCTCCTCGGTCTCGGAAATTGGCAGCCATTGATACAATTTTGAGGCGCAGAGTTTGTAGAAATCAGCTTCTTTCTCATTGAATAGCAGCGCTAGCGCATTGGTGACGGAAGATTCTCGGCCGCCGGCGCTGGATTTCTGTGGCTGGGTTGGCGACTTCTGATTGCTGCCTTCAGTACTTGGAGCCCGTGCCAACTGTTTCTCAAGCTCTTCAAAGAACTTACCCATCTCAGGAGTCTCTTGTAGTTGCGCCTTATTCTTCATGAGCTGCTCTATAGATTTCTTGAAGTAATCGGGACTCACTTTCTCATCGAAGACGAGCTTCCTGATGATGATTGAGATCGGCATGAAAAATTTCAAAAGGTTCGCTTTCTCAAGGATTTCCGCGTAGATGGTGTCAAAATCGGATAATGGAATGAATCCCTTGCGGATCAATATCAGTAGAATCTCGTACTTGAAGATGCGCTTTTCTCGTGGGTCCAGTATCCAATTCACGATCTCTGTGGTCATCTTCTCATTGAAGTAGGGTTTCGTGGCCATAAGCGCTTCAAAAAAGACGGCCATCTTCTCAGGCGATATCTTTGGGACGAAAATCTGATTCATCACCTGAAATATCATCAATTGTTATCATTGAGGATTATAATGAAAAAAACTCACGATAATTGCCAATTCAAAGGCGAGTGTCTCCATAATCTCGCGCTTTTGGAGGATTTCTTGGATACCTGCTCTCGCAGCATGAAACTCTTTGATAGCAGCACGGTCATTGTTGTTCCAATTTGTCAAGAGCCTATCTAATACTTGGATACCTATATTATTGATATTGGTTAGATCTATGAAAAAAATTGCTATGATTACAGCTTTCGAACTGAGCAAGGATTTGCTGGCTCTTTCGATCGAGCGTTCTGTCACCCCGTGAAGCAGTTTCAGCATCTGAAGGCTTATGAGTGGGCGATTTTTTGTTGGAATCATTGAGAGTGGTGGCAGTCTGCATTGGTTGGATTTTAGGAGGGTTTGCGAAATCTTCATATATCCTCATCTGCTCAGGAGTGAGCCCTCCAGGGGTTGGTCTAATCAGCTCAGGCAGGGTTGCAACGATCCGCCAAATCTGCTCATCATAATAGATTTTACCACGCTGAGCAGCTTGTCTTCTCCTTTCGATCGCTTCATAGATCGCAGAGTCTTGCTTCACCTCTTCGACGGCTTTGTCGACAACGGCTCGCTTAATTAAGGAGCACCCAAGGTTCAGATTGTCGTTGCTGAGAGTGTTGATGAGTTCTTCCTTGGTTTCTGCGTCGATGTTCGCGGCACTCAAATTTTCTTTCAAGCAGTTGACGAGATTCTGCCTGAAAGGTTCTCGGCAGGTCGCCAGAGCGAGATTTCCAGCGAGGTTTTGCACGATCAGAGAAGCTCCTTTCAAGAACTTGGCTTCACTTGGCTCGAGTGCGAAATCTTTTAGCACAAGCTCTTTGGCAGTAATAAGCGCAATGGCGACTGAGCGGGACATGATTTGCGGTATTATTTCGCTAAATAAACTCAATAAGAACCAAAATCCTAAACAAATTTTCTTTATTACCCTATGGCTCTTTCGATGGCTTCAGCGACGACATCCTTGAGGTCTAGATCTGGATGATTCGTCAGGAATTTGGGGTCGATGGTGACGTATTCTGGAATTTCTGTTACAATGCTCCTATGAGAATTGTTTAAAAAAATGTTAAAATCTCTGTGGAAAATAAGTCAAGGCTACTTCTTCTTCTGGAAGATATATTGGGTTCGTGGTAGCGCTTTCCTCTCGATCCCCAGTTCTTTAAATAGCACATCAAGCTCTGCTCGAAGCATTCCCTTGATAGTTGGAAGCTCATAAATCTCGTTGAGCAGACTGAGTGTTCCCCTGATCCAAGCATTATCGTACGTGAAGACCTGGCTCTGTGATGAAGGTGAGAGGATTTTGCATACTAGCAACACGATGTATTCAAGCTTTGAGTTCTCGACGGAGTCCAGCAGCAATTTCCTTACGTCTAAATCCAATATGAGAATTGGCTTGTTTTTCGCAAGTGTGATCAGGCCAAGCCATGATCCCAGTGACCTCAAAATGTTCTTATCGCCGTCGGATAATTCGCAACCGAGCACCAGTTTGATGTAGGTGTAGGTATCTTTCGTCATGGTTGGAATTATTTCCTTCTTGTTCAGTTTTGAGGCGAGATTGATGAAGACAGTATGGAGATTCGGCTGCTGAGGTACGCGCTTGAAGACGATGTACTTTGCCAGCCAAATTGCCACGTTCACATCCGCGACGTAACTCCTCATAATGCTGACTTTATCGTCGACATTGTTGGGTGTACAGTTGTTCAACGCAAAGGTGATCGCCTTGAGCGTTTCCTCCGAAACCACAGGAAACTCTTTTTCGATTTGAGCAAGAGCTTCACTGATACTTTTATTGGTGACAGCTTCGCTTTGTGTGGTGGTGGCTGTGTTCGTGCTCTGCTGTCTCTGGTGTTGTGTTTGCCGCGAGGCTCTTTCCGTTGAGTCTGGGCTATTGCCATCTGAACCAGCTCCTCTCGTATTTCCAGTGTTCGGTAACCTGCTTAAGGCGTTGGCATTGAGGATAGGCTCAGATACGTTGTAGTAGCCACCTTGAGGATCCATCGGCATGTTTCCTTTCATGTTCGGATTGTAGACGTTTGGATTGGTGAACTGCACAGGGATTTGGTTGCCGAAACCTCCGCTGCCTTGATTATAGAATTGTCCTTGCATTTGATTCATTAGGTTTCCTTGATTTCCGCTTTTAGGTTCGTTGGGTTGGGAATACGTAGACGAAGACAAATTCATTCTGCTCCCCATATTAGGGTTTTCTCTCATTGCTTTTGCTAAAAGGCGGTTGTAATCGGGTGGAATATCTAGTTGAACACCTTTCTCTTCACAACTCTATGGATTTATATTAGCAAAATCGAAAAATGAAGACTATTTGGTTACCTTCCTAATATCTTCAAGCAGGAAAATGTGCTTCTGTTTCAGCTGTTCCATTTGGAAGAGCATTGAGGTATGTTGTGGCCACTCATGCATTCGGTTCTTGCAAAATTCGAGCGCTCTCACGCCAAAATCGAACAGTTTTCCAGTCTTCTTCAAAGTTTCGAATATACACTTCAATGCGATGTTTTGGGTTACTCCTTCAATGAGCCGGTTGGCCAGCACACAACCGTACACTTGAGCGGTAATCATCAGCTCTCTCTCAGGGTAGGTCGAGAAGAACCGATATTCGTCGAAAAGATTCGTTATCATACAGGCAAAAATCTCCTTATCCTTGTTACTGTGAGACTGCTTGTAGTTCCTCATAAGCTCTATCACCTCAGGGATAGAAATTTCTTCCTTATAGAGTTTGCAAAAAATCGCATTCGCTGCTTCTTCTATCTCCGATCTAGTGCTTTCGGCAACAATACCCGGGAAGAAGCGACAACACTCTTGATAAATTTCAGTCAAAAGCGTTTTATTACTCTGAGAGAGCTTGCTCTCGTGGTTTGGATTCATTAGCAACTGGAAGACCAAAGAGAGCGTTTCGTGAGTTAACTGTGAGCGATCTAAGATCATATCGTGCTGAGATTCATGGCTCATCTTGCATGGTGTGATTATTTTATCTTCAATGTATTTCAGGATCGCGGTGACAAATGGATTGCCTACGGCCTTAATTCGCTCGGCTAGCCACTGGTCCAGATGCAGGAAGTCTCTCTTTGCAGCGAGGATACCCAAGCTCACCGCAAAATTATAATCTTTGCAACTGGCGATCGGGATAAGTGAATCTTTGATCTCTTGCGTGATGTCGAGGACGCGAGAGAGATTCAAGGAAGAGCTATCCTTCTTGTAGAGCTCGGAGATCGCAGCTATCATGATACTGGGGTTAATCTTCCAAATCGCTTCGATAATCTCGAGAGAATTAGTGTGGTTCATCAGGAAGAGTGGGAATAGCTGGTTGTAAAGATCCGAGAGAAGAGGAGCTCCTTTCTTTGGTTTCAGTTGAGCGAGGCCGAAGAGAAGCAGGTGGGGACATAGCTTCACGGGGATCTCAAAGAGGGATCTTATTTCGACGTAATAATCTGACTCGGAGAGCTCCAAGAGAATCTCTAGAAAGTCAAGAGATGTCCAGAACTGCAGGGCAGGAGGATTCAAGGAGGTGATCTTTAGAGTTGGATACATGTCCAAAGAGACCAGGCGCTTGGGGCATTCGTTGAAGAAAACGATGTCTGGAGATTCACAGTTGAAGAGATTCAAGAGGAATATGATTTGAGAGGTCGAATTGTCCCAGGTTTCGAAGAGCACGGAGGAAGGGAAGGTGAAGTTCGCGAACTGTTTGATCTTTCGGAAGATTATGAATAGCGCTTGGAATGCTCGTTGACTGGCGAACTGGAGGTCGGGTCTATCCAGCGCTTTGATCACGTTTGGCCATTTCAAGTTCGAGTATTGGTTGATGCAGCATCTGATGAAATTGTCGAGATGCCAGTACTTTGCCTTGTCTTCAAGTGCTTTCTGGCTTAACAGTGCAGACCAATCATCTAAAACTCGATTAACGGGAATGAAAGCAAAGAAAAACATACTTGTCTTGATCTCTGAGTAGATTGGTGGGTATTCCGTGCCATCTGGGCTCGGTGAGTTCGCAATCATAAGCAACACTTGGAAAACGCTATCTTCGTCAACTTTCGGAGACTCGTCGAGAATGCTCTTTATATTTTGCATGCTCCATGTTGCGGAAGGACCAGCGCTAGCGAAGGCTTCACACAGCTTACTGCGAGCAATTGTGGCCTAGATTTTTCCCATCGTAATGAATGAACTAAACTTATGTATCAAAATTGTTACCTTATTCATGGCAGCTACATAACTTGCGTGGATAGGCTTCGATTCCAAGGCTTTCTTCGCTCCTGAGTTCGTATCGATCAAATATTGCATTTCCGTCGTGAATCCCTTCGAATTAAATAAAATTAGATTGCCTTTATTTTTCAAATCCGAGGATACCGCGAATTCGCTGTGCGTTTTGAGGAGGTGGAAGAGCGAGCAAAGATGGAGATCAGGGAAAGTGACTGGTTTGTTGCTTTGGCAATATTCTCCTAGCTTTGCCTTCAATAGGAAAATCCCTGATGAACTGTTAAGCTACTCAAGCCATCCGGCATGCTTACCTTCTCTTGAGACTGTAAAGTTTTCAGAGAGAGCCAGAGAAAGAGGCAGGATAATTCTCAGAGGTGGCTCTATCTTCAGCACATTCATCATTTCGTCAAGATATTCGGCATATTTGTGGGTCTTGCAAACTTTCAGGATGACCTATCGAAGGAATCGGTGTTATCTTTGATGAGCATGATGCGGAAGCTGACCTGAGGGAAGTAGTCAAGCAGGCTCTTTTGTTTGACACAGTCTTTCAATCTCTGAATAAGAAATTCTATTTTGGTTTGGTCTTTGCCGTCGTTATGAACCTTGAGAGTCTTGAAGTCGAGTTCCTCGAGGAGACACATGAGTAAGTACTTTTCTCCCTCGGGGCCAAGAGAGTTGAGGAGCTGGAAAATATGAATTTATTCTACGACCAGAAAGAGAGTTTCGGCTTACAGATTGGATTTCTGCAATGACGCCTTGGGAGGTCTTGCTGTTATTAAGCCCCGTTACGAGAGAGGCTATCTGTTGGAATGAGGTGTGACTTAAACTGACGCTCATTTTGATAGGAAATACAACATCAGCAATATCAAATGAGGCCTTTTCAAAGCCAAAAATTAGCAATTATTAAAGTAAGGCCCAATAATCTAATTTTCCTTTGAAGACCAATTTCATCTACTTGGTGTTTAATAGATTTTCTGGCCAAATGCCTCGATAGGTGCACCATATGAATAGCAAGGCATTAATGTAGATGACTTCTCAATGTCTGAATAATCCGATACTAATTTGTTTAGAGGGGAAAAACGCCAATTTATAGAATTAACAGAGCAAATGGCTGTGTGTTCACAGTCCCTTTGACCTATATCAACTAGATATTTAAAAGAACGATAAAATGGAACTAATGCTCCTGTACTCTGATGGCCTAACCTATTTAACAGTCCGGCTTTTTGAATTTTATTTTATCGATAAGATGGAAATTTGTAAAATCTCAATATTAAGGAATGAAAATCGAACTTAGACCTCATTTATCGAGCAGACATTGTGGCTATATTTCCATCAAGCAGGAAATAATGGCAATAGCCTATTATAACGACATTGACTAGAGCGGAAATTTGAATTTTTGAAAGTTTTAATAAAATAATTAAGGCAAAGAAACAAAGAGAGCGCGTGAGGTTTATTGATGAATTTTCGCTAGATTTCTGTTGCATTGTCTTCTTGGAACAAACTCACATTATTATTGTGTCATAGTACTAATGAAATAGTACATCGCAGTCCGATAAGTCGCGAACGAATACTAAAAA
>ENA-UOUE01001733-UOUE01001733.1-compost-metagenome-genome-assembly--contig:-NODE-1733-length-12611-cov-6.821924_pt1 | contig 12611 bp, 11 predicted proteins | sample MGYA00238146_ERZ747223 | MGnify/ENA primary metagenome ERZ747223 (study PRJEB28781, sample SAMN06268865) | compost metagenome | isolation source: single cell | place: USA: California, Emeryville, Joint... | reverse complement strand
TCATCCTTTGCGATAGGGGTCTTATGGATGGAAGAGCCTACCTCGACGATGAAGCTTGGCAACTGCTGCTGGATGAACAGAACTGGAATCATGTGATGCTGAGAGATAAGCGATATGATAGTGTGCTGCATCTAGTTACCGCTGCAGATGGGGCTGAGCAATGGTATACGCAGGAAAACAATCAAATCCGAACAGAGGTATTAGCTATTTTCTCTGAATAAGGAAGCTGATGATTAATTATAATGTGATAAGGATGCAGCCACAGCCCGTGAAGTTGATATGAAATTGAGACAAGCTTGGTGTGGTCATCCATCTCACATGTAAAAGCTGTCTTGGAGTTGATTTATCTGATTTTCCAAACCTAGGATCATTGATAATTCATTACCTGGAGGGTTTGAAGCGAAGTTAGAACGAGTTTACAACGCAGTCTGCTATGCAATCGGTCAGCCCAGCGCTGGAGTTCTTTATAAATATTTAATTGAAGGCACCTAACATTTTTCGCATACTTGTCTAAACATCTTTTTAAATGAACAGATAACTATGCTATCCCTCCTGAGGCGCGAGTTGAAAAGGTTATATCTGAAACGATATATCTAAAGTCAGAGGACGATGATCATGAGAGAAGAATCACAAAAAGAGTAAGCTATATTTTGTGGATTTTCGCAAAATTAGTTTTCGTACTCAGGGATTGCTTGGGCAGAACTCTTATTTCAAAGTCCTCAAGAAATATGATGAAAAAGATCAAGTGAGTCGATACACAAGTTATCCGATCACTGCTATTCAATACCTCCGGACTGCGCACGCAGAAGAAAACCCCAATAGAAAAAGATTACAAATTGAAGAAACATGCTTTGTGTGGGAAGGAAGGTAATTGTATATGTACTTTACAAGATTTAAACGGCAAATTTTAATAAAGGACGTACCTTATTCATCGGTTTATGAATCTGCATAATCCACTGACAATCCTCCGCATTTCAGTTGATAGTGAACAAATAAAGCCAATAATTCCCCCGTTTGTAAAAGTGATTAGTTCAATTACAGGTAAATTTCTTGCTCAAAACCTAGACATCAATGACGGTATTCATGATTAGGAGTGCGCAAGTACACAGGGTTCAAAATCGCGGAGTCAGAAAATAAACAAAGAATAACCATTGATCAATGAAGAGTGAGTTCTTTTGTAAGATAAAATAAATAAGATTATCTATGAATCTATGTTTTTCATAGATATCTATATATTTAAATAACACAATTATAATGATTCACGAATGAAAAATTGTGTAGGTTCATAGTGAAAATGTGCTAATTTCTGAGAAAAGCTTAAGATGTTTCGATTTCATTTTGTTATAATCAGTGCGAATATATATATTTGAGGAGAAGGCTGCATCAGAGCAAGCCACTTTAATTCGATCAAACAAACTTCACAATGAAGAGAATATCATCTCTCTGAAAACGATAATATCCAAACGACGATATATCATTAAGGACTCTCAGAATGAGTATCCGTCTCTCTCATTTCTCTTGTATCACCGCAAGAATAACAAATAATTCTGTGTTTATTCAATCCGTTCTTATTAATAAAGTGAATGTTACTTAGTTTAGAAGTAGTTTCGCTTTGACAAATAGGATTGACTATGATTCGGATCTGGGATCTCTGATTTTTTATTCTTGTTGGTTTTAATTCCGAATATGTTCAATGAAATAAAATCTTGACCTGGAGGCTAAACTCTAGTAATATAAAAATAAATTAATTCTCTACACCAGAGCCAAGGAAGAACTACAAGGACCTCATGGGATCGACATGCTCTATAAGCCAGCAAGACCAATCGAATGAAGTGAAGGTAGGATCTAATGATGGGAAAGAAATAACTGAGAAGAATAATGCGCTGAATGAGGAGAAAGAGATACCATGGCTGCTTAAACCATATTTTAATCAAGGAAAATCCCTCACCACTATCGATTTAAACAATAAAATTGGTAAATCCGAAGCGATTGCACTCAGCAAGAACACTACCTGGACCAAACTTACCACTCTCGATTTAACCTACAACGATCTCGAGGCAAAGGGAGCAAGTGAATTAGCCAAGAACACTTCCTGGACGAAACTTACTACTCTCGACTTATCAAAAAACACTATCGGAGCAGAGGGATCAGAACTCCAGCTGGACGAACCTTACCACTCTACTATTAGACTGGAACGATCTTGGTAACGAGAGAGCATGTGAATTAAGTAAGAACACCTCCTGGACGAAGTTTGCCACTCTCGATTTATCCAACAACAAGATTGGAGCAGAGGGAGCGAGTGCACTCAGCAAGAATACCAACTGGATCAATCTTACCTCTTTCGATATATCCAACAACTCGATTGGTGCCGAGGGAGCAATTGCGATCAGTAAGAGCAATACCTGGCGGAAACTTACCACTCTCAACTTAAACCACAACTCTATCGGTGATGAGGGAGCGAGTGTAGTCAGCAAGAATACTACCTGGACCAAACTTACCACTCTCGAGTTATTCGACAACTCGATTAGTGGCGAGGGAGCGAGTGAACTCAGCAAGAGCACTATCTGGACCAAGCTTACCACTCTTAATTTACTCTACAACAAGATCAGTGACGAGGGAACTTGTGAACTCAGCACAAGCACCACTTGGAAGAACCTTGCCTATGTCTGTTTATTAAACAACTCTGTTGGTGCAAAGGAGGTAGTGCGGTAAAAGCAAGATGGTCTAAAGCCGAAATTATGTTTGAGTAGTCTCGTCAACGAATTCTTAAAAATTACTTAAAAATACAATATTTCTCAGTGTTGCTTAGACAGTTTTAGAAAAGTAGATGCATAATATCTTCATCTCACTTCAAAGTCGCTTTGTGGAATTTATAGCTAATCAGTATGAAAAAAATTTTGAAAATTTTCGCTATTGACGTTGTTCAAGTCATTTGGAGAAAGAAAGAGTTTGTGTAAACAAGCAAGCCCACTGACTTTATCAATAGAGAGGGATATTTTTCAAAGTTTTATTCCGCATTTCAATAAATTAAAACCAACACAAATAAATCAGTCTACTCAGTATCCTTCTTGATGAGAGCTCGACGGCTCGATCCTATCAGCAACCCTGACGACAACAGAACCAATCAACGAAGCCGTTCTATGCCTCGTTTGCGAGATCCACAGGCCGTGCAAATTTCCTACAAACCAAGCAAACTCGATAAAGTTTACAAGCAGCAACTCAAAGCCGACAAAAATTTCCACTACATTCCTCGAGGCGAAACTACGTTGCTTAAACCCACAGGCTTTGTCGCTCTGTCCCGGCGACCTTACATCCAAGACCGAGATGACAGTTTTGGTGAAGGGTCTGAAAGATATACTCGTGAAGATAACAAAATACGCTTTTACGAGAGCAAAGTCCCCTACTACCGCAACAAATATGACCCATTCGTTCATAATAAGAAAAGCATGACTTCAGATCAGATAATTAATGAAATTGTAGCAAAGCGAGATGATTTTCAGCATAAGTATCGAGAGATATTCTCGAAAAACGCGAGACATAATCCTCCTCTGCTAAACGCGCGACTAAGACTTGCGAGCCTTGAAGCGCCGAAATATAGACGTGATATTCCACCTTTTGTGAAAGCAAGTGAACGTATTTTCAACGGCCTTAGCAAGAACGAATCCACTCTGCAGGATTTGCTTGAGGAATTAGAACGACTGAGATAATCACCAGGACACCAGCTGAAAGCTTCGACTGTATCGATCTGTATCGAATACAATATAATTCATTTGCAAAAGCAGTATTCTTAGAAAATTTATTTATTTTCGCTCCTGATGAGCAACAGAGTTTTTTTTCATTATCTGCTAATATTTTTCGTACTTTGTTCGTATCTCAGAAATTCTTTATGAAAAATGTAAAGCAATTTCTACTTAAAATTCAAATATTGTCTCGTGAACTTGCATTATTTGTTTAAGCTAACATTTGCAACTTTAGAAAATATAAAACTTATGATCAATAGAAAAAATCGTGTGTATTTAAGTAAATCAAGTTAATAATAAAAACTTCTGTAGTCTCATCAGATATCCTATCCTTTTCCTATTGTGAAAAGGACTTTAAATTCAATAGTACATGAAGAAATAAAATCATTCGGCAATTTAATCATCTTCTTTGACAGCTTCCAGTAAATTTACTCTCATCGAACCATGAAGCCGTTGATTCGATTGAGTTTCATTTTGATTTACAAGATTTAAGGGATTAGAAATGCTAGGGTTGGTTTGATCTTTCGCATCTTGACTTTTCCTTCGAGCCTGATCTTCGAGCGCCGAGAGTTTGTCGCGAGTCTTGTTCAAATGCATCTTCAATCTAGCAGCCAGCACCACCCTCGCACGGAATGTAAGTTTGGTAAGAGAAGACTGAACCTCCAGTTCAGAAGGATCGAGGAACTCTTGGTCATCTTCGTAGATATTCTTCACCGTGAATGCTCCATCTTCAGTGAGCCATGCACTTGTCTAATAATAAAGGTTAGTGCCCTGAGTCATGGCTATCAGATACCATTATTTCCTGAATTGTCATTCGCTCTTCGGGATCTTTCTTCAGGCAGCCTTTGATGATGTCTTGAATCTTCTTATCCATTGCTTCTGGGTATTCCAGTCTATGGATGCACAGGAATAAATTTTTTGTTAATAGGAGGGAATGTTACTCTTCATGGAACACTTTCTGCATGAGATCTGAGGTATTATTCGCCATAAAAGGAGGTTTTCCGGTCAGGAAATAAAAGAGCGTCGCTCCTGCAGCCCATACATCAGCTGGCTTTCCTCTAAATGATTTCCCTTGAGATAATGATTATGAGGTTCTGCTCCAAGAAAACACAATACCTTTAAAAGATTCAGGTGGGAGAAACAGTTTTGTGCCTGCGCTGTTTTTTAGTTCATCAGAGTCATCCTCCATAAGCATAGAAACTCCGAAATCTGATATTTTCAAAGTATCAAACTCGTCGATAAGCAGATTTTCGGGCTTAATGTCTCTGTGAATGATTTTCGCATGGTTGTGTAGATAATCTAGCCCAAGGATAAGCTCTCGAAAATATTTCAACGCTTTCTCTTCCGACAAAACTCTTTTTCCGCTAAACAAATCGCTATGCATCGACGTATCCAGATTACTGGCAACAGATATGCCACTCTTGTCTAGAGCCTCCTTATTCTCGTATTTCCAATAGCCTTTCGACATCACTGCTCCTTTCTTTATCAAATCCATCACAAGGTACAGTTTGTCTTCCTTAGGATCATCAATCACTTCCCATAGTCTGACAATGTTTGGATGTTCCTACAATAAACAGCAATTAATTCACAAATCGCCTCTACAAAGCAAATTTACAAGCTTTTTCATTATCGCGACTTCTCTTTCCAATGGATTCGCTGTATCTGAGGTCCTTGAGAATAATTTCCTCTTCAGCTTAGCTTTATTGGCAACTTTGACAGCCTATTGATGAAATAATAAATACTTCAAAGCAGGGATGATAATTTACGAAATATTGCTTTGTTTCGGTGTTTTGAGCAAGTTTTACTTTCCCGAATCCACCTCTAAAACATTGTAAGGCAATATGGTATCAATAAAACTTACTTCCCGAGATCTTTGATAAATAAATACTGGTTTATCTTCTTCTGCCCTTCACCGTCTCGAGTTTTGTCCAGCCTATTAGTTTCTATCACTGTGCTTTGTATTCTCTTTAGAACAGCTCCCTTCAAGTTGGGAGACCTCGAACTCTCACGATATTCGCTACTGAGCCTATAATAGCCCCTTTTCTTAGCATTCCCAGTGACAGTCGGTTCACTCCTTCCCGAAGGAGCCAACAGCTGCTTCTCCCCGTGAGAGTTTTCGCCACCGTTCAACTTCTGTTTCTCTTCTACCCCTGCCCTCGCGAGCACGCTTTGTTCAACTCCTGAATCGGCCTCTTGGATATGTAATGGAGGTAATGCAACGCTTTTTGACTTGTATATGCATTTCTGGGACTGACGTGTGCCTGGTGTAGCAGTTGTCTTCGCGGACTCTTGTCTCTGCTCCTCACCTTGGGAAGGAAGGGTCTCATTGTGAGGGTCCGACTCTTGCTGGAATATCGACAGTTTGAATGGCTTATGGTTCTGAGGATCAACCATCTTTATCACTGCGTGTTTTTTAGAGCAAGGACTCTCAGAGTTGAAGTCTCCAGCATTAGACAGCTGATCCATAAACCTGCTCTCTTGAATTGAATCCGCGTTGCCTCCACCATGAATCGAGCTTAGACTCGTTAAGGAATCTTTTCTAGACAATTGACCTATTACGTTGTTGTTGTAATCTCTTCGTAGCACACATAATTTCAGCAAGTTCGTACTATTTCGATAAATAGGCTCTTGCCTAGCGATATCCTCAGGAGCTTGAGGCCTCTGATAATGTTTTGCCGGTGAATTAATCCCAGTGAGAACTTGGAGACCAGGACTCGCGAACTGAGAACGCGTGGTCCCTCTCGCCTCATCGTATTCGACTTCTAAATTCTCGCAGGTGAAATCATATCTTGAAATATTCCCTGGAGAGATGTTTTCTTCGATATTATAGAGCGTGCGATTATTAGTCTCATTCAGCATGCTCTGACGATGGTAATTTTGCGTTGGACTTTGGTTGTTCATTATTTTTGAGTTGTTCAGATCGGGAAAAGTAGGACGCGACACAAGTTCGTTCTCATTCTGGTTGATGGGAGAAGGACCAAAACCATTTAAACTAGGGAGCTGATCTTGGCTGCCCGCAGGCTCGAATTTGGAAATAGATATTTCAATCGAAGGTCTTCGCAGTCTTGATGATTGCTCCTGAGCGTCATCTTTAATTAGCTCGAACAGATTCATCCTACTCTTTATTTTGAAGTTGGTTTCATTAACATTTTGTGACGAGCTTTCAGCTTCTTTTTTCTCATTAAACGATTTTCTTGAAGAATTTCGTTTCAGTTGTAAGAGATTCTCTTTTAGCACTTCTGATTTGTCCTGCTTGGTACTAACTGACTTGCCATTTGGTGAGTCTAATTCAGCTATTGGCTCCATTTTAATACTTTCTTTTCTGTCTCCTCTCGATGGACGGGCCATTAATGGCCTCATTAATTTCGAAATTGTGTCGTTTTGATGAGAACTAACCGAATGTCCACTGGTTTCTTCGTTGCGCACTACCTCAAGGAGATTTAGCTTGAATTTGTCACTGACAGACAATTTAGAGAAGTTCATAAGGTTATGCTGGGAAGTTGACGCTTCGGTTAGATCCTTTGATCCTACACTTGAATTTTGCTGAGGGAGGCTGTTTGCTCTCAGCGAAGCAAACGATTTATTCCTCCGTCGGTTATTGGAAGTCAAATCAGTCGATTTTGGGATCTCTTGTTTTTTTATCGGAGGAAGCAGCTCTTGAATGGAACTCTGAGTCTCGCATTTCCAGAACTGAGAAGACTTTATCGCGTTGCTGCTGTTTAGCTCTAAACTGCCTTGAGACTCCAGTGTTCTGCTTCCGACGGCCGGAATCGATTTGGGTAGTAAGGAATCCATTGTAGATATCGATGAGCGTTGCTTAAATCTCTCAGACTGGACACCAACAGGTTTCGCTTCATAAGTGATAAGCTCTGTTGAAGTTATCGACAAATTACTAAACCGATTTTTGGAAGCAGGCTGAGGACGGTTGTGACTGTGGGAATTCGACTGAGGGCTGATCTGTCCAGTTTGACTCTTCTCGGTCTGCTCATTAAAAAATATACTTCCTGAATTTTTGTGCTTCTTCGGGAAAAGCAACTCTAACGTTGAGACTTTCGGCTCTGCAAAATGAGGTTCTATATGTTCTTGGTTATGTTTCATTTCAATGGAAGAGTTGAGCTTCGGACTCTGATATTCTGACTGCACATTTGAATCCTTATGAATTACACTTTCATGTGGCGAGCCAAATTGACTGAGTCCGGTAAAAGGATTAATTAACAGAGCACTTGAATTTTGTCTGGAGCTTCTCTTCTCGTGGAGGAGAGCATGTCTGTTTACGATCTTTGGAGACAGAGGATGATGTTTTACACCGAAGCTATCTCTACCGAATATATAGTTATTGCCCTCTTCTGGATATTTTTTGGGAGTTTCATCAGGCAAATTGTTGTAACTCGGCCTTCGCGAGCTTTGAGAAGACTCAATGCTGTTCTTAAAAGAAAAATCATTCATCGCCGCTTTCGATAACGATTGCTTGAGTAGAAAGTCCATATTGCTTGAGGTTTTCTTCTTTTCAATTGTTGCTGAGTGTCTTCTCAATACTTTGGGCTGCTCTTGCATCTGCTCGTCATGTGCATCAAACGAGCCACGTCTCTGATGTATTTTATTCCTCTCCGATTGGCTAGTAGGAGCTGAGAACAAAGAATTCCTGTCTCTGGGTGTTTGAGCTAAACTACAGTAAAAGGTGAAGGCCGAATAACAAAATAGTCGAAAAGATAATTGCACGCATTAACGAAATAAAGGATGTCAAAATCATACCTGATATTCCCAATTCTGCTTTGTGATACTGTACATCCCATTTGAATGAAGCCTTGAAAGTATTGAAATGCAGTATAATTCGCAGCTGCAAAAAAAGAGCACGTTTTTTTGCAATAAATTTAAAAATTTTCTCTTCCAGGCGGAATATCTCCGGATCAGTAATCCGTTTGGAAATCGCTGAAAAAGTTAGCGAATTAAACACTTTACTGACTTTGCAAAATCACTTCTCAATTAGGAGTTTTGTTAAATGGTACAACCACACAAAAGGGACGAAGAACCTTGAAAAGTTAGATATCCTTTTTATACTGATCTCAGGTGCTAGAACTTATGTTGCATGCGACGATTGAAACATATAGTTGACGTGTGCTTGGAATACAAGAACCCTGAAATAAATTCCGAAAATAAAGTGGTTAAATTGAAATGTTTGGCAAGTAACTGTTATTACTTTTATTGGAAATCTAATTGATGGAAAGAGTACTTGATCCTGTGTCCTTGAAGGTTAACCTCCATTATGTGTCTAGTTCTATAAAAACGTGCAACAAATTTTTCTCAATAATTTTCAAAATCAGCATTCTAGAGTTCATCCTTTGCAATGATTTCGGTAAGCGCAGTTTCCTCAGGATATTTCTTTTGACCTTGAAATGGTTTATTCTAGTCAGCTAGATCCGAATAAGAGAAAAGAAATTTGGGCTACAAGCAAATTATTTCTGATTTTAGTACTCTCTATCAGTCAGTCCAATTGACAACTCCTACTCTAGCTCATAAGAAAGAAGCTTTTCGTTATGTGAAATTAAGAGAGACTTTGAGATTATTACTTTACAATAAGTTGGAAAGAATATGAAAATCAGTCTGATATAAGATGTTTTATTTGGAAATGATATGTTTTTTATAAATAATGTATGTTTATTAACTTGATATTGATATTCTGCGGCTTTGGCACATATTCATTGCGAATATTCTTGAGTCTCTGATCTTGTTCAGGAACTCGTAAATTTGATGTACTTTTCATAGTAATTTAACAAAATCTGTGGACATTTCGCTTTCACCTCAGCTGAAAGATACCACGTAGATTCCGGCTCCGTCCCATCACATCTTCTCAGCCACTTGACTTTCACCATCAAGTTCGAGATTTTATTTTGTACAGATCCTCCAGGCGTTAGTTTATCTACAGCATACATAGCATGCTCCTCAATTTCACAGGGTATGTCTGTCTGAAACATCCCATAAATCTTTTTCGGCACATATTGTATGCCTTCCTCTACATTCTTATCCCGAAGAATAGTCTTTTGAGATGCCTTTACAGGCGAAGCAGTTTTTTTAATTTTCTTCGAATTGCTACAGAGATTCGGGCAATAATTCTCATCGTTTTGGTATATATCCTCTTCATATTCATATTGATAATCCTCGACATCTTCTTTATTTCTCTTGATTTCCGGTGAAAATGTCACTGATTTTTTCCCCTTCGTCTTCTTTGTAGTTGAAAGCTTTTGTCGCCTCTTGAATTCTTCGACCATATCTGGAATAAACTTCAAATGCTCTTCCGGTTCCCAACTATTATACTTAGCTTTCCATCCTAGCCATTTTACCAAAAAGAATTCTTTTCCACCTTCTCTTTTTGAATCAAGAATCTTTTCTACCTGCCACAAACGATTTCCTATTCACCAAACTGATAAACAAAATGGTCAGACATTAGCAGCACCTACCTTCAGAATCATAGAGGGGTTGGGATTGAGGAAGCTTGGTTAGAGTCTTGGTACGTTTAGATTTGCTTTTCGTAGGCATAATTTTCTTAAATAGTTAAATTTCATAATTTAGCGAAACGGTACTATTTTTATTTAGACTTTATCAGATAATATGATTTAGAAAGTGTAATTCCTTTGCGGAATTCTATCAGAAGTACATCTTTCAAAAAAATAGTAATCAGTAAGCAGACTGATTTACTCTAAGACTTTTATTCGATAAATTGGAAACAGTCTTTCACCACTTAATACGACTTCTCGCGTGGAGTTTGTTCGTCAAGAGAAAACTTTTCAAATCGAAAACTTCCATCGATATATTCTCGTTGAGCAATCAGAAAAGAGAATTGTTTTATGCTTGTCATTCACCCGGACTCCTAAAAGCTTAGTATCAGAAGCCTACATATAATATGTGACCCCATTAAGAATGAATTTGTTCAATTGTAGCGCAACAAAAAGAGAATTTTTGCGAAAAGATGTGGCATCTATCGCAGTTTTGGACGAAATCTTCTTCAAGAAGAAAGCTCTAGCTTATACAAAGAGCAACTAATTGCTTCCTAAGGTGTCTATTCCAGTGGAAAGAGAATGTGAGAAAAACCTTCAACTTATAGCATAATGTGAAACATTGTTTTTATTCTATTAAAATCTCAGAAGATAATTACGACACAAACATATTCCGAATTTGAGTTTCCATGATGCTGGCTTAATAATTATTAAAATTCATTGTTACTCTAATTAAAGCACATTCGGCGGGAACGGTTGTGAATCAAAGAGAAATGATACAAAGCATTGTTGAGAATTATCATGTGTTTGCACAATAGTCATACTTTTGCGATAATTAATGTCCCTCCCTTATGATTTAACGTAAGCATAGTTATATAATAAGAGTTTATTTGCTAAACATTTCTTTTATCATGCAAATTCTCATTAGAAGGGAGTAATCAGCATCTCTTCAAAGAGACTTTTTCATCATTCAACTCATGATATGCATCAGTGATGAACCAACAGGCAGACTCGCATTAGTTTTTGAGCTTATGGAACTCAACATGTATGAAAATATCAAGGGTAAGGCAATTTGTCCTTCATTATGTTGCTCAATGGGCCTCTAGACCGTAAGACTTACCTGCCTCCAGCAAAGATAAAAAACTATATGTTCCAATTATTAAAAGCAATTGATCATATGCACAGAAATGGAATCTTTCATAGAGATATCAAGCCGTATCCATTCATTTTCCATGGGTTTTCACTAATCTGCTGTGGATTGCTGTCATAGAGAGAATATTCTTTTGCTGAATGATCATGTGAAATTTGCTGATTTAGGGTCTTGCCGTGGAATTTACACGAAGCATCCATATACTGAATATATTTCAACCAGATGGTTTCGAGCTCCTGAATGCTTAATGACAGATGGCTATTATGATGCAAAAGTAATATATCGGCTGTGTGTTTTTTGAAGTATTGAGTCTATTTCCATTGTTCTCAGGCGATGATGAAATGGATCAAATCAATAAAATACACAATATTCTGGGTACACCGAATCCAAGGATGTTTGAGCGTTTCAAAAAACATGCTAGCCACATGGAATTTAACTTCACTCCGAAAACGGGAACGGGGATAGAAAAGCTCATTCCAAACGCACCTAAAGACTGCGTGGATTTGATCAAATCGCTATTAATATATGATTCAGAAGAGCGCATTACCGCCAGCCAAGCCCTCCGCCATGAATATTTCCGTGATCTGTGGGAAATAGATCGCAATAGAGATTTTCAGAGCAGTTTGTAATTTACATTTCGCGATTTCGCAGTCTAATTCTGTAGAAATTCCGCAAGGCTCAGTCCAATGGTAAGACAGTTTCATCAAACCAGCCAGGAGCACGATAAGCACATGCAATATGAGTAGCAATATTATTATTGAGCAGCAGTTAATTGCTTCATCTAGCACACAACATCACAGCGAGAACGAAAAGAGTCCTTATCACCATATGAGTCTGAGAAAGCCACCAAAAATTAAGAAGAGCAATAAAATCGTTTCGACTAAAGTGCTTTATCTCTCTTCTAATTTGAGAAATTAACACGCTTTTTTAGTTCCCTTCTGTGAATTTGAGTCTCAAGGTTGAAGGTATTTTCAAATCTCATATGCAAGATACTTCCACTGAAGAAGATCATGACAGAGTAACAATTCACCTTCTTCGTGTTTCTGATTAGTTTATCAATTAGGGGTTGTCTTTGCCTCCTATAAAGCATCATTCAATCATTCAACTGGAAACTAAATTTGATTTCAGTGGTCTCAATTCAATAAAGAAAAAACCAGCAGAAACGACAAGATTATACGGCAATATACTCAAACCGACATTATCCAATCATAGTCTCATGAGTAAAGATTT
>ENA-UOUE01001731-UOUE01001731.1-compost-metagenome-genome-assembly--contig:-NODE-1731-length-12640-cov-11.653745_pt1 | contig 12640 bp, 11 predicted proteins | sample MGYA00238146_ERZ747223 | MGnify/ENA primary metagenome ERZ747223 (study PRJEB28781, sample SAMN06268865) | compost metagenome | isolation source: single cell | place: USA: California, Emeryville, Joint... | reverse complement strand
TACTTAAATGAAAGTGAACTCGGTGAAGCAGAAGAAATACCTTTGGTGAATATTAGCAAGTTGAGCGAGTTTGAGAAATCAGTGTCAGACTGGAGTGCCAAGCTCTTCCAGAGTATAAATGACCTTCCATTAAAGATTCAACTCTCAAGTCCAATCCTAAAATGTTTTAACTTCTCGAAAATTGACAGTTTAATCATGAAAGACGAAAGTGAGATAAAACTCATTAAAGAATGGTTGGGAAAGGGTGATAATGTGAAGTTGAATTTACTGTACAGAGGGTCTGTGGACGGGTTTGCTGCAAGTGATTTCCACAGACAATGTGATAATAAAGGACCCACTCTGACTGTGATTGAGAGTACGAATAATAAAAAGTTTGGTGGATATGCTCCATTAGACTGGAAATCTGGAGTGAATAACTATGTCAATACATCTGAAGGTTGGCTTTTCTCATTGAATCTCAAAGAAAAATTACCATACTATAACAACCCAGGGTGTGGTATGTACTGCTACAACGGTTATGGTCCAACGTGGGGAGGAAATCATGATTTGATGATTGGAAATAATTGCAATGCAAACACTTCCTCATATGCAAATGTCTCATACACATACAAAACTCCGAGCAACGGAGTCTCTTACATTGCTGGAGATTCTTCTAATTTCACTGTCAAGGAAATAGAAGTGTTTTCTGTGTCTAATTAAATAATATATTAGGCTTTCCAAACTCTTCATCATCTTGAAAAAAAAATAATAAAGAATTCCTTGATAAGATTATCCATTCCATACTTGATCAAAACTTTATGAGAACATAATTCAAATCCTTAGCATGAAATGAAAAAAAAGGTTTTTCGAAAAATACTCATTTATTTGATTAATATTGCCACATTTTGCGATATCCATCAATAATCACTAATTAATCAGCTGAAGAATGGAATGAAATATTATTGATATTCGCTGGAAAGGTGTCATAATGTCCCTTTGTGTCTTCAAGTACGTTATATTATTGTTATATTTGAACAATCTTTCAGTCATGCGAAAATCATAAAAACAGAACCAATTATCGATAGTAATCAATTAATTACAAGACATAATAATGACTATCATCAATTCTTTTTAGATTCTTCAATCTTGTCTTTCCAACCAAAGCTGTTGAATTTGAATTAAGTTCTAATTGCTATTTTGCGGCAAATCTCAACACATTTCCGTTAAAGAAATACAACCTTTTGGATGCAATACAAACAGATTTCCATAATAAGTTTTAGTAGCACTGAATGCTTTCCAGTTCTCTGAAATGTAAAGAAGCCGCGATCTAATTGCAAGGCTTGGAAGCCTTGTGAACTAGTTGGTCCTATTTATGATTAATTCTCCTCTCCTCAAATAGACTCAAGGCCAATAACCCCTTCTTTAGACGAAAAAACACATTTTCCTGAGTAATTCTTTTAATAAACCCAATTATATTTTGATTGATCACAAATTTAACAGCTCTTCATACTAAAGCTGATTGTATAAGCTTCGAGTCTATCAAAAATTCTATCCCTCATTTGTGCGTTTTACAAGGATCGTTCCAATAAAATCTTTCAGCGCATTTAATCAAATTACATCAGAACGGGTAATTACTGAGCGTTTAAAATACTGGATCTTTAAATATTCAGCGTTTAATCTCCTGCGGCTAATTACTGTCAATTTTTTTCCAAGAAAGTTCTCTAGTGTGCAACTACGTATAAATATCACAGCGTTTGAATCAATATAATTCACTTTTAACAATAAGCGAAAAATGCAAACTTTGGTCTCAACCACTCAAAGCCACATCGCTGAGAAAGCCAAACGATTCAAGGCTCTGGCGATCGTGGAAAATTACCTCATCCTCTCAGAAATCGGAGAAGACCACCTTTATCCCGTATTTCTGGCCGCTTACATCGATTCTGAGAACCTTGAACTTTCAGACGCTAATCTCCAAGAATCTCTTCGAGTTATCAAGGCTATCCCAGTCAAGGACCGCAAAGGCTCCTTCGAGAACGAGTGCGGCATCTTCGGACTCAAGCCTCACAAGCATCTCCTGGGATGTATCGAAATTATCAGAAACGCCAAGCTAGACTTTAGAGACTACCGAGAAGAGTACCACCTCTTCGTTCTCCCTTACTTATCCAATGGAGACCTCCTTGACTACCTCCAAAAATCCGCCATGGAAGAGAGAGTCGCGAGACACTACTTCGAGCATATGGTCGATGCCGTTGAGTACCTCCATACTTCAGGCTTCGCTCATCGTGACTTGAAAACAGAGAACTTCCTTCTCAATGACGACTTTGAGTTGGTCCTCACCGATTTCGGTCACAGCGTGAGACACTCCGACATGCTCGGACCAAAACTATTTGGTGATTACAACGCGATTACCTCTCCTGGTATCTGCCCTCCTGAATATTATAATGGACCTGGGTACAAGGCAACCGAGATGGACATCTTCGCTCTAGGAAAGATGCTCCTGATCTTAGTAACAGGCTTCAACCCATTCAAAACTTCTAAAGGAACTGATTCTAATTACTCTCTTATTCTTAACGGAGACTGGAACAAATTCTGGCTTATCATCCAGAGCTGGCTGAAGAGAAAATGGATCAAGGCTGAGGAACTTTCCCCTGAATTTAAAAGCCTCGTTGAAAGTATGCTTAACCCAAACCCATTGCTTCGTCCAACTATACAACAAGTTCGAGAAAGCGCTTGGTTCAGAAATATCCAGCCAAAATCCTTCCAGGAAATCCAGACCTTAATGATACGAAATAAAATCTCCTTCTAAGTCAAAGACGACGTCGACTTATTGTTGTGTTAGTGAAAAAAGACCTTTATATTAAAAAAAATGCAGTGATTTTTTACATTTAGACAACTTTTTGGTTGATATAATTCTTTGTCTATGCATTGCTTCTTATGTGTAAATCTCAAAGGATGGAAAGGATGACTGCAGCTGCCTCCGAAGTCTTTTGTATATTGAGATGGGCTGCAGCATTCTGAGTATTCTCAACGATTTAACTAAAAACCCACTTTATAAACGTTCTTCTTATCGAAATTTTCAACAAGAAAAAGGAAGGAGTTCATACTTCTTATAAGAACATCAGTGAACTAAGAATAATTTGCTTTTAGAATACACTGGAAATTTTAGGACCAACGACAAATAAATGAGAAAACTAAATTAGTCTCTGAAGAGAGGCTTCTGCGGTTAAACGGATTATTTAAGGAAACGTTGAGGAAAAATAAATTTTTCGGGCAAGATGGATTAATGGCAGAGATACATTGAGCTTGGTCGCTAGATTGAGACTCGGTAATTCCTCATTGCTGTTACTGCTGCTGAATGCCTTAAATTTTTGTTGGAGTGTATATTAGCTGTGAGATAGCGTCGAATCTAATTTTTTAAAAGGGTTCTTTCGAATAAAAAACGAATCATTAAAGAAATTAATAGTGCTCAAAATTTTTTCCAGCACTGAGTGAAAATTTTGATACATTGAAGTATTTCCAAAGAAGATTCTCAAAACTATTTCAAACTTGCCCAAACAACCGTGATAGTTTAAGGTCTTATCCTTTACAGGATTCAGATCTGTATTCAAGCTGATGATGAGTTAAAGAACCTATCGTTAATGTGCAATGAACAGGACGCTGTTATTTAAAGATCAAACTTATCTGCTCTGAGATATTTCAAGCGTTGGTGGATGTTCTGTTGAACGGTAGATGCAGGAGCTAATAATAGAGAAGTTATTTCGGTATTAGCCCTGATCAAGATTCACTGACTTTCAGTGCTTCAGGATCTTGAAGAGAAGTAAGCTGATCGGATCCGATCGGTCTCAGTTGCAATAATTTTTATTCAAACATTCTTAGAATTTTCGTAAAAACGGCTCTCGATGAACACTAAAACTATATTCATTTTTTATCATTTTGTTTGCCTTTGACTACATGTCTGTTTCTGCTTGCTTAACTACTACAGAAATATGAGTACATACAAGTTTGAAGGCTTAATAACATAATATTCACATAATTAAACTTGCTTCTTGTCACGCATTGGCTTTGAACGTGGTTTACAGTTGTTATTTACCAAAGAAAATGCAAAAGAATTGAATTGAAGGGCAAGATCTCGTGTTTTTCATTAAGAATAAACACTGATTCGCGATTCTTTAGAATTATGATTTCATGACGCACAACTCGATAGCAGACTGACTATTAGTCTTACTTAATTCCACACAGAAATTCCTCAATACAAAAATATTAAAAATCTCATGCACAGTAGTATGCTCTGTTTCGGTTAGCTAATATTCAGCTAGTTTACGTAGATAAGGTAGAAGAACTATTTGCAGGATTCCTATTGTGATCATCCATTATAAGATAATAGCATACAAGTCAAACTTGTTGGTATCAATGAGAATGATTTGATAAATCAAATGTAAGTCTTTTGGTAACTGCACAGTTAACAGCATACAATTTTTAATTCAAGTTGGAGGCGCTGATACTCTATTTGCATTGACTCTCTTCTTTGAGGCCTATGACAACATTGAAAGAGCTAATTGCCAATTTAAATTCGTATTCATTGCAATTGAAATCTTGAAAAATTGTTGGGATTCTCTAAAATAATTTGTGATGACAAATTCATGGACTGATTCCCAAGTTGTTGTTGACTCCAAGCTTCCATTGAGGCGATTATAACGTGAGCACAATGCGAGAATTCTTTAAATAATGTCTCCTCAAAGCCACTTCAAATAGAAATAGAATTTATATTTGTTTTTTCTTTCATGCTTTCTAAAAGATTATTGAATACTGTTGAGATAATTAGAACCGTACTTTTTCAGCATGACGGTTGAAAAATTCAGCTCAATAAGCCTTCAAACTCGCACTGTACTCAAAATACTTTTCCAATTTACAAAATATATGATATGAGATATAATTTACTCCTGCTTAATTTCAACTAAAAAAAATAATTTAGCTTCGATTTTAAGGACCAAAACCCGATTATGGCCAACAAAGATCTTCTATTGCCCAAAGAAACCCACCTTCCACACGATTTTGTATTCTATGATCCTGAATCTGGAGACGACTCCGCTTTTAGCGGCCAAGCAACCATGAGCATGCTCATGAGCAACAACGAATATAAGATTGCTGCTCAAATATGTCGCAGATACAAAAAAATCTTCATGATCAGCAGCATATTAGTCTCTATAGTAAACGTGTTTTGCATTACGTATTGGCTGGACGCGATAAACTACACCAACAGCAAACAATCACCTACCACTGCGGAAAAAAATACTGTCATCATCCTATCATTTCTCGTATTAATCCATATCCTTTGGATTCTAAACTTCTGCTATATATTCTATCTCCTAACCTTCAAAATCGCCGGAGGAAGGGTGCTGCACACGATTATGTTTTGGGGCATTTTCGGGCTCAGATTTTTGCTGAATGCGATATTATTGCTTGTAAATCTGGATACGTTAAGTGAAATGCTAAAAACGAGGTTCAGCGTCTTTGTTTTCGCAACAATTGTTTTTGTGTTAACATTTGGAGACGTGCTTATCTACTTCGTGCTGAAGAAAGTCGAAAGTGCGAGTAAACACAGAAAGGCGCTGAGACATAAACTGGTGGGATCTATGTATGCGGGTGTAGATTCGCTAACCACTCTATAAGGAGAATTTCTCTAATGGATCTGCTAAACTTATTAAGGATCAATGTGAGTTGAGTTAAATATTATTCGAAATGTGTGTGTGACCATTACTATGTATTGCGTCCAAAAGTTATTGTTTATGATTTCTTTCCTTTCAGACCTCTTAATTAATTGAAAAGTTAATAACTCCGTTATTCTCAAAATATCTTAACTCTGTTGGCCATGAGAAAATTGTTTCTATTATGACACATTAGGTTATATAAGCAGACGATTTTTCTTTAATAACACAATGACAATAGAAGCAAATAAGCTCAAAAGATCTGTAGAAGTTCAAAATAACAGTCTGTCAAGTTATGGATTTCGTCAAGGAGTACAGCTTTAAAATTCTTCCTATAGTTCACCAAGAGCGTCCTATCTATCTCCGCGGCTGTTTTGAGATTAATTGTGTTGAATTGTAGCATAAAATTGTAAGCAATCATCAAAATATCGACCATTGCTTTCGATCCAATCGACTCCAACACTGATGTCAGATGTGTAAAATTCTTGTGAATAATCCCTCGCTGTATTTCAAAAAATTAGCACTTATTATGAACAAAAGCTCCCACCTTAGCCAGAGCATTCAATAGGATTTTAGCTGTTTGAACCGGTTTCGTAGTGAGTCTATCATCATGGTACATACTTATCAGGTTTGCAAGGCACGAAATGATCAGATCAGTGTGTTTATTTCCCTCTAGTTATTCGTATCCTATATTAGACTAATGTACTATAATCTGATTACCTTGAATTCGAATGATTAACTCCAACGCAAAAAGGAAAAACTCGTCTCCGAACAAGTATTCTCTCAAGAACTTGTTACATTCCTCATTGGAATATTTTGGCAATGTCATCTTGAATCTACCAACAGAGATGATTGAGCTATTATCAAAAACTCATCTTTTTTTACGAAATTATATTAAAACCCGGGGATTTCTGATCCAAAATTGAGTCGATGTGTCTTGTTAGAGCTTGGATCAAAGAATCGAAGTTGCTATTGAACCCTGAACGTTTTAAAAACCCGCCAATTTTGGAGTACAGCGAGCTATTGACCCCAAGAACCTTGGCGTTCTCGAGGAAATTCGGCTCGTCTTGGAAAACCAATGAAAGGAGAAGTTTCTGAATACACATATTTCTCCGGTCGTCGAATGCAAGGGGCGCTGGGAATTTATAGAGAAGACCTTTTTTGCTAGTGAGATACGTTAAAGCCATAGGATTAGAGCCAATGACTTTACCTTCTAACCTCTAACACTTTCTTGAAAGTTATTTCACCTCCATCAAATGTGCTGTTTTCTTTGTACTTACTTTTTTCGGCAACATTCCATAGCTTTAATTGAGCCGAGAATTGCTTCAGTAGCAAAGTGAATTTCTTTTCTGTTGACGACGCCAGTATACAAACTATTAATAAAGCATTGATTAGCTCAAAAATCCTTCATATTGAGAGACTTATCGCGAATAATTGAGTAAGGACATTTGATTCATTCAATGACTGGATTTTATCAATCGCTTTCTCAATAATCGAGAGGATCAGCAAATTATCCTCCTGAGCCATCAGCTGACGCACCCAGTCCTCTGGAATGCTTGATATGAAGCCTATGAACGCGTTCACGGATTTCTCAATGGCGGGACCAAAGATTTTCTCCTCATCAAGCTCGAGTACCGAATCAATCATTTCCAATAGGCTACTGAATGCATAAGCAGTGTAAACTGGATTTTTCTTATTGCTTAGATAATGTAGGTTCATTTGCAAAGTTTGGAAGAAAGTATCGTCTTGGAGCCGCTCATTTGCTTTAGAAAATAAAAACCTGAAAAGAAGTGCTCTGTTAGTATTGACCTTTGTTTGAATAGCTTACGTGAGGTATCTTTGATATAAACCCGCGAAACAAAGCGCCGAGAGATATTTGATATCATGCTTGAATTTTAAAAACAACGCGAACAGCTCCTCTTCAATTTCGTAAAATCGGTATTTAATTATAAGCGCAAAGAGCCAAAAGATCGGTCCAGTCTCTTGCTGAGTGCTGAGAGTGGCTTTATAATTCGTCAGAGCCTCTGACAGTTTTCGAGAGTCCAGCGAACCGGTTCTGTAGGCCTCGAAGCAATCCTGCAGTCCACGAGAATGAATTAATTGGTTTTTAAGAATCGCTTTTTCAATGGATGCTTCGATGTGGAGCTTAGAACCTTCAGACTGCTTCAACATCTTGTGCAATTCTTTGTATGAAACGGTAACACAATCTGCAGGCTCCATATACCGAGCGATCTCGAACAGTAATCCTACCTGTGAACTACATATTCCGTAAAAAAGATCGCTAAAAGCAGTAAGCAATGTATCACGGTATTCTTTCCTGTTCAATGGCTTCTTGATTAGATCAAAGGAGATCTTCTGTTCCTCGAGGTCCATTTGATTCGCCTTAGGTTTTTCCGGTGGTATGTGTATCGCCTAGGTATACGCATCAGATATGAGGTGATTATAAACTGGCTATCTGTCTACCTTTGAAATGAATTGCACCAGAGAATCTATCGGCGTGCTATTGAATATCGCGATTGTATTGGTCAAAAACAGAGGGACAACAGCCTCTCTCATCGCAGGGATATACACAAGCGTTAGGACAGTCGAGAGCACTAATTCATTGTCTCTGTCAGCGGTTGACATGGCGATTTTGCATAAATTCTGAAACAAGAGCTCCAAAAAAGTCCCGTAGAATTTCTTGTTCTTGAAAATTAGGCCCGTGATGACATCCAGCTCAGGATCAAAGTTCTTTTCTATTTCAAATTGAAGGCGTTAGAGACCTTCCTCAAGGGACCAACACTTACTTTTCGAGCTCATAAAAGCTTCCCAGAGCCTTGCGTTTAGAACGGAAAAACAGACTATTGTTGCTCCTTTCTTAAAGGAGCGTTCTGTTGCTTTCTTCGAAATGCCGAGTAAGTACTTCTGGTATTTCTCATCTGCAGAGGAAGGTCCTTTTTGGCCCTCTTCGAGTTTCGGGACAAGGTGATCTAATAATATCTAGCCGGCAGAGAACATGAAACATTATTGGTAAAAAATCAGCGCTCACCAAATAGAAAATAAGGCATCTGTTGTCATCGAATTCGAATTCAGTGCTAAATAGCTCCATGACTTTATGATAGAGCGCTTGGCTTTCAGGGCTCAAGTTCTCATTAATTATGTTCTTTTTCACGATTGTTGGATAGGACAAGCAATCGTACAAGAGATTGTAAAATAGGTTATCATTGTCTTGAGGCCCTAATGTCACATAGCTCAGAAAGCTGAACGAAAACAAGTAAGCAACCTTTTTTAAGGACTTCCTCTCCGATGACGAGGATATTCTAAATGTAATTGAATTAAATCACCGAAATGGAGGTGAAGTGAAGTACTTGGATCACGTGCTCGTAGTAAAAGAAGTTCGGTTGAGAGAAATAGTCTCTAAAAAGCCTGGCGAGGACTTTCAGAATGTATGAGGTTTGTTTCGATTCGTTTTTGAAGATGGTTCGAACGACTTTGTTGAGTTCAATTGAAATTTCTTTCTGTCTGGAGTACTCTCTGGCGTCTTCCGTTTCAAACTTCTGAAAAAGGCGCCTGAGTGTGGACTCTGTAGTATTGAAAGGTTGTTTATGGTGGTCTTTGCGATTTTGAATGATTAGCTTTGGCATTTTTGATTTATTGCGCTATTTTAAAATAGATTTGCACGCTCCGAATTTTTCACTTACTGTTAAAAATAGTGGGAATTCTATTTAGTTGTAGTGGCTTGCTCTTTAATGGGATATGAGCGACTTGACTTATTCATCAATGCTGGAGAGAATAGAGCTCATTATAATTCCAGCGAAGGATTGATACTGAGGATAAAGATAGATTTGAATTGCACAAAATAAAAATGTTTGCCTTAAGTCTTGTAATCAAATGTTACTTTGTAATAGTTATTCCACCAAAGATATTTGAGGGTCTATTTTGTGAAAACTATTTACAATAGGTGGTTCAATATCTTTAAGGTTATTGTAAAATCGCTACTTGAGCTGAATAGTAATAATCTTTTTCTCAAAAGGGTTTCGAACTAAATCAAATATGTACTGACCTCTTCGATTCACGGAATGGCATTTAGCTGTTTATTCAACTCAAGATGGTTGAGATCCATGTTCTTGATTGAATTATTGTTATCTTCACGCGGTAATTATATGTGGATTTGACCTAGAAATAGAAAGGACGATAGTCTGAAAACAATAAAAAATAAGATAACAATCGGTTCGAAAGAAGCTTTGACACTACTAAATCTTATTTTTTCCCAATAGACTTTAGATTCATCGGTTTCGCCTTTAAATCTAATTTTGTAAATATTTGTCTCCACTTCTTCTTCATTACTGGTCGTTCCGACTTTTTATTCCCGTTGATCGATGAAATCATAAGTTCTATTTGCAGCTGTTGTGAACTTTTTTCTGTCTTTCCTTTTCTTTCCTTCTCCTCCTCCCCTTCCTTCCCAAGCTCACGAAGAGATTTTTCAAAAACATTTCTTCCCTCACTCAATTCAAGGTCTCGTAGTTGCCTGCTACTCTGAAAGGGCGAGCCAAGAATGCTTCCAAATAATTTCTCTATTAATTTATTTTTCGGCTGTTTCTTCCTTTTCACTTGAGTTTCTGCCAGCGCTTTCATTATCTGGTCATGTGTATGCACGGTTTCTGCCTTCATGGACCTCTGAAGCGTCGGATCCAATTTCACATTGAATTTTGCTGCGACTGTTTTAAGTATATCTTTGTTTTCATATACCAACTGCGATCGACGAGCTGCGAAATCCATTGACAACTGAGTCCGTTGTTTCTTTGAAAATTGAATCGCAAAATCTGAGCCTAATAATTTAGTAGTACTCAGATCCTTTTTGAATGCTGTTGCGTCTATTTCAGCTTAGGCTTTTATTGAGTACCAACGGATCTGTCTGCTTATTCTTTCTATCCCCAAAACCACGAGAAAAATTTATGTTACTTTCACTTTGAACACCTGTCAGAGAACCAATCTGCACCCTCGGTGAGCCAACACTCATTTTGGGTGAAGAGACGCTAGGAAGGAGCCCCATTACCCAACTTTGTAGTCGAGTTTTCCTGCGTTTCAAAGAGCTGCTGACGTTTCCTTTGACTGTCGTTTGAAGCTCGAGGAAGTGACTAGTGATTTCTTCATCACGGTTCATAAGGTTTTGTATTTTCTTTCGAGCCTCTGGCTTTAGAGGCATATGTTCGTAGCAATATCGCGAGTTCGCGAGGAAGAAATTCTTCTGCTCCCTAAGTATATTCAGAGAAACTAGAATATTTCCACAAAAATATGTTGATAATTCACGCTTGAGCTCATCTTCCCTTTTACCTCTTAACTCTAAATCGAATGGAGTACGAATCAACTTGCAGCGGCGTTTCAGCAGGTGTTTGATTAGAAGGGCGACTATAGCGAGAGCCAAAAACAAGAGCCACATGATCCAAAGCCCCGTCACGTCTTTAAAAGTCACGTTTATTCTGCTCTCTGGCTCCGGACATTGAGAAACATAACTGAACGACGCCATTGCTTCTATTTCCCGAAAATACTGTGATTTCTCTTCAAGAGCCTTCATGATTCCATAGTCCATCTTGCTTATGAGATCTGGAGGTGCATTGACGCCTCATTCTATGGCATATTCAAATTTGACGACGTCTCTCAACATCATGAAAATATCACACGTTGTTGCCGTGAAACCTGCCAATACCGGAGTATCGTACATGACATATGTGGTATTCGCGCTTCTCATCGCCCTTGACAAGCTCTCCCAACTGTCTACTTGAAGGAGGTTTGGTATTTGGGCATATCGACCTCCAATATTTTCTGAACTAAGGCACTAAGAGGATGAAAGTCCACATCTTTTGTATCAAATCTCGCGAATAATAAGTCTGATGGTGCTTTTTGGGCCCCGCAGTAGTGTCAGTCACATTCTTACAAGAAGCAGCTCTACCCGCATTTTATTTTTGGCTGTATCATCTCGCTAGAAGCCATATCCTAACAATTAAATGGATGACTGAATTATTTTCAGATAGGGGGATGGATCTTCGCTGTAATGTTTTAAAATCCAATTTTGCACTGAGACGCAATGAGTTTAATTATTTTCTTTCTCAATTAGAAATTGTAATTTGAGAGTCTGAAATTGCAATGATAACTTATCGACTTTGCTCGATGAAAATCAAATAGGCGAGCCTTTGCTAAATGCTTTCGCAGGGTCTGTGAGTAATTTTTAAAGAAATTCATTTGAAAAGATATCTGACTCTCAAAACTTCAATATTATCTAATTACGGAGCAAGTGGCTCTTCTTTTCGATAACTATTCATAGAGCATCTGTTTCGGTCCCTCGTAGCGAGAAACTGCTTCGGTTCGTAAAAAAAAGGATATTTTTCAAAGTTTTTTTGAGACATTCGTACGAGAGTATATTTGAGCGTCAGTTCTTAGCTTCATTCAGCGTCTTATCGCCCAATACGTCGTTTTCTTTTGTTTTTTTGGAGATATTGTAAGTGGCCAGATAATTACGGTAAGATCTTCATCAAGCGTTCTCTTTTATGCATCATTTGGATTTCATATTGAATTATTAGACTGTTGCTGCTAAAATCCATTGGAGAGTTGTCAATTCTCTCGGCTTCTTGTTGTTTACGATATGTAAGCATGTGATTCCTCTTTTCAGCGTTTTTTTTGCAGTGATTCTGCAATGATTCAAATTTTAAAGACCTTCAACCCACGAGTTTTTCATCTAATTTCGCTTTAATTTCGTGATTCTTGTCTCTATTGAAAAGTGTCAGTAAATATAAAAATTAGGTGATTTTTTGAGGTATTTCTTTATTCGCGGAGTATTCAAGTACCATGCAATGACGTCACCACCTACTTTAAATAGAGAGGCTAAACATCCAAAAACCATAGCAATACAAATTCAAATCAAAAACAACAAAAAACACCAAAACCAATCACTCTCACAAATGGTCGACACTAAAGAAGTT
>ENA-UOUE01001730-UOUE01001730.1-compost-metagenome-genome-assembly--contig:-NODE-1730-length-12648-cov-6.625726_pt1 | contig 12648 bp, 12 predicted proteins | sample MGYA00238146_ERZ747223 | MGnify/ENA primary metagenome ERZ747223 (study PRJEB28781, sample SAMN06268865) | compost metagenome | isolation source: single cell | place: USA: California, Emeryville, Joint... | reverse complement strand
TTTTCAGGTATGAGGAGATCTGGATGTCATTGAAGGGTTGGAGCATAAATTCTGCAAATGTATTTGGGATTACAGTGCTCGTTGATTTATCCAAAGGCCCAAATAAAAGATCTCGACGAATGAGATGAGAGAAAGTCTCTGCGTTATGAGTGGTAATTATCTTGGAGTGTTTCCATTCAGTTTCGGATCCAATCGCTGCGCAAAAATTGTTCTGAATGCAAGCTTCACTCGATCTCAAATCTGAAAGAGTCAGATTTCCAAGGGTTTCAGAATAGTTATCCAATATGAAGAGCAAACGGGGTAGAGAAGCTAAATCATTTGATTTGTTTTCCTGTAGTAGTTTGATTTCGGCTTCATTGAGAGATAACTCTTGGCGGAGGATTTCTAGTACTGTGATTATCTTTGTTAACGGAGTCCTTACGCTTGATTCGGGGAGCGCTTCAAGCTGGAAAAATTCACAAAAATAGGAAGCCAAGGTCTTTCTTCAAACTCTTGACGCTGAAGATCCCATCCCGAGAGTAAAACTTTTTGGAGGCGCTTGCAAAACAGTTTTTCCTATTCCAGCTTGTCCTGTTAAGAGTAATACTCTCAATTTTGATTCAGGGCCTAAAAGATGTTTTTGAATCCCGTAAGTGACCTCAAAAGGCTCGGAATCAACGTCAGAAGATTGTTTGCCTTGGGCCTCGACATATAGATTCAGTTCTTTGTCGAGACTTTTATCGTCTAGGATTTTCATTTTGTATTGGTCAATTTTGGTTATTAGCTATTTCTGCGTTCTTTGCTTCTTCTCTTCGCCCGCCTCTGCTATAGATTTCATTCCTCTTGAGCAATGAATTGCTTTCTTTGAGGTATTTAGGTGTTGATAATTTTTTGCCACTGTAATCAACTTCTCCAAGTGATCCTTTGTTGAGCCTCTTGTGTCTCCAATTTCTCTCACTTTTTGAGCTGGAAACAAAGACCTCTTTACATGCTCGACTATGTCTTAGAAACTCCACACCCAATTCTCTGATACCAGAATTATTCAGCATGAGTTTTCGTAGTTTCCTCCATGGGATATGATTGCAGCTTAACCACACCGCACTTTGGTCACTCATAGCTGGATTCTCTTGCAAATACAGTTCTTGAAGATATTTCCAGGTTTCGTTTGAGACCAAAAATTCTACCCCACGGGAATCAATTTCAATACTATTCAGAATTAGCACTTCGAGTTGAATCCATGATGAGTTCTCTGCGATAAATTTTACCCCTTCATTTCCGATAGAATTTCTGCTGAGATCAAGTTTTTTAAGGCTTGGCGCAGTAAGATAAATGCTTAACACTTTCGCGCCATCTTTTCTAATGAGATTTTCAGCAAGATTCAGAGATTCGAGAGAGCTCCAAGTATTTTTCTTGTCCATGAATAGCATTAATACTCCTTGATCTTGTAGTTGATTTTGGCTGAGATCCAATATTCGGAGATTATTGAGAAAATCACCTTCTGTTATGAATTTCCTCAACCTTTTCCAGCCGATTTGGCTCCCTTGAAGGTTCAATTCTCCTAGATTGCTATCAAGTTGACCACGTTGTCTCTCTGGACCCTCAATTTCTTCATTCTCTCCGTCAGTGAACTTGTTTGACAGATCAAACCACGTTTCGGAAGTTTGGTTCTGTTCGAAATCACAACTGAAGCGCAGCCTGCAATCCTTTGTGGTGTTTGAAAAGAGAATCGCTTCACCAATCTTATTTTGGTCCTGGATTTCTTGAGATTTTTCGACTTCCATACTTGTTTGTTTTATTCTCTCGCTTTGGAAGGTCTCTTTGCATATTTTTTCGGTCGATGAATCCGCTTTGTTAGTTTGAAAAGCATTCGAAGCCATTTGATGACTCTTGAGAGTGCTTATTGGTCTAAGTTGAGTTTTTTGAAGATTTTGCTCTTGCATTTCACGATTAAATTTTTTTCGTTTATTATCTAAGAATCAGGATTAGATCTTGAAAAAATCCCATTATTAATTAGAGTAATTAATTCTACTGGAATTTTCATTTTCTCATGAATAAGATCTTTCAATATGAGAAAGAGGCCATTAACTACTCTTTCTTACATGTTTACTGAGGACTATAAGTTCATTGAAAACTTTTGAATCCCATGAGTTTATGATGAAGCAAATACTCAGCATGTTGTCCTACTTTTCAATCTCTTTTGATAACGAAGCATCTCCACAATGGTATTGTCTAAAAAATAAATTTTCATCATGATAGAAATAATAGTCAAATTTCATTGATTTTGGTAGATTTCGTTGAACGTGGTTAAGGTCAATATTTTTCATAATGATGATCCTTTGCTTTCATGATAAATCCCACCGAGTTTAATTTCAGAGTTTTATCAAATTTAACTCTGTTGGTAACCGAAATTAATTGTTTCACTCGTTCTAATGAAAATATGTTGGTTGAGAACCAGGTATATTATGATGAAAGATTATTGAGAATCTCTCTTCAGGCGTCCATTCATGAGTACTTTCACATGAAATCAATTAATCCTTTAGTATATAAAATTTCTATTTTTCAAGATATTTTGATGAAATGCTGTTAGAAACTTAAATAATTTGAGATAGAAATAAAGAGATTGAATTTATGAGATAATTACTGTGAAAATCTGTATGAAGCTGTATGAACATGATTCAAATCTGACATTTTATGAAAAACAATTGATCGCTTTACAATGCAAGTAAAATCAGACATACTAATGTCTAAATCCGAATGAGATTTTATTTTCTACCACCTCTATTGAAGAGCATTTTCAGGGTTCTTGTATCGGTGTGAATCTCCGTTCTCTTTGGTGTAATCAGCCCCAAAGCAAAGGAAATATTTTTCTTCATGACTAGATTAGACTTCATTATAGTAGAGAATGGGAAGAGAAAGTTCAATATTGGAGTCTTCTCATCCAGCTTATTCAAGTGGCCATGATAAATCATCTAATATGTTGATTGTTTTTCAAATCTCACGCCATCTGTCATAAGGAGAACTTTTTGTAAAAGACCCCAGCTCGCTTTTTATTTATTTCTGCGAGTCTTGAATATATTTAACAACGAACATTTGAGAATTTGATAGGTGTATTACTATTCTAAATAAATCAAACTATCCAAAAGGATACGTAAGAGACCTCTTTATCCGGTAAATCCAATACAACCTATCAAGACAAATTCGTGCTAATTACTATGATACAAACGTTTAACTTGAAAGAGCCTGAAGCTGCTCAATTTGAGCATAGATGCTGAAGGAGTTCGGAATATTGCAATCTGCGTGGAAGACGCTTCAAACATTGTTCCTCAAGCACGTTGGTCTCGATAGTAATGGAGCAAAGACCCACTCAGCGAATGAAAGCTGGGAAGAATTACAAGAACTATGCTGATATGAAAACCTCAAACTTGCCGATGTTTCATGCTGTTAGCCCATAATAACACATGGACTATACTGCATTGAGCTGCTCACGAAGAAATAAGTACTGGAAGAATTTTGAGTTATGACCGTAGACTCGGACAAGAGCAAAATCATTGATAAAAAGCTCGTCAATATTAAATCCATGGAGACGGATTTCTTCAAATCATCTTACTCCCGTCAACTTGATACCTCAGTGGAAGAAATAGGAGAGTTGCGGAGCGGCCATCATTACTGATTTCGAATGTGATGGTCAAGATAGGCCTCGGATATTTGGACTGGAGATAAAGTAGCTCTTGCATGAAGAGAGTTACTGAGAGACCGTACTCTTTCGTTACAAACTCTGTTGAGCGATCAAGGACTTTGATTTTATGCTTCTCTTTTGAGTCACAAGCCTCAGTTTTAAACACTCGATAGGAGGATGTTTTACTATGAGCTCGAAATTTTGATTTGTGCTTCTAATTTCAAGAGGAATCGCAAATTCCAAGTTAACTTCTAAGTTGACGGTTTTGTCCTGCGATAACATGGTTTCTTCTGTTCCTCAAGAACAGAGCGCAAATATAAATTTATTTGATTATCAAATCGATCTTGATCGAAAAGCTGAATTTAGAAGCTTTCATAATTTTATAGAAGGATTTCTTGAAATAGATAGAAGAATTTTAAACAAGGATACTGATAATTTACTCTGGAATGATTTATCCTGCCTAAAACATATAATTTTCTTCGATTTCAGGTCTATTTCTTGAATTTTTTGTTCAAATCGTTGTAGTTGGGCTCGGGTGATTTCATTTCTCAACTATTCTCAGAGAAGGTGGTTCCTATCTGGAACTCTCTGCTGCAGAGTACGCACTCTCAAGCCACACTTCCAATCAAATTTCGCACCCCCAGACATCAACAATGCAACTATTTATTTTGAAATACATTTTTCTTCACATTTTTTTATAACATCATGAGTCTCTTGCTGTAATTTAAAGAACGGCAAAATTATTAATGCCTAGAATATTTTTGAGGATCTGAACTCTATACGAAATGTATTTGAATTGCAGCTTCAGTCAGGAGTAACGCTAATCGTAATTTGGAAAATTAAATCACTTTGAGCCCATTTTAGAAACTTAGATCAGCAAATCAATTTGAAACTTCGAATCGATCCTAATGCTTTTTCGAAATCACAGGAGTGAAAACTTATTTAAACAAAATTATTAAGGAGTGATTCTGAGAGCGAAGTAATTTATACGCTTCGTGATTATTTGAGATTAATTAATTATCAGCACTAAATCCAAATCTGATTCCGAATCCTTTTATCAGTTGCGAAAGCTTCTTGATTCTAATTAAATTCTCAGCTTTTTATTCAAGATCGATTTTGATAATCAAATAAAACTTAGCATCTCTGCTGTGCTATTAATAAATTTGAAAAAGTCATGCTGCCCAATCCAGCTAAGAAAGTGTACGTAGCCGCTGAAGAATCGAAACAAATGAAAAAGCCTGGAATGCGAGTTTCATCTCAAGCAAAAGTTAAAGAAGTGAAAGAAGCTCCAGGCAAAAGAGAACAAGCCGCATCGCCTCAAAGGCATATAATTAATACTAGTAAACTCATTTTCAAGGTTAAGCAAGCCCATTTACCAAAATTGTCTAACCTTCAGTAGAAGAGACAACCACGAGCTCTCCAACTTTACTTGCTTGGTGCTCGCCAGGTGCCAATAAGATCGGCATAGCTGACTTCAACACGAAGGAAAATTATGCAAGTTTTGATGGAGTTAAAATTAGTGACACAAGTAAAGCATAGTTCTTCAATTATTTTGAGCCTGATATACTGTAATATTTTAAGGTTACAGTTGGACCCTTCTAAAGGAGATACCAAACTCAAAATTGCTTGTATCTCTGAATCATAACAAGAATAAATCAGCCAATATATCGGTATTTTATATAGCAAAAAAAGATCAAATCAAGGAAATATATTCACTTGGCGAAGTCTCAGGAGGATGTATAATTAATGTTTTCACCTTTATGCTTGAATAATTGTATTTTCACTCTAGACGCTCTTTATGGAGATATAGCATATAACTCACGAAGAGGCATCCTTGGAGCAATCCCTCTTTACAAAAAAATTTCTTACCACCTCTTTAACGTTGATTCCCATGCCTCCAAGACCAAAGATATTGTCAAGCTTATCCGCAAGTCGAAATGGCACTCCCAACAGAGTATTCATCAACCGTTATTGATACGTCGAATTTACTATACTCTTTAGAGGAAATCATCACCGGGCTTGATTTCAATCCTACAGGAGAATATGTGGCTACCATTGACAGCCAGGGAGTATGCGTGGTATCAGATGTGAACACGAACGACTACAGTTTCCATCTGAAATTTCCCTCAGGATTTTTCGGAGGTAATTTCTAATGTTAAAATATTTTCTCTCTGCTACACTAAAATAAATCATTAACATGTCGTTATCAGTCTTCATTCGTTGCCATCATCATTAAGATTCCTCTATCAGGTGTTGCTTCAATAGAGAATGATGGAATAGTCATGCTTAATAGTGAGCTTCTTACTAAAGGATTTAAGGATTCTTTAATAATTTTATTGCAACTCCAAATTCTGTCAATTAAATGGGAAGTTTTTCTCAATATTGAGCTCAAAGAAAGAATCAAGCTCTTAGGAATAATATTTCAAACTCTCAAACTTCATCTAAGTTCATCCTCCAAGAATCTCGACATTCCAAATTTCCCATTGGTTCTTATGAACATTTCATTCTTACTGAAGTTGCCCTTTTTCTCATCCTTGACAAATGGATCATAATTTCAAACAAATCAAAGAGATATCATCGTTTTTCTTTTATATTCATTTTTGAATAAATCTACCAATTTTTATTACTTTTTTCATTTAAGCGAACTATGAAATAATAATGACAAACAAGAAAAGCAAAATTAAAATATTCTCGAATAAGCACATCCAACCGGTCAACCAATCGGAGTTGTGCTTACTCATCTAGCACATTAACTACCTCTGGCCTATCTCATGGTGACTTTGGAATTTACTGTCTTTGTTTAAAGGATTATCGAAGGGACGAGAATTACGCCCATCTGGAGTTTTTCCAGTGTAAAGCACCTTCTCAGTCTGGAAGTCTCTCACTGATGCTGTCTTATCACCAGACGCACTACCGAGCATAACTCCATTTCGATTCCACCGCACACAATTAATTCAAGCTTGAAAAATAATTACGCACCAGTCAACCAGAAAAGCAGTTTTTAAAGGATTTTACCTGAATGCGCGCCAACAAAAGTTTTCACAACACTTGATCCTCTTTTGTCAAATATTTTGATATCTCTGTGACAGCATGTTGCCAGTAAATTTCCATCTCTCTGGCAAACGTCAATACCATGCACATTTTCTATCAGAAACAAATTTTTAAATCGATGAATCAGAGAAGAGTAAATAAATCTCTATTGAAAAAAGATATTGATTCCAATCTTTTCGATTTGCCGAAACTGACCATACGTAAATAGCAAAAATAAGGAAGATGCGATGAGTAATACAGCAGAAATTACTTTGAGGTTCTTCGAGTAGAGCAACAGGGGCAGTCAAAATCAGAGTTTTCTTTTCAACGTCCAGAATATTGAGCCGATTCTTAGCGTATTTAACGAATATGAGGGGTTCTCCAGCGCTTGTGCTCCATCTGCAGCGACCATGGCTATCCATTTAATATAAATGTAGTAGTAAAAGAGTACGCAGAGTCATTAATTCTGAGAAATTGAACAGACTGACATAACCACTGTCCAAATGAATTACCAGGATCGCCATTCGGGTTCATATGAAGATTGTGAGTACTAGTATTAGTATTCACATCTGATATTACACACACTCCAGACCTATCAATAGTAGCTGCAAACTCTCCAGCCAGTAATACAATTTTCTAGTCGTATCGTTTGAGAAATGACCAACAAATTCGATTGATTGCGATTATCAGTGTCATACTGCGAATGCCATTTTGCCTTTTTTAGCAACTTGGCACCAGAATTATATTTTTGTCCAGCATGGTCTATACCGAACAAGTGATAGGCGATTTTACGTTCAAGAGAAATTGCACCAAGCAAGTCTCTTCTCAGATTATAAGATACGTCTCCAGGTCCAGTGACTAAAGAAAGGAAAAGTATATCACGTTTCATATTGAAAGTAAAATCAATAGCACCGCCGGAAACTTCTTCAAGTGAATAAATTTTCTGAACTTGCCCTTTCCTTGAGACGTCGAATATTTCTAAATTGGCACTCTTGATCCAGAAATGTTGGACAGAAACTAGAAAATTTGTATTTGGAATCTCCTTCAAGTGAGCCGAACATGCAGCTGAAAAGAAGGTTGCTAAGTTTGGAAATTTTAAAGCTCAAAGTTACGATTCTCTTTTAGCCCTACACCCTGACATTCGGCGATTGTTTCTCTTCTTTGAATATCAGCAACAACAATTCTGTTATTTAAACGTGAGCAGAAAGCGAAGAACTGTAAAGGGTCATCTCCTATTCAAAATCTTGGATGAGCAAACACAAATTGAGAAATCGGATTTGCAGATCAGATCCTGCTTCGTCATTAGTGAACAGTGCATCTTCAATTCTAAATTATCATAAAGGAGTTCAGTCATTGGTGGATAGCAGACTTTCCATCTTCCTGATTTCTTGGTACCATTTCGGTTTTCTGTGTTTGATTTTTTGTTTTGAGGACTTAATATGAATATTTTTATTTCGATTTATTTTGTGTTGATTAGGTAGGTCAGTAAGTAAAGACATTAGTGTAAATGAGTTGAACTCTGAGATTAAGGCTTTCTTGAAAATTTAGTATTCAGTCCAGAAGCCAGAGTTTATTTAGCACCTTATTCATCACCTAAACTCATTTCTTTCAATTTTATTTTTCTCAAACGATTACACGTTATCATCTCCTAAAACACAAAGCAGGATTTAATTAAAAGAAAGAAATTCAGATCTTGGGATTTCTTTTTATCAATCTCACCTTCATTCTCAGTGGATTTTAAAATATTTTACAAACTTCCCTAGTAGAAAAATTGATTTCAAATTTTAACTCCTAGCTCGAGTGTTTTCTCTCATCTCAAGCAAACAAACTACAATTATTCTCTCAGCTTTCATTCTATGATTTATAATTTTGGAGAATGAAGTTTTCTTCATTGCATTAAAACTTTTTGTATCTAAATACGACTTAGATTATGATTATCCCGGTAAAATAATGACGCAGACCTCAAATCGGCCTGCCATTTTATTTTTTGATTTTTTTAGTGTAAAAATTTTCATTTATCAATTCGCAATATAAATTTGCACAAGGGATTATTGTGAAGAAGAGAAAATAAAGGCAATTACAAATTTGCTTGCATATATTAGAGGTGATTGGTACAAATCTTCCTTTTATTCCAAATTTTTCTTCAAAAGCTATCAACCTTTGAACATTCATTCACTTTCTATTAATAATCAATAAAATTTAAAGTGCTGCTCGATTAGGATCAAAAGAAAATCATGATATCAAAAAACCAGACACACGATGGCCAGGAACTTGCCTCCGTTTTCCTCGAAGAGTCCAAGCAAGATGACAATGATCTTGGTCCAACTGATTGTCCTCAGAAATCTATAGTAGCCGGTAATTATTCCTTCTGTTATATAAGATGCTCTATTCCAATGAATGTGAAATTCTCACCAATTATTCAACTGTTTGATGATTTTCTCATCTCATTGTGCTTAGAAGAGAGTGCTTCCTTGTCCTCAACACTACTTGCTTGGTCCATATTCGATAATAACAGAATCAACGTGATAGAATTAAACACAATGCAAAATTATTCTGAATTTGAAGGAGCTCAAATAAAACCAAGTATTTTTGTTTTGGGGGCCTAAATAATTTGTGGTTTTAGACAAATTTATGGGCAGTTGGACTCTCTTGAAAGAAATCCCGAATACACGATTACTCGTTTCTCTCAATCAACGCCGCTATGAGTCAGCAAACATGAAAATAGTTGACATTTCAACGAAAATGACGAAGGAAATTTACTCCTTTGGAGAAGTCTTCGGAGGTAAAAAGTCTATCAGCGAACATAAAAGCTTCCTTGAAATGAATAAATCTCTTTTCATATTCATTACTCATTAAATTAATTTCTTTACCTACTAGCAACTAGTCCGGGAGATGTAACTTATAATTCAAGAAGAGGTATCCTTGGTGCTATCTGTCTAGGAGGGGAAACTGCTTATCACTTGTGGAATATTGGATGTTCGAGCCAGAAGAGCAATTATTGTGGAAAGCTATTAAAACGATCCAAGTGGCCTTCAGTGCTGAATAGAGAAAAACGTAATATATTTTTGTTACTTGCTGTCATTGATATCAAAATCACACCAGAAAACCTTGCCCTTCATTAAGCACAAAGCATCAGTTACCACAGTTACAGAGGGAGGTTAAGAATGGATATTGTCTTGAGATTTCTCTTTTTTTTTAAATTAACCACAGAGTCCGCTGCTTTTGGTTGAAATGGGTTGGAGAAAATTTTTATTAGAACAATTTTGTGTTTCCTCGTATGAATGTTTTCCCGGACTGATAATTTTGTTCTGTGATAATAGGAGATATGTATGATGAAACTCAGACATAAATATAGAAAATACAAATGATAGCCACTAAGTGCTTCTCAATAACTAAACGTTGCCATCAATAGTTGGTCTCAGGATTACCTTATCAGGGCTTTCTCTTCATATGATGAGCATCTTTAATTGCTTCTCAAATAAAGCAGACCGACGTAACTTCCTCTAAGCAACAAATGATGATAACTCTTATCAACTATTAAGTAAAAAGTTACTTCTGTTTAAGGTCTTTCCAGTGTAAAGCTTTTTCCCAGTCTTGAAGTCTAATAATGCTACTGTCCCATCACCAGAGGCGGTTGCAATCATATCGCCGCTTGGACTCCATCGCACACAATTGATGCTCGCTAGTTAGTAAGACATACACATCAGAAATACTTTATTAAACACACGAAAAATATTACCTCTGGAATTGTCATCAAAAATTTGGACAATCCTTGCTTCTCTTTTGTCAAATATCTTCACTCTCCCATCCCAACCGCATGAAGCTATTAAGTTTCCATCGCTCTTGAAAACCTCAATCCACTCTACAACAGCTATAAGAAACGAATGTCAAATATTAAGCAAGCGAGAAGATAGAAAAATGATAAAGAAAACCCAAGTGATATAAAACACTTCGTTGAAAATGACTCTCTTTCCAATGTCTTGGGAAATTGGACTGCCACTCGAATGATCAAGGCAAAAAAAGAGTCAAATAATATTAACTGCGCTTACATTCCCCTAAGCTAATCGGGTTCTTCAAAATGAAACTTTTCTTCTTTGTATCTAGAATATTGAGAAGTTTCCTATCATACTTGACAAATAAGAATGGCTCATCAGGATTAGCACTCCATTTACAGCGGCCAGATTCATCTAAATAATAAGTAATAAAAGGTGAGCTGACTGATTCAAGTAATATAAAAAAGAACTAACAAGTCTGGTCATAGTGGAAGGGAAGTTGAACGTTAAAGAATTATACCTCCCCAGATTGATTCCATCTTTAGGTTCAAATGGAAGCGATAAGTATCAGTGTTCACAGCTGATATTATGCATTTTCCAAACTTGTCAATAACTGCTGCAGTCTCTCCATTAGGATTGAAATCAAAACTTGTTATGTAGTTTTCTAAATGCAAAATCCGTGAAATGAATCTTCAATGACAATTTTTTACTTTTGCTAGTGCTGTATTGCGAGTGCCATTTCGATTTTTTGACAAGCCTTACAATATTGCCAACCTTCGAGATGGCAAAATTGTAAAGATGATAAGAAATCTTCTCTTGGACGGGAATTGCCCCAAGAATACCTCTCCTTGGATTATAGGTCATATCTCCATGCCCAGTAACTCGAAAAGCATAGAGTTTATGAGATGGAGTTTAAGATCGATTATACTGCCAGCAAATTCCTCAAAAGAATATATTTTCTTCGCCTGTCCTTTCTGTGTGACATCGAACACTTCTAAGTTAGCAGATGTATTCCAGCAATGATGAACAGAAACCAAGAGTTTTGTGTTTGCAATCTCTTTTACGTGAGTGGAGCCGTGCCCTTGAGAGAGCAAGTTACCAAAACGAGTCCTCAAGGATCAATTAAAAAATACCATCGCTCATAGGGAGTTGAACTCCGTCAAAATTAGAAAACTCCTGTTTTGTCTCGAGTTCAACAATTCTAATCTTATTATTTCCCATTAAGGACCAGGCAATCAGTGTTGAAGATGTCTGAGATATTTCTTCTATCCAATGTTAGATCATAGTGGAGATTGAAACATAGGAAAACTCCATTAAATAAGTGGATTAAAGCTATAATACCACTTTTTATCGAATTTTTCGGCAAATCCTCGCTTGGTTCATCTCTTTTGCTTTTTGACTTTTCAAGGAATGAATGAGTCCGGTTCTGACTGTCAATTGTCTCACGTTTTGAAAGCATTGTTGTTTTTGAAGTTGATAATTCCAGAGTCGGAAAATTAATTTGTTTAATTCTAAGCCTTAAGATATTTTTGACTTACTCTAAAATTGACTCAAAAGAAGATCGAGGCATTTATATTTACAAGAAATGATAACTACAGGCTTTATATTTTACATCATCTTGGATGTGATATCTGATTTGCGAGAGGAAAAAAAGAAAGAACATGTCAGAAATGATGCCAGCAAACAAGAGATCTTTCAGAAATATGTCAGCTATTATCAAGAAAGAAATATAATGAAGACCTAAAATTCCAGCTTCGTAAAATAGCCGCATTTATCATTAGCAAGAAAGACCAAGACGAAGACGAAGAAGAAGAGTCAGGTGACCCATTGAATGCTGCATTAAGAGAACTTGGTAAATACATAGCAGTACAATTGCACTCCTCTATTTCAAGCCTTAGAGTATGATAGTGCATTTTATTTCAAAAAGCAAACTCTGTCGTTCCTACTAAGAGCGTTACCCTTGAAAATCGAAACAAAGTATTTCGGCAACTCCAAGAAAAAGCAAGAAACAGAATCAAAAAATGAAGATCGGATTTATTCATGACACTATCGAAAACAGCTATCTGCTTGAGGCTATTCAAGACAAGTGAAGAAGGACTAACGGCAACAGTACACTCTTATCGAACAAAAGCATCGTTGCTGACGTAGAATTGGTGAGATTCATTGCAGACGCAGCAAGACACGATTTGG
>ENA-UOUE01001729-UOUE01001729.1-compost-metagenome-genome-assembly--contig:-NODE-1729-length-12651-cov-20.634484_pt1 | contig 12651 bp, 10 predicted proteins | sample MGYA00238146_ERZ747223 | MGnify/ENA primary metagenome ERZ747223 (study PRJEB28781, sample SAMN06268865) | compost metagenome | isolation source: single cell | place: USA: California, Emeryville, Joint... | reverse complement strand
GGCAGAACACCTGAATAACGGTTACTAGGCATGCAATAGCAAAATAAGGACGAAATAAATGAAATAATAAAAAAGTGAAATATTAGCTTAGCATTCTTCAATATCGTCATCAAGTTCCCTGTCATAGTAATTACGTAAGAGATAGTGAACAAGGGTTTTATTATTTACAGCATTAGTTGTCTTCTATTTTGCTTCGTGGAATGTCCGTCGAATAGCTGCTTGCTCACATCGTTTTCTAGCAGGTCCAATTTTATACCAGCACTCTCATCTTCTTCATAGTAAAGCTTGTAATCGTCCTCAGACAATATATTCTTCTGATAAGACGGTTTGTGAGTCATTCGAGCCACAGGTCCTAAACGAATATCATCATTCCCGAACTGTTGAAAGTAAGCAAGAAGGGTACTAGTTCTTTTTTGAAGAGACTCGATTTTTGTTTTGAAATCATAAAAATCCAACGCGGCTTGCTTACAGGACATGGATGAAGCCGGCATGGAGCTTCGTATCTTCTGGGCAGTGTCTTTATACGTGCGGCGATAGTTAAGAAGTACTGGTTTGACAAAAGATTGAAGTTTCTATGATTTTTTTATGTGCATCGGTATAATCAACCACTTTAGTTACTTTTTGGAGTTCTGATCCATGAAGGTTATTAAGCATGATGCCGATCCCAACGATGTCTGAATTCAGCTCATCCGAGACTACTTTTTGTAGATCAGCCTTTGTTATTGATTGGTAACACTCAGTCGTGAGAGAGAGACTTTACCCTTTCAGAAAAAGAATATGAGTTTTCAAAGATATCACTATCTCCAAAAACTTCAGCCATTTCCGTTACATCTGCGATTTTGGCATAATAACTCAGGTAGTTCTCATAGAGAAACCTAGTAGCATAATGTAATGAGCAATTAGAAATATCAAGATGAGTCGTCACAGGCGAAAAAGGCTTTGTTCGCAAGGCAGCTGGCGAATAATTTGAATAGGACTGAAATAAAAATCTGGATTTAGTTTTTCAAGTGCTTCAGCGCTCATTTGTTTAGCCTCGCCAGTCTCAGGATCAATTCCTATTAATAAGCATTGTTTTTGAATTGTAAGATGAAGCTTACTCTTGTTGTATAAAAATTTTCCGATTGAATGAAACAACGTGAATTCTCTGTCCTTTTGTCTGCAGCATTCATTAATTAATAAACCACATCAAAATCATTACTGTGGAAAAACTTCATTCATACTATTTTCGTTATCTGAGGACAGAATCTTTGACTCTCTGAATCCATGCTTGTTTCTTGCGCCTGACTTGCTTCGTCCTTTGGAATTTCTATCCAAAGCAAGGTCGCTGAATGGAATAGAGTAGGGATTATCAGAGCTTTTGATATAATATTCGATTTGATTGATGATATTTTTCAAGTCTCCATTGAACAGCGGACTAAATTGCTGATACAGAAAATCTGGAGAATAACTGCTCATTTGAGGATGTATTTGACAAAGCGTCTTCAACGCTTTTTTGAAAGCAGTCTGAGTAATCGAGTTCAGCCTTTAAAAGATAAAAAATAGCCTAGATAAGACTGCTCCATCCCAGAGTGAGTTTGAAATACTTGATAATAAAGCAGAATTCTTTTAAGAAAGGCTCTTGAAACAGCTTCTTCAGCGCAGATTCTCTGATAATAAAATTCAATGGGCTGCAATGATAATGTCTGCTCATTACCCATGGATATGTGAATTCAAAGAGAGTATTATGGGTATTTTCTTCCAGTCCTTGCGTTTTTTGAAATCGTCAAGGAGTTTGTCCAGTGTTTCTTTCGTTCGATTGAGGTGATAAGGTTGAGGCAAGTTTTCTAAAACGATGATCTGGTCACTAGAACTATGCTTAATCGAATAATTAAAAGGCTTACGTTTGAGCTCCTGTGAGGCAACGTCGCAGTGCGTTGTTCAGAGTGATGGCGTAATTAAATTCGGTTTTAGCGTCTTCAAAGTCGGCTCCAAAAGAAAATTCAGATTCATTGATTTTTTTAAGTTTGAATTTGGAAATGAGGTAGTCGATGGTTGTGGTTTTCCCGCAACCTGAAGGCCCAAGCAGGATCAAAATCGGGTAATGTTGTTGAGTAGAATTCTGTTTGTAATGCAGTTCAAAAAATCTCTTGATTTCTTCGAAGTGTTTCTTGTTCACGAGTATATCATCCTAGGTCCACCAACATAAATGCTGGTTATGAAGAAAGTGGTTACGTCGTTCTGAGGGACATATTGTTCAGCCCATACGAATTGCGAGGGAGAGGATAGCCTCTTCATATTTTAATTCCAATAATACGTTGTTTAAAAATCCCGCGATATTTTGATTAATTTGCAAAAATTGATCGCTGTTTACTCTTTGAATTTTCAAAACTACTAGGAAATATGAGCATAGATAGGTTAGAAGACTTTCTTTATGATTGAGTTCTCGTAACCAGAACAAGAAAGATAGCTTCATTTCAAAAAGAGAAAAGAAAAATATTAATTTCCTTGCAATTGATACTCACTAGTTCATTCTTTTCTCGCAGAGACTTACGAGATTTTCTCGTGTACAATCATTAATCTGCCACAATAGCACCAATTCACTTGACCAAAGTGGTTTTCAGTTACCATCCTTTATTATTCTGGCTCGCTAACGATATTATAGCACAACACTCGACGATTTCTTAACATCGTTTGCCGATTGAAGGTCACGCAATGGACACTTTATCCCTTATTCAAGTTATCATGCTCACTAAACGATAATTAGACCCACACGAGGCTCTTCGCAGGAAAATTATGCGATTGCTAGTTAATTCTGACGCAATCGGCACATCAAATCTTCAATATTCCCAATAAAGTTAGCTGCATTCTGCAGGATCGGGACAACCAAACAGACCAGAGTATTTTCATCGGTCAGTTTCCAGGCTTAGCTGCATTTGCTTTAGGCTCTTAAAAAAAATATTGCTCATATCTTGACTAAGGATTCGAATTTCTGCAAAATTTAAAAAAAAGATTATAGCGGAAATTTCGGTTCAGTGCGCCGAGGTTAGGGTTCGTTTAAACGAACCCCTCTGACTGATTTTCAAAACAAAAAATTAAATACTAGCCATCAATTTTCGAGCTCATTCTGAATCTTGCAGGCTGCCTGTTTAAATTCAACGCGCATAATTCTCCTCACAGTTCTTGTTGTACACACACGAGTGTGGAAACAATTTGCCATTTCAAAAAATGTGCTAAAAACAATTCAGAATTTAATATCTTTATCAGATGAACTTCGTTTCTAAAGGACCGTCTACCATCTTATACGTGAGATCGATCCGACTCTCAGAGTAACAGAATCTCCAACAATTCAATTCCAATTCAGTTGATTAGGTCGAAAATGGAAGAGCTTTATGAATATCTAACAGACTGGGTGCGGAAGCTGCGACTTGAGGATGTCAGAGATGTAATTTTCTTAAAATCAGACCGAAAATGTGAATATTGTTGCATCTTATAAGGTACATCCAAAGGAAATGTGGATTACAAGGGAGAAAGTTAATGTATACTTGCAAGATAATGTCAACGGCAATGAGTTCTTCTATCAGAATAATAATCCGCTGATAACCTTAACAAATCTAGCAAATCCAACGTATTTTCCTCCAAAACTTATTTTGAAATGACTCTATTGATCCAGTAATGTCTTGCAGAACCCGCAAGTGAACCAGCCGAATAATCCCTCAATACTTCAGCCTTTAAATCAACCAAATTTCCCCAATATCTACAACTCTGAGGAGCATTTTAATAATTTAGGAGGTAATAACCAGCTATTGAGCCAGCAGCCTAGTCAAAACATCATGCAGTCCGCGAATAATTTCATGCAAGGTTGGTCGACTCAACAGCCAAGAGATTTCCAAGATAATCGTATGCAGCGTTCGAGTCCGGGCAGAGGACTGCAAGAACGATCTGAAAGGTCAACGAGACTACTAGAAGAGGATAGACCAGAGAGGAAAGAGCGCTCGGCTTCGCGAAACCGCTTAGGCAACGCTCGGAGACATTACCCGTATTATCATAAAAAGATAAGAAAGCAATTCCTTAGACCAACCAAGGCGAGATCCGCCTATCATTCACCGGTGTACAGCCCGCTTTATAGTCCTAAATACAAGCCGATTTCTCCGGGTGGTGTAGAACCACAGACCTCGAATTTAGGGAGCGCTTTTAAATTTATCGGCAGTATCCCGAAGAGTAAAGAACAGCCGAAAGACCAGAGCCAGAAGTCGAATATAGAGAATTTTATCGAGGAGAATAATATCGAAGAAGAGGAAGAAGTGGAGATTCTGTCTCCGTTGAGGAACAAGGAAGCTGAGCGAGAAAGAGAGAAGAGCGTTATTGATATCGAAGAGTCGATTGAAAGAGAGCTCAAGGCTGAAGAAGAGCTCGAAAGGCTGGAGAATTTAAAAAACAGAAAATATGAAGCAAAGAGCACCAAGGGGAGCTTGTTGTCGAACTTCTTTTCTCGTCGCAATGAGGAAGGAGACAACGATAACGAGAACTACATATCAGAACCGCAGATCAACCCACCTTCAGATGGGGAAATGGATGAAGAGATCAGAAAGACGATGGAAGTTCAAACTCGTGAACATTTTCAGGATAAAGAGGATTTTCATGACGCTGGTGGAGATGATTCGAATGATCAGAGAATGGACACGGAGAATATTGTGGGGGATGAAGAGGATTCAGTGCAAGAGTTGATGGATCGTATCGAGGTGCCCAGCATTGCGAATCAAGATAATCCAGAAGTGAGTAATAAAAGCTTGGAGGCGAGTGAGGGTCTTGGAGAAGAAGATAAGACGAAGCAGGACAAGCAGAAAGATAGTGAGATTTCATATGGGAAAGATATGGCTGACCCTGAAGAGGTACTGCATTCCTTAGTGAGGTGATTCTCAAATTTATTGAAATATAGGAGAAAAACCAAGATCAGCTGGATTATAGTGATCCAGATGAGTTTGCGCCGAATTAATAAGCGAAGCTACACCTAGCCTAATTAACAGTCGAAGCGTGTTGTATTTAGGTAGAACCCATTGCAGTAGAAACCATCGTCTTTCTTATCAAGCTGTATTATGTAGTCAAAGGATGCATGGGGGTGGGATTTTTTTGGTGATAAGTTCGAGTGTCTCTTTCATTGGTTTGTCTGCTAGGATTAAATAGATATTCGCTATTTATGTCTTATTGTGTACATTATGATGTCACTACATCTGCCTATAATTCAACAAAATAATAGCAGATCCAGAAGGATTCTTAACTAGAGGGAATATTCTGCTGGGGGTTCCATATAAAATGAAGTAGTGGTGTCATAGTTATCAAAATTCTGGGGTTCTATCAGTTTTTGCTAATTACAGAATTGATTTGATATCTTTTATTGCGAATAAAACATTGCATCAAAAATTAACAAATTGGAATTTCATCATGACTGAAAAGCCTCAATACTACTTCGAAGACGTGTATCGGAAAATAAAGGATTATGGGTTTTGCTACAAGACATGGGTTAAACGCAGATGGATTGGCAAGAAGATTTTGGACATGTTCGTTGATGAGTTCAAAGCTTTCACCCCAGAATATTACGTACTGTTATTTATCTGCGTAGCTTGTATAAACATATCATGGACAGAAAGAAGCGATCACTGAAGGCAGAATCGTTGTCAACAAGAACAAGGTTGACATTGACCACGTCTTGAAGTACTGTTCGAACTCTTGTGCTTGTTTAACATTGAATGTGTAGAGATAATGAATGCATCGAACATACGACAATACGAAAGGAGCCTCCAGTCCTCAACGTTCCTATTGAAATAGTCAGTGAGAATGACTACTTCCTCGTTGTTTGCAAGCCTTCATCAATGCCCGTAGCCAAACCACGTATTGCATTAGGTGACTCTTAATTAGGTCCATGTTTGCGGAAACTATATGTACAACACAGTGCTTGCGATAATGAAAAACGAAATGGGCTATGAGCAAATTTATTGTAAGCATTCAAACATATTATGTAGAACTTGATATTACTGATTCCCATAGCGCTACATAGACTTGATAAGCTGACGTCGGGTTTGCTCCTTCTCTCAAAATCTCAAGAACTTGCAACGAAATTCCAGAAAGATTTGGTGAATCATCAAGTGGAGAAGATGTATATAGCGCGAGTGACAGGAAAGTTCCCTGACGAGGAAGTGATAGTAGACAAACCAATATATTGCGCGTGCAAAAAGGCAGGCAAGTATGATTGCTGCGAGAACGATGAGAAGGAAATAAAAGAGAAAGAGGCCAAAGAAGCAAAGACGAAATTCAAGAAGCGGTGGTACGACGAGGTTACTAACACATCACTTATCGAATGTAATTTATAGTGAATAAAAGAATTTTGAGCAAATTTTTTTCATCTAGGCCGACCGATCACTGGTAGAACACATCAAATCAGAGTGCATTTGAGATCATTAGGTCATTCAATTATCAATGATAGGAATTATGGCGGCTTGTTTATTGGGAATAAGATAGTCGAGTTGTTACAAGCTGGGAAGCCGGTCTATACTAGCGAGGACCCAGATGGATTGCTGAATGTGGATCCAGAAGAGGAGGAAAAATTGGCCGAAAAAGAGGCTTCAGATCCCGGACTCACAAAGAAAGTTAAAAAAGACGAAGGAGATACCCCAAAAAATCTTGCCATTGGCTCAGTGAACAACGAGGAAAGCAAACCCGAAACTGATTTAAAAGAAGAGAAAGAAAAAGTGATCGCACAGGCAAAGGATACATCGAATCTGGAAGAAACTAAAGAAAAACCTGATGAAAAAGTCGAAGGGAAAAACGGTCCGAGCGCCGAAGGAGATGATAAAGATCAGGGTGATGAAGAGGGCGGCCAGAGCTACTGTCAAGAAATCTGGCTGCATTCACTCGTATACAAATACAAAGGAATGATTTTTAAAGCAAAGCTTCCCTATTGGGCCCTCCAGACCTATAAATTCTGATTTTATGTCCTTGTTTTCCTTAATAGTGATTTAACTGCAATGGAACAATAATTTCTCTCTCTTTTCATCGAGTTAGGTAGACACATCAAAAGCTAGTATCATGGGAATTTTGCTGAAATGATAAGTTTCCGAGATTGAGGAAGATTCTTTAGATTTTTCAAATAGACGCTTGTTACATATGAAGGTCACTTGCAAAATCAAAGCTGCTCAAAATCAGAGAAAACAATGGCATCATGAAGAAAAATATTTTAGTTAAATGTATATGCCGTAAGCGCCTTGGTTAAATCTCCTCCGTGTTTAATGAGCAAGTTCTCAGCGGTTTTTTTATCGAATTCAAATTCCTTTACAAGTACATCAATGTCCTTAGCTGAGATCTTGATTGTTTGGACGCTATGATCAAAAGTTAGAAACATAAAGTCCCACACAAAACAATAGATTACGTTTTTGCTTTGGTTCTAGCGATCTCGTCGGCAGCGAAATTCGCTTGCTTTTCAGAAATTTCCTTCTCTTCAACGTAATCGGTAACTTTTTCAAGGGCACCAGAGTCAGTCTTCGACATTGCGAAATCTTAGAAATCTAAATCCTTAATTCTGCTTTTATCCGAATAATTATAAAGCCTTGATAATCTCTTTTTGAATTAATTTTGAATTACGATGTGAATTCTGTCTCATACTCAATATCTTTTTTCAAATTTCCTAAATCACATTGGAAAAGAGCAGACACCAGTTATTTGTCTCTCTCTCTTAATGAGACTTTTTTTATCGAATAGAAGCAATTACCTTTTGGATAGACAGCTAGTAAATTATGACGTTATTCTAAATCAGCTGAGTGGAAACTACGTGATAGCTATCACAACGAAAGCTCATTTGCATCAATATTAACTCATAATTATTCAAGGTCAATAATCGAAATCAAACGAATAACATCAGAACTCAATGACTGAATAAGTAATGTAATGTCAACTATTTAACATTTTTCTCACTGTCAAAAGAATACGCTTAATAATCAGGATTACTCAATATCTTCTTAACATTTTCGGTGGCTTGCTTCACCTTGTCAATTCTGTGTTGTTTTTCTTTCACCTTCTCGAGCTCTTTGCTCAGCGTCTCTATGATATTAATACACGCGAGCTTCTGGCGCTGGTTGGCCATCTTAGAGAGCTCCATTAAATCGTCAGTTTGTTCGATGTCCATATCACCCTTCTTACTTCCTTTAGACATTGGTGACTTACCTCCTTCTTCTCTCATTTCTTCATCAAAGGCCTGGACGTTTTCTTCGAAATGCTCCAACTCTTTTGCTTTTTCTTTCGCGTTTTTGAGAATTTCAGCCGGGAACTTCAACATCTCCGCAACAAACAGCCCATAGCTGCGGTCAACAGCACCTGGTTTGACCTTATAAAGCATAGTGAGCTGTTCATCTTTGGAGATGGCGCTGACGTAGAAGTTTTTCACGCCTTTCAAGCTTCCTTCCATGACGGTAAGCTCGTGGAAATGGGTCGCGAACAGACAGTAACTACCCAACTGCTTTACGATGTACTCAGCGATACCCCAAGCGATACCAAAACCTTCTGAGGTCGACGTTCCTCTTCCGAGCTCGTCAACAATAAGCAAGGAGTTTTCCGTGGCGATCTTGAGCATACAAGCACTCTCCAGCATTTCCGACATAAACGTCGAAATTCCTTTTAGTTGCATATCTGACGCTCCGACACGAGTAATAATTGCATCAGTGATCGGCACCTCGGCCGAGCTGCATGGGACAAAGCATCCGATATGAGCGAACAGGACGCTGATGGCGACCTGGCGGATATAAGTAGATTTACCACCCATATTCGGTCCTGTGATGATATGCAGACGCGATCTTGAGCGGATCATCTCGCAGTCATTAGCAACGCAGTTCTTTGAGTCCAACATCTCAAGGCAAGGATGTCTCGAATCCCTGAGGATGAGATCTTTTGTCGTGGTATTAAAGGTCGGTCTTACGTAAGTATTAGGGGCGTTCATGGCAACATACGCGAAGCTGGCAATACAATCAAGTTCGGCAATGATGGACGATGCTTTCTCCATGGCAGGGTAATAGGTTGAAACGATCTCAAGGATCTTTCCAACGACCTGTGACTGCTCTTCGTTGTACTTTTCGGACTCCTCGTTATAATCTGAGACGAGTTCCTGTAGCTTCTGGCTGGTGAAGGCAATCGTTCTCTGTTTAATTGAAATTTGTTTGTATTTCGACTTTGTTGATCGGAAAGCGTTGTCTCCCTCTTTTTTGCTAACTTCGAAGAGATAGGTGTGCGTATTCGACTCAATTAACTTGATATCGAGCCCGCCGAGGTCATCGCTGACCTCTTGTCTATGACGCTCGATGGATTCAAGCGCTCGCTTGATTCTTTTGTCGATTTCTCCGAGTTTTGGCGAGAAAGCAGGGTTAACCACGTATTCTCCCTTACGAGCTCGGTCCATGTCGATCGATTGCTCGACCAACTCCTCGAATTTCGCGAAGTCTTGAAGACATTGGCGAAGGTCGTTTAAAAAGTATTTCATAAGAGGCTCAGCTTCGTCGCTCATGTAGCCACCGAGGTACTCGCAGTTGTTTTTCACTGTAGTGACGACCTGGTACACCTTGACGCAATCGATCAAGTTGCTTCCGTGCTTCTTCTTGGAGTAGACCTTATAGAACTTGGCGTAGAGCTTATCGAGATCAGGGATCTTTCTCAAAAACTCATTTTGGAGATGGGAGAGAAGGTTTCGGTCCTTGACGAGACACTCAACGACATCTAATCTACGGTTGATTTCGTTCGGGTCTTGTAGAGGCTGTTTGAGCCAGCGCTTCAAACAGCGGGAACCGATCTGGGTCTTGCATTTATCCAGCAGCCCGTAGAGGGTTGAAGCATCGCCTGTGGCACGAGCAGCTAAATTCGATTTTGGGAAAATCGAAAGCGCGTTGATGGCAGCAAGATCGAGCTTCATGTATTGGGCCAAAGTGTGAGTGTCGATCTTGAAACGCTTATGATTGGAGGTATCCTCGCTAAGTTTATGTTTCGCCATCAAATACCCCAACGCCTGGAGAGCTTGGGTGTGCTGAGAGGCCTTCCAGTAGTGAGTAAGTGGCCTATCAAGCAACTCGTTAACGTCTGATTCGACGTTCTTGTAGCGGTTTCCTTTAGTGAGGTCTTCAGAGATTTGTTCATACTCAATCTCTGATAAAGAGATGATATCGATGAGTTTTTCTCGTTCGTTGTTAAGTTGAGGCAGTTGAATGTAGAGCTTGAATTGGGCGTGTGTGTTCTGAGGGTTTATCTGTAAGATGAGGGATTCGAAGTTGGAAAAGTGCTCGTTATCGTGGAATTCAGAGAGGATGAAGCGTCGTTCATCTGAGTTGTAGACGGCGGCGTTTACATCTCTACCGGTCTTGGTGTAGGAAATATAGACGGCCATGTAGATGAAGTTTTGATCGGTGTCCTCGACCTGGCTGTCATCGGGTTCTTTGTCTGCGCGGTTCATGTTTGGGATTGTTTAGATTTTTTTCTTTTGAAGATATTAAAAATACTATTTTTTGTAAATTTGCGCGTATTTCAAAGCCTTGCGCGCGTTGAATTTTAAATATGAAATTTCCTGTTTTTATTGACTGCAAAAGCAGATGTTGGCTAAGTGTAGATAAACTTATTAAGGACGTAGAATATTTAGGTAGAGATAGGAAGTGGTAAGCTAGAAGAGGCAATTGAATTGATAATTGCTGTCCTTTTGAGCAGCCAGTGAAGTGAGAAATTCTATTTATTCGTTCTGATTAATGTGATTCAGTTTGCTGCAATTTGGGTGCCAATGGTGTATATATTGAGCTGTAGTCATTAATAATGAAGTTGAGGCAGTATTATTAACTGAATATTGGTGATGATGAATATATCAGAAGCCTATTATAAAATGGGCAGTAATTCTCCTAAATTGAGAGCGAATCACTGCTGTTGCGATTGCTGCGATGAATTGGGAGATTAATTGATTGACGAGAGCGTTTGTGAGTATCTTTTGGAATATGCGCTTTTATATATGATAGTTCGCTAGAAACCTTTCTTGCCAATTTTTTGATGACAAGACAGAATTTCTTAATGACAGCAATCTTTTGTCACTTGATTGGAGAGCATGCAGATATTTAAGCTTTTTCAAGGAAGCTGTGTGATATATCTAGATATCTTTTCTATTGAAAATGACAGCTGCTATTTGCATAATCAGATAATGCCAATATCGTATATTTCCATTTGATAATCGTGTATGTCCTAAAGAGATTTCTTTTGACTAAAGCATTCAATCTTTTTGTTTCAGTGCTATCAATGCAGAAGAACCCATAAAAATAAGATGGGGTACTTCATGATAATTAATTCAAAATTGAATTGAAGAGCATCATATCAACTAATTTTAGCTCTTTTCTTGCAAACAAGTGTAGGAATCCACAAGTGATTAGGTGAGTCTCGTCATTATCGAATAAAATGCAGGGTATACATAGAAAATCATAACTCTTATAAAACTTTTGTAGTGGTGATACGAAATGCTTCTCTCTTGAATAATAAAAAGGTTTCTCTCAGTTCCAACTCCAATTCCAATTTATTCGAGCCCTCATATAATAGGCGATACCTTTATCATTAATTATCAAGAGCAGATGTATTGGTTAAGTTGTTTTTCAATCGTTCAATTTCCCATAAAAATTAAAGTATTAGCAAAAAGTCACGATATATTTTTATAAAATCTGCATAAATTAGCATAAAACTTTGATACGGATTTCAAAAAAATGAATTATCCAATCCAACTGTAATAATATATATATACATTTAAGCTCGTGGAATGACGTGCTATATTGAACCCTCTGGGAGTACTTCGGCATTAAAGTTAAATATCTTTTTCAATACCGCCTCTTGACTTTTGAATCGACTTAGTTTCCTTTTTGAATCTACTCGACCCAACTTTTCTCCGCCAGCATCTCCAATCAAATTCTCCTTTAGATTCATCATCTCCATTTGATTATTTTGATTATTGTTTACCAGTGCCAATGGCGATTGACATTGGAAAACATTTTGGTGGACTGGAGGTGATGAAGCATGTTTGGTCAGTTTATTTATTTCAAAATCTGTTAATTTGCAGTTTAACGGCATCGGTAATAACGGAGCAGACGATTTCTGCTTTTTCAAAATAACGTTTGCAGATTTGACGTTCAATTTCGTTTTCTCGATCGTCACCCGGTCATTGTTCATTGAAACATCGGTACATTCGCTTTGATCAATAATGCAGATTGAGCTTTTCTCAGCAGGCAGAGGATTTGGCTGGACGTGAACCATCCTAGGAGAGTAGATCGACTGGGTTTTTGGTATCGCTGGAAGGACGATCGCGGTTTTAGCTCGCGCAGAATTAGAAACTTCTCTGGCCAAAAAATCGGGCTTAGAACTCGAGTCCTTGAAGAAATTCGCAGGACTAAGCGCCTTGATTTTGTTAAATTTAGTGACTTTAACACGAACCTGCTCTTTATTTGAAGGATCCCCAAAATGCTCAGCAAAGTCCTTTGTTCCAAATGATTGAAATCCCAACGGCACTTCCTCTGAGTTCTTGCTAGAGGAATCCTTGGATATATTAGAAGCGAATACTCTCTTTAGAGGGGACGGAGAAAAGACTTCTTCTTCTACTGTTTGAAACAGTTTTTTCTCCATTTCTTTTTT
>ENA-UOUE01001728-UOUE01001728.1-compost-metagenome-genome-assembly--contig:-NODE-1728-length-12654-cov-13.632424_pt1 | contig 12654 bp, 3 predicted proteins | sample MGYA00238146_ERZ747223 | MGnify/ENA primary metagenome ERZ747223 (study PRJEB28781, sample SAMN06268865) | compost metagenome | isolation source: single cell | place: USA: California, Emeryville, Joint... | reverse complement strand
TTCTGAAATAGGTAATTTACTACCATCTGAAGTGTTGTCAGTGTAGAGCGCTTTTCCTGTTTTGAAATCCAACAGCTTTACTGCTGGATCACTCGAAGCACTCGCGAGCATATCTCCGCTCGGACTCCATCTCACACATGTAATATCCCCTAGAAAAAAGACAAACATTAAGTCTTTTTTTAAGCAAATCCAAATTATCACCTGAGTGAACACCATCAAAGGTTTTGATAATCTTTGATTCTCGCTTATCAAATATCTTGATATCCTTAGCATTTCCACAAGAAGCCAGGAGATTACCATCTTCTTGACATACATCAATCCAGTATGTATTTTTGAAAGCTTTACAGATTAAATATTATCAAGTTTAAAGCATGAAATGACAAGAAGTAGATACGGCAAATTCGAGACTGTGATTGTGTGTTTGTTGACATAAAGGAAATGGAATATCTATGCCAATAGTAATAGCGAGTGTTAGCAGATGAGAAAAAAATGCGATTTGTCTTAGAAATTCTCCATCTAGCTTAATGGGAGTGGCGCAAACTTTTTCCCAATTACATTCCATTCTATATCTTCTATCAACTTCACAACTAGCAAGGAGCCTTGTGGAACTCCAATGTTCGGTGTGAATTCCGACTGCCCGAAAGAAATCCAAGTATTAATTAAAATCTCGAACTCACATTGTCACTCTCAAATAAGATTTTATCTTGATTTGGATATTTTTAAATCATTAAAATACTACTATCTTATTATTCACTATCTGTTCATGGAAACAGGATCTAATCCAAGTTCAGAGCAGTCAAGCTTGCGATCTACAATAGCTTGGTGTACTAAAGGATTTCAGAATCAGATTACAATTGAGGATTACAATTCTGGCAACAGATCAAAGATTCAAGGCCCTACGCTAAAGAATGGTAAACAAAACTGAAGTTTAAAGCATCTATTTACATTACAGGCTGGCATACTTTGATATTTCCTGTTCCAAACGCACAGCAAATTGTCTCTTCAATAACGCTACCGACTGATAATGTTCCAGAATGCTCAAGTTTTGATGTATTTCAAGCCCAACCACCTTACTCTCGAGTATTTAGTTCAGAATGTCAAGAATGTGGTAAGACGATCTAATATATCTATTCATTTAAAGATAAAACATCACTAGGAATATTAGATTTGTCTTTTAACCCTCGTACCAATTTAATGGCTGGCGGAAGTACAACGGGAAAGTGTGCTTATCGGTTGTATGATACTGTACAGTGGAATTTATTAAAACAAGCCAAATGGCCTTTCGAATCTGGTGTTGGTAATGAAAATAAATACTGACATTCCCGATAAGAATGATTTTGGGATTTTTTTAAATTGTAGGCCCTTTAACAAGCCTAAATTTTCATCCTGAAGGAGAGTTGATAGCTGCAGTGACTGAAACTAACAGATACTGGATTTCCAAAGTTACAACTGATGAAGAATTGATGAGTTCATTGCCTGGTGTAGACTTTTCTTACTGTAATAAAGCATGCATGCAATCATTTTAATGGCTTCTATTTCTGTATGAATTAGACTGGAATCGAGTCCGCTGGAATCCAACTGCTCCATTAATAGCTTTGAGCTATGCAAATAAGGACTTCCAGTTGCTATTTGTAGATACTGTGAAAAAACAAAATATTTTTCCCAGCCCTCTCCAACCTCATAAACATAGTAATTCTACCACTAAGAATAAGAGCTAACAGCAAATCAGACATTAATTGGATTGATTGGCAGAGCAGTTCTCTACTTACTACTTGCAGTGATGATAAAGAAATCGCTATGATAGATGTTCGAAGTGGGAAAACCCAGATGCTGATTAAGCATATCCACGAAGGTAGCTTTTTTCTCACATGTCTAGCATAATCATTCTGATATAGAAAATATACTATCTTTTCGATGGAATTCCTCTTATGATAAATTAGCCAGTCTTTCTTACGATAACAAAATACAAGTCTATGACTTCAAAGCACAAAAGATTCTTTACACGATCGAAGAAGGAACATCAAGCGGTATATTAAATCGAGATTTTTCTAAATATATTTATTCTTGCTAGGTCGGGTTTGGTCGATCTGCTTTCTTGAATAGTAAATAAGCATCTAAAGGATAATCTCTCCTTTATCAAGTCAATAATATACATAGATATAGCCTTTCTCAGTCCGCAATTTAGAGAGGAGTTCAATAAAAAATTACTTGTTTCTTCTCTCAATTTTACCCGAGAAATGTTAAAGACCAGCCAAGTAACTCATTAAGAGTGTCGCATTAGCTTTTATGCAATTCGATCCTTATGATTTATGTCTATAATTGCAGTTATCATGATAATGTTCAGCCGCTATGCAAAAAATTTCGTATTTATGAGCAAAACGCACAAATATTATCAATTGAACCGAGGTATCTAAATTAATGAGATATTTTACATAACTTAGTGGAATTCTCCGTTGCACCGTTGCAAACATGTTGAATAGATTTGTCACATGAAATAGCACAACAAGGATGTTGATAGTTCTTGGTGAAGATCGGTTTGTTGGCTTCCTCCATTCGAGAAGAAAAACTTCAATCCTAAAATGATAAATTCATTAGGTCGATATTTCGCGTTATGACTAACATGCTTTCAGCATGAGCTGCCAATGAGAGAAATGAAAAGTCTCAGATGTTTTCTAATGAAAAAATTAAGGAATGCTTTGAAAACGAATATATTGACCGGATTTAACTCAAATTGCATTCGAATCGAAAAGAAAATTCGTTTTCATCCGACAACGTATCGGAAATAAAAAATCCAAAAATCGAAGCCAAAACCATGAATACAGACAAGAAAAAGCTTTCCTCCATAGAATTAGATCGGTCTGAAGAGACTGCTCCCTTAAACAAATCTTCTGCCCAATCTTCAGACACCTACACTGATGACCAGGTGAGTTCAACTCCAACAAACTATGAGAGAGCCTCGTCACTAAGTGTCATTCATTACATTTATGTAATCAAAAACCTTTGCCAAATTCGCAAGAAACCTAAAGCCGAGAGCCTTCATCTTGACGATCTTCCCATGCTTGGCAAGACTGAAGAAGTTGGCCACAAAATCCTCGAATTTGAGTCTGAATACCGCAAATACAAAACAACTCATGGAGCTCCATCATTATTTTGGCCAATTCTCAAGGTTTTTCGGAACAGGATACTCAAGGAGCAACTGATTGTCTGCAGCTATGCTGTGTCGAAAATGCTTTTCACACTATTCCTAGCTAACCTGCTAGGATGCATCGAGGACGGCAAACGAATAAATATTTGGCTCTGGGCGCGTCTTTTGTTTGCGATGATGTTCATGGGACTTTATAGTCATCACTCCGCTTTTTTCCAGGGATACAGGCTCGTTTCGCAGCTGAAGCCAGCTCTGATTGGCTTATTATACCGAAAAATCTCGAGACTAAGTAATTTCGCGGTCAATCAGATCAGCATTGGGAAAATCGTCAATATCGCAGCAAACGATCTCAACGTGCTGGAGTTTCTCACTTTCTTCACTTACGACTTGGTCATCGCGCCTTTTGTGCTCATTGGATGTATCGCCATCCTTTGGAGTTTTGTAGGCGTCGCCTGTCTACCAGGTGTCGTTTTCCTATTCTTAATATGGCCGATACAGATATTCCTTGCAAAAATCAGTGGAAAGTACATGCATCAGAAAAACTCGGTGACTGATGAGAGAGTGAAGCTGACAGGCGAGATGATCGAAGGGATCAGGCTGCTGAAAATGTACGGCTGGGACACCGAGTATGCTGATACAATCAGACAGAAAAGGAACGAAGAGGCATCATTGCTCAAAAAAATGATGTATACTGACTTTTTTTCGAGTCATATGCTAGGGAAATTGTCTCCCGCCGTGGGAAGCATGCTTATTTATGGCACGTATTTCTGGTTTGGCGGAACTCTCACTGCGAGCAAGGCTTATGCGACGCTCATGCTGCTAGGCTTTTTACGTCAGGCGACTGTGATGAGCTGCAGTTTAGGACTGAAGTTCGTTGGTGAGATCCGTTTAACGTTCAAGAGAATTATTCAGGTGTTGGAAGTCAGCGAGATCGAAGAAGAAGAGCACTATGAAACACCGATTAAGAAAGAAAATGGTGTTGAATTCGATTCTTTCTCTGCGTACTGGAGCAATAACTCCAAGCCAACGCTTGAGAAACTTACATTTTCTGTCAAAAAAGGCACTCTTTGCGCGATTGTGGGCCGAATTGGCTCTGGTAAATCCACGGCGTTGATGTCGTTCTTGAATGAGATTCCTAAAACAGAAGGCTCGCTCAGATTTGCAGGGAGACTTGCTTACGTTGAGCAGGAAGTCACGATATTTCCTGGTACACTTCGAAGCAATATCCTCTTTGGTCGTACTTACGATGAAAAAAGATATAAACAGATAGTGGAGGCCTGCTGCTTGGCTGACGATTTCAAAGAGTTTCCCAACTCAGATCTGACCGAAGTGGGTGAGAAAGGCACAAATTTGTCAGGAGGACAGAAAACCAGAACTTCGCTCGCCAGAGCTCTGTATTCCGACGCTGATATCTACCTCTTGGATGATCCGCTAAGCGCTGTCGATGCGAAGGTGGCAAACGACCTGTTTAACAAAGCGATTCGAGGCATCTTGAGGAACAAAACGGTCCTTTTGGCAACTCATCAGGTCCATTTCGCTAGAGAGGCTGAAAAGATCGTGGTCCTTGAAAATGGGAGGCTAAAGGCTGAAGGAACCCTCGACGAGATCATGAAACAAGATAAATCAATAATACCAATGTTCGAGACCAAATCGCACAAAAAGTCTGAATTTAGCTTGGAAGAAGAAACTCCTGAAAAGGAAGTTGAGAAGTTGGAGGCCAAGGAGCAAGGAAAAACAGACGTAGGAGACAAAGAATCTCGAGAGGAGAAAGGGAAGCTTATTACCGCAGAAAAAGACGAGTCAAAGGAAGTCGGATGGAGCACTTATTGGTACTATCTCAAAAACTCTGGAAGTGTTGCCACTGCATTTCTCTTAGTGGCCTTTCTGATAGCAATTGAGGTCTTGTATGTGTTGTACAGCCGGTTTTTGGGATACTGGACAAACGGCAAATGGACTTCCGAATACGCTGTCCAAAGGCTCTCTTTGCTCATTATCACGTACTTCTTCGCACTAATACTGCGAGAAATCCTCTTTGTTAACTTCTCAATGAGCGTCTCCACGACCCTTCATGAGAAGATTTTAAATCGAGTGATCAGAGCAGTCGTTGAATTTTTCGATACGAATCCTGCGGGAAGAATACTAAACAGGTTTTCGAACGATATCGGCGTGCTGGATAGATTCATCCTTCAAGCCCAGAATGAGCTCATGGACGCAATGTTCTATTTCCCAACACTCCTGATCACAATTTGTATTCTGTACCCAGGGTTAGCCATCCCTACCTTTGTATTGATACTTATCATTCTCACACTTGTGAAAGTTTTAAAGAAATACATCATACAGGGTAGAGGGGTGGAACTGCTGACGAGAAGTCCAATTTATAGCTTTTTCTCGACAACGCTTTCTGGTTTAATATCCATTCGTCTATATGGCCAAGGAAAAAGGTTCATCCACGAGTTTACTAACCTCCTCAATCGCAATTGCCGAGCCTTTAGCTTTTACTATGACGTTACCCGATTATTTGCTTTCTATTGTGACTTGGCCTCTGCCATCTTCGCTGTCTCCGGTATAGCGATCATGCTTGCGGTCGGTGGCGCTGACGCATCAATCGTCGGGTTGATTTGCACATATCTTCTTACAATTACCGATCGCGTTCAGTTCACAATGAGACAACTGCTTTTGCACATTATGCAGATGGCCAGCACCGAAAGAATAAGAGCATACACCCAAATTAAACAGGAAGGTCCACTGGAAATACCTTCAGACAAGCAGTTGGTGCAAGACCATTGGCCTTCTAAAGGCGAAATCGTTTTTAGAAACGTACATATGAAGTATAGACAAGCAACCGATCACGTGCTCAAAGGCGTGAGCTTTTCGATTAAACCTGGAGAGAAAATAGGCTGCGTTGGTCGAACAGGCGCGGGTAAAACTTCGATCATCCAGGCACTGTTCCGAATGGTTGAAATCGATCAGAGCGCAGCTCCTGATGCCTCTATCATGATTGATGGCGTTGAAACTTCGAAGGTGGGGCTACATACGCTCAGGAAGCATATTTCGATCATTCCTCAGTTTCCTTTTGTGTTCAGAGGTTCAGTGAAGAGGAACCTCGATCCACTTAAGGAGTACAGTGGAAAACAGATTATTAGTGCTTTAGAAGAGACAAACCTGTGGGATTATATCAAAACATTGGAGAAAGGGTTAGATACTGACATGAGCAATACCTCTTCGGTGTTTTCGGTTGGACAAAAGCAATTGATTTGTCTTGCTAGAGTGATGCTGCAAAACAATAAGATTTTAGTGCTGGATGAAGCTACTGCGAATATCGATTTTGAAACGGACAATTTTATTCAGAAGAAGATAATGGAAAGGTTCAAAGATGCAACTATCTTTACCATTGCACATCGACTGTCGACTGTGGCAAATTATGACAAAGTGCTGGTGATGAGTGGAGGACGTGTCGTTGAATTTGATCATCCATATAAGCTGTTGGTGATCAAAGAAGGAGATGAATCGATAACCAGAACGGATGGAGTTTTCGCGTCGATGGTGAAGAATACAGGAGCGAAGCATGCATCGGTAATATTTGAGATTGCAAGGAAAAGTTATTTCCAAAAGATTGCTAAGTAAGTGATATTGTTATTAAGAGTAAACCTAAACCGAAAATCCAGGTTTGAAATAGTGGAGTCAGATTTGTATTTCGTAACTCATCTTGTGTTTGATATTGCGCTAGTGAGTTAAAAGAGTAGTGTTGTTGTTGATATTTGGAGAGTTAACGATCAGGCAGAGGCTTTAACGATTAATTTCATTGTAGTTTCTAGTAGTCAAAGTTCTGAAAAGAAAATTGGAGAAAAAAATACTAAAATACTATTTCACATTGCTTCTGTGAACATTTCTAAAGCCTTTCTGGAAAATTTGTATCGCTGTGTATTAAATCAGCATCATTCTTTTTTTAAGATATTCAAAAAGTTGAAAAATAAGCTTGCTATTCAAACTGAGATGAAGTCAGGTCATTGCACCCTATTCTAAAAATAATGAGACTTTTACATAGCTAACATTCACGATCACTTATTCTGATGCAAAAACTTGTTCCATTCAATAAATTCGAGCTAATGTTGATAAGTTTACCTGTATTATTACTCTAAAAATATTAGAAATTGAAGATTTTGTTGAATTAATAGCAATATGCACGGAACCAGTCAGGTAGTTGTCAAAAACAGAGCCTTTATAAGCCAGAATTTTTTCAAACTTGTAGATTTTTCAGTAAAAAGAAAGAGATGCCTTGATCTTTCGGTCCGAGGTAGAAAATGAATAAGTTATCACTTGAAAAGAACAACTTATGATGTTCTCAACCTCGCCAAATACTCGATTTCTTTGCGATTTCATCAGTATTTCTCTCTGTTAGATTCCTTACTGAAATTGGAACTGACTAGAAATTCTATTCGAAACTCTAGTAAGTTGAACCGAGTTATCTCCAGCGTTTTCAATCACAATTTTATTGAGAAGAAAATTTGCAGATGAAAAAAAACACTCCTAATAGAGCGAACCAGCCCAAGCAATCGCCAACCACCACAAAACCTCGTCAGGACTCGGACAAAGTCGAAGAATACAATGAAGAGATAGTTAGATTAGTCATCATCATCGAAAAGCAAAAACATGAGCTCATTGAAATGACTGAAGACAAGAACAGACTCGATAAACAATTACAAGAATTAGAGAATGAGAACAAGAGACTGCTTCGACTCCTTCAAGAATATGAAAAACAAAATGATTATCTTAGATCCTCGAATAAACAAACGCTGGAAAATGGAAAGCAGAAGGCTACTACAAACAATGGCCGACCTCTTTCCATCAGCAAAAACTCAATCAACCAAGACTTGCGAAATAATGAGATAGCAAACATAATCTCTGAAAGGGACCAGCTAGAGATTGCAAATCAGGAACTGAGAGATCACTGTAGAAATTTCAGGAGGCAAGTGGAGGATCTTCAGCATCAAAACGAAGAGCTAACAAATCAGAAGATTCAGCTCCTTAGTGAGAATCTAAATCGAATTGAAAAGCTCGAGGAAGAGCTTGAAAACTTGACTAATCAAAGAAAAAATTTAAAAATAGCTTTAAACGAAAGGAACAAAAAAGCTAGTCTACAGAATGAAATTACTCGCCTTCGGAAGGAAATTGAAATATTAGAATCACAATTAGATGAAAAAGACACAAGAAACCAAGCCGATAAATCGTATCTTCAGAAAGAGAACACCGCCCTTCAGCAGTTGATTGATCAACGGAATCTCCAATGTAGTAGTCTTCAATCTCAAATTGAGCAATTACTCCAGCAACTCAAGAAATTTGAAGATATGCCATCAAAAGTTTTTGATTCAGAATTACATTCTCTTCAGAAAGAGATCAAATATCTCAAAGAAGAGGCACGACGCAATCAAGCGAGTTGGAGGGAAGAAAAAAAGGAATTAACCTCTAGAAATACTGAACTACTCCAGCAAATTTCAGGCTTACAGAAAGAAATCAAAAAATCAAAATCAGATTGCATTCAGTTTCAATCTTGTCTGAAGCAACTTTCAGACGAGAATAAGTTGCTCAATGAAAAGCTCCAGCAACTCATATACAAAAAGAAGGAACTTGAGGAAGAGCAAGTCAGCTCACAGCAAACATCCGCTCAGTCAATACAAACTCAAAAGGAACAAATTATTGAATTAAAATCTGAGCTAGAACGCCAACAAAAGGCAGGGACCCAAGAAAACGAGAGGCTACTACTTCAAACAAATGGCTTGGCGCAACAGGTTGAAGATCTGAAAAATAACATCAAGAATCTCAACCGAGATTATCATGAAAATTTAGCTCTGAAAGATGAGTGCATAAATGAATTAAAGAAAGAAAATAGCTCGCTTACCGAAGAAAATACAACTATGAAACAACAATTAAAGGCTCAAACTGAAAAACTCAACGAACTATTGACAAAAAATCAATATCCATCTCGTAAAACAGAAGAACAAAAAAAGGAAGCACGCAATTCGACGCTCTCAGCATCCAACGATCACTCCAAAAAGGAAGATCATGACAGCGCTCCTTACGCATCAATAAGAGTCAATTCCCTATTTTCCTTAGCAAATCAAGGATGGAATGTGAAAACTAACCTTCTTGATCAAGTTTCTAAACTTCAATCCGAGTTCATATCAATCATAAGCATACTCGGGCCTCTCGGAACTGGAAAAACCTGGCTAGCCAGCAAACTTAGCGGTATTAATCTCCATTCTGCTCAAAAAGATGCAATTCCAACTAATGTATCCCTTTATTACGCCTTGAAAGGAGGCTGCTTCGGAATCATTGATTCTTCTGGTTTCAACGGACCAATTCCAGCTAATGACGATGAAATCGTTCAGAACCTCCCTCTCGAGCTTGCAAGCAATGATACTAGAGTACGAACTCAACGAAGAACTCAGCTTCTGTATAACGACTCAAAGATCTTAGAAGAATTGCGATTAGCTTACTCAATTCAATCAGGAGGGTTAGTTCTGTTGGTTTTAGGCAAACTGACCCAAACTGACATCGAATACATTTCCTTCGTAAAGGAAATGATGAAGTTGACAGGAACATCTACTATCACACAAAAGCCGTTGATAATAGTCCATAACTTCAGCTGGTTGACGACAAAAGCTCAGGTCGAAGAGCATATCACTCAAAATCTGCAAAAGGTCTTACTATTGAAAGAGGAACCTCTATTCAATTCCAATGAATCGTCTGAAATACCGGGAGCGACAAACAAATCGCTGTATAAAGACGAAACTGGGTTAACTCATCTCATTCTTGCTGCCGCTGACTCTGAAGCCGGTGACTATTATAATCCAGGCACCTTGAAATTCCTCTCGAGTAAGGTCAACTTGCTCGAATCGAAAACGAAACTTCCATTTGCAGAAAATTTTGCTACGTTTTGCAATGAAAAACTGAAAAGAATCTTCAATGCAGATTTTCATCTTAGTTACGACGAATCCCATAGCCAAATTACTTCTCAGAGCCATGAGAAGATCGATCCTAGAGTCATCTTGAATTATGAAGTGTGTAATATGTTCGTTGAAGGTGACTTCAAGCCGAAGTACTCAAAATCGGAGACTAGGCTAGAGAATGGCCATGTGGAAGTGGTCGTCGATGTCGAATTGCTTGATTGCAAATTTGACCCCAAAATCGTTCGAAAGTCCGGGTGCAGTAGGCTTGTATTGACTGGAAGTAAAGCAATACAACGCAAAGAAGGAAAAAATATGAATTTCGATCAAGGGACAAGAGCTGACGGGTCATTTGTAGTAGCTATCTCATTGCTGAGAAATATGGAGATCGTTAGCCATTCTAATAGTGACTTAGGGTCGGGAATCCGAAGGTTTACGATCGAGTTCAAACCTCATGAAGAAGAAAGTGTCTAACTATTTCTGTAAGAATAGTCAATGGGATATATCCATGGTTATCTATTCGCCCTTTATTGCTGTTCTGTCTTGAAATTTATTGTGTTTTAGTTTTATTTTTGATGAAAGAGATAAATACTTATGTGAGGAAAAAGAACTATGATCATTGCATATGAAGTGGAATAAAACAGCTAAATTTTATTGATCAGTCAACAATGATCATACTAATCTATTTCGGCATAACAATGAGCGTCTGGCCCGCAAATTTCCAAACTTCGGTTGCTTCGGGTATGGGTGTTGTACCGTTTTCAGCCCATATTTCAGCGTGTCCGTTGCAAGAGGCAGCTATCAAGTCATGAATCAAACAATCGCGAGTAAGCTCGTATTTGGTCGTTTGATTACTATATTTATTCCTCAGATGGATTTGCACCACAGGATCTTCCTGCTTTGGCTGATATATCTGCCCTGACTGTTGAAGATCCACCTGTATTTCAATCGATTTAGTTCTTGGTGCAGACAATAAAGCCAATTTTTCCCTCAATGCGGACAATTTTATTCTTTTTGCCGGGTCTTTTTCCGTCATTTCTTCAATTAACGGTTTCCATTGTCCATACATATTATCGAGGCCATTTATTATCAATTTGAGTGTCGAATTTGTCCCAATATTCACCAAGTCACTAGCTTCGACTCCGCATAGCACTAGGACTAATCTTCCAAGGTCTTGTATTTCTCCTAAGAAATCCTTCGAAGGTCCTTCGGAAGTCAGAATCTGAGAATGAAGTGGATAATGTCTTGGCTCTCTTGATATGTTTTCCAGCCAACCAGTTAAATAGTACTCTTTTTTTTTGTTTTGGACGGCGGAGCTTTTAAATTGAGAGACTGACTTGAGATTGATGTTAGAAATATCTGTGATCTCCAACCTTGATTTCATAAACTCGATATCATCAAGCAGATCATTGAGTAGTTTTCCGAGATCAATCGATTTGAAATCAGACTTTTGGTTTTCAAAGAAAACGGCGGGTTTCGTAATGTAACCAATCTTAAGTCCTCTGTCTTTTCCGTCTTCTGATGCTTCTCTGGCTTCCATTGCAAAATCTTGCACGTTGATGCTCTCTGGCTGTACACAGCAGAGATATAGCAGTTCTTTCATAAAGAGATTCGCAGCTGTGTCTGGGTTATTGCCGTAGAAACTTGAGTTAATGTCAATAACTCTGAGATTGTAAATTTCATTATCCTTGCGCGATTTTACTTTATATATTAATGAGCTTGTTGTCTTCGAGATGGGCTCGCTTTCGTTAAGGACTTCATACAAGCTCTTCAGCTTGTTAGGTATAGGGCTTTCCTTTTTCCACATCGTTTGATTATTTCCTAGAGACCTAAGGAATTAATTTATCTCATGAGCAATGGTCCATACACGAAATACATTCTTAATCTCATTACATGCTGAGCGAAGACTTGTATCAGACGAAATATGAATTAGCTGGCGATAACCCAGCGTTGTTGAGCTATTAGTTTTGTAAGGAGGCTAATAGGCCTCATATCAGCGGCATCAGCAGAGCATATCAATGAAAAATTGATAAGATTTGATATTGAATCGATCTACTAATATTTGTCTGGTTGTATCCTAAGATTTCATTGAGAATGAATATGAACTATCAAAATAATCTTGACTATGAATTGTATTAATCATATCTATGAAACTGTTAATAATTTTAAGCATCAATTTTTTTTTCTTCTCTTAAATGCAAATTCATCATTCTCGATAAGGCGATTTCTTGAAGTATCATCATCTTCAACAGCAACAGCAATCTTCTGCTCCTTTTCAAGTTTCTCGATTTGAGTGTCACTCACCTTCTTCTTTCGGAAAAACCTCATTAATATCTGGACAATTGTTACACCTGCTATGATGAAACTTCCTGCCAGCATCACCATCTCTATTCCAATCATGATAATACCAATTGCGTCTTTAGCAGTGCTTGACATTGTTGGATAGCGATCATTTGAACCAAGCAGAGCAGCAATCACACCGAGAATTAAATGACCACCACAATTGCCTCCTAAGAGCACATATAAGAGGCGACTCTTGAAGGGTCGAGCGATTGGTAAGTATAT
>ENA-UOUE01001727-UOUE01001727.1-compost-metagenome-genome-assembly--contig:-NODE-1727-length-12656-cov-9.853963_pt1 | contig 12656 bp, 12 predicted proteins | sample MGYA00238146_ERZ747223 | MGnify/ENA primary metagenome ERZ747223 (study PRJEB28781, sample SAMN06268865) | compost metagenome | isolation source: single cell | place: USA: California, Emeryville, Joint... | reverse complement strand
CGAGTAACTTCTTAAAGACTTTCTTGATAATATTAACGTCGCACGATCGCGTCATATCGAGGATAAAAGTTTCATCTTGAGTGGTCTCGACCAAGTACCTTGCCATTACGAGCGCTTCTTCTTCATCGTAGACTGTAAAAGGCTCTCTGTTTAATAATATAATTAGGTACAGGAATGAATGCAAATAGTATGTACTGCTCCAATTGTCGCTTTATTTCTTCGATTGTGGCATATCCTTTTTTCGCGATTTTGGGTGTGATTAGAGACTTTTTAAAAAAGCAAATTATCACACATGATTATCTGGGAAAACTTACTGTCTCTGCCAGTTCGTATGGAACTTTGCGTAATCTCAGCTTCAAGGTGAGTTCGTAGCCTATTTTGTTATTAATTTTGAATTGTATAAAAGGTAGTTACCAAGGTCTCTAACATCATCGAAATGCAGTCGACGGACTATAGCTTGCTTAGAGTCGTTATAGCTAATTATAATAAATGAGAAAAAATAACTATTTATTAATAGTTACCTTGCTCGACGGTCTTCATAGCTTCTGTCATTCACATTTTGGGACCTCTTGCTGGGTTGAGTTGGAGGATTTCCTCCAGTGTTCACTGGTTCATCGTATCCTCGCTTTGGCTCGGTTTTCTGAGCACTCTGAGGTCTCGGCACACGATTTCTATTCTCCTTTTTACAAATATCCAATTAAAACTTTCTGAATAAAACTGCATTACATTTTCATAAGAATTAATGATTTTTTCCAATTTCTCAATCTCAGCGTCTTTTTCTGCGAGAATTTTCAAGATTTCCTCGTCTTCAGCTTTCGATTCCCTCTCTCCAAGGCCTTTCGTTGGTTTCCGACTCTCTACGATTTTTTTATTCAGCAGCTTTTCTTTCTCTTTCAAGTGCTTCCTCATTCTGTTAAGCTCTGCATTTTTCTTCTGATAATTTTTCGCATCAATCTCTTTGTCCTGCTGCAACATCATACATTGTCTTTCAAGCTCCTTCACGTCCATCAACAGTCGATTATTATCTCTCTGCAGCGTATCAATCAGATTATTCTGCATGTAATACTTCTCTTCCAGTTGATTAATCTCCTCCATACTCATCTGAGGTCTTTCGTTCGAAAACTTCTCAATAATTCCTTTCAATCTAATGTTCTCATCAGTAAACGCACGAATTTCGGCCTCAAGCTCTTGCAACTTCGTGACTTTCGTGTTCCTTTTCCAATTTTCAATCTCCTCGTCTTTTTTCGCCAGCACCTCCTTTAATTCTTTCACCTGCTTCTTCAACGACACTGTCAAAGAGCTCTCATTGCCTCTAGCACCATATATATTAGCATTTCCTTGCCCGCTCATGCTCTCTAGCGTTTTTGTAAGCCTTCCGAGGTCGCGTTCCAATTGCTGGTTGCGTGATTTTAACTTTAAGTTCTCTTCGACGAGCTGGTTGATATTAGTTTTCAGATGGAGCGTGTCCTCGTATAATCTCTCTTTTTCAAGCGAGATTTTTTTGGGGACCATTTTATGGACCTCGACCTGGTTGAATGCTATGTCAGGCTGCTCGTTGTAATACGTTTTCCTTGTTTCTTGGTTCTCGTCGCCTCCGAACATGCCGAGACGCGTATTTTTGGAATTATCCATTCTTCCTTTAGAAATTGCAGAAGAGGGTCGTTGGCGTTGGTTGATTGGAGGTGGGAACTGGGTGTTAGTGTGGGGAAGATTAGTAGTTTCAGCTCCTCTGAATTCAAAGTCGTTTTTATTTCCGAAGTAATTATTGAAAGACGTGCCAGCGAGTTTTGGGTTTTGTGCGCTGGAAGGTCGTGAAATTTTAGGAGGTCTAGAGTTGCCACTGAGGTTTTCGTAATATGTGCTATCCCTGAGAAAATATAATTTTGGTTAGCAGTTGAAGAAGGAGAAAGGTAGTTATACATAAGTAAAAAGAGACGCTGTTAAAATACAAATTTTTAATTTAATTTTCTTAATTTACAATTCGAAAGTGCGTTTCATTTTGTCATTTTTGTGATTTACTCTATAGAGAGATAAATTTCTAATTTTGTAGGTAATGATTTTTTAAAGGGAGTCCAAAAGTTGAAATGATTTGCTCCTTTTAAGTATATCAAAGAAAGTAAAGTTTGCGTGAATCTCTCTATTGAATTGAACTTTAAGGCTAAAGGGATTAAATTGTATCAATGAAAGCATTCTTATAGATAGAGAGGACTAGCTTCTTCCAAATGGATTGAATTGGTTAGCGATGGATATTCGGTTGTTTCTGCCTATCGAAATAGGTTACGATACCTGAATTTTGCGTGCAATACTGCAAACTGTAGAAACCTAATGATGATTCATCCGCTTATGATTTTAGAGGTGCTCATTTTTGTACCACATTCTAAAGTAATAAAAGGGCCCTTGTTTCAGGTTTGAACAGTTTCTTAAATTGATGGACAGAGATTTTGCTTTCAATGTACTCGTTATCATTAACTCTCGTAATGCATTTGTGTGCGCTTTGCAACAATAAATTTCCTTTGCAAAAGGATATCCCTTTCAAATGTTTAGCCTATATAGGCCAGCCATCTCCTTACACGAAATAGGAGGAGATTTTCTTGTTATTATGACCCTTATTAGTTCATTCGTCATTTTCTCAATGCTGAAATTTCCATTAATTTATAAATGAAATTCATTCAGAAACACTCACAAAATAAATAATTTTTATTCACCAGGTTCATGTCTGAAAGTTCTGGGGGTAACAATTATGGCCTCAATATACTCCATCTCATCTCTTTTATAGATCGCTCAATAAACTCCAGTCAGAGCAAAAACACCTCACGCAGCAGCAAATTGATCCAAAACCTTAGTAACCCTCAATTCTTTATAACTCCAGACAAATTAGGCCCGAAGAGAAGCTCTCAGATCTCCGGAAACACTAATCAAGCTGGAGTAGTTCGCAAAATATCAACCCTCACCATAACTTCAAAGTTATCAACAAAATCAGCAAAAGAAAACCCCGTGACTATAGCTGCAATTTCCAAAGAACTAGATAATTTATCGAACCAATTATCTGAAATTTTCCCTGCGTTCAAATCGGCATCTGTTGAAGCAGATTACAACTCTTTCTTCTCACAAAATCGAATTGACGGTCAGACAGCACAATGTAAGTTCAAACTGCGTCGCCTTTGACTCCATTATGCTTCGTAGATCAAGCCAGCCCTTATTTTAATATGAACGGAGTTGTTGACAGGATTGGGCCAGCGAATAACTATGGCGCTTACACGACTCGTGAAAAAAATGAGAAATCGACCCTTCAAGGAAAGTCTGGCTTGAGAATCGAAACTCCTGTTGGGAGCTCCAATTTTCTTCCGAAAATCATGACCCCTGGAAGGGAGAAGAGCAAGGCGATTGTTGAAAGTTATTACAATAATCTCCTTCGGAATCCTGGTAATTCAAAGACAGAAGAAAAGCCTCCAAAAACACTTCGTACACCTCGAACGAGTAAAGACTGGTTTGTTCAAACCAATTAATAATCATGACGTTTAGTTCGGGTCGTCCATGAGCAGTTCGTCCAAAGGCAATCCTCTACAGACTCGTCCACGAGTATGACATCTCCAAGAAGTTCTCATCTATTCTAATCTAAAGTCGATTATTCATTCATTTCGTATTTTAGGAAGGGAACGTGTTGCTAAACTGGAAGAGACTTATTTAAGGACAGCCAGGGACCATTTTCCAATTCAGTATCCAAACAGTGCTAGATCGAATTACAAGCTTGCTCCTTCAGCTGACTATTACAATGCTGGTAAATAGAGTTTACTAAATGATTCACGGTAGTTAAGATACTCGATTGTAGAAAAGTTGAATGTTTTAAATCATGTGATTTAACATTAAGAAACCATGTGTTTCGTTACATTAGCAGCAAATTGATTTTAAAGTTTGATAATATCAGTTACTGACTTTATTGGTGCAGTTCTCTTGTTTCCTTATTTTCAGAGCAAATGGTAATGAGCTGGCTCTGATTGAAAATTTGCAATGCAGGGTGAGTAGGTTCAATAAAATGAAGGCTTTTTCAATTTCGCTTAGAAAATGAGTTATAAAAAGCTAAAGATTTTTTTTTAAATTGCTGTTTTCGATTGGATTTATCAAAAAGAGGGTCTAGAGGAAGTACCCATAATGCTAGTTTTTCCACGAACCATAAAGTATTGAAAATCCTCACACTCCAGGTCCAGTAATTAAGTGCTCTAATTTTGCTCGTTAATTCATTTAATATATAGCTTTGAATGAGCAAACCAAATTAAAACGGTTATTTTTGCTCATGTGGTTCAATAAAAAACGCATTACTCATGTGGACCTACTTCATGTGCTTTGTTTTTTCTCTAATCAACAATTTGTCAATTTCAAACAATGTCTCGCATCCTATTAGCATCCTTTATCTTACTCTCTTTCACTTTGATCGCTCAAGCAGATCTCCCAGTCCACTGTCTCAAGCATCAAATCGTGGGACTTTGGTCTGTCGAACTTACCGAGCCAGTGGTCACCGACGATCCCAACGTCGCTTCATGCGGTCACAAGCGACCTGATGACCCAGCAAGCAGCTATTTGAGCGGTGTTGATGCTTTTAATCCCGTCACGACGACAATAATGCTCCAACTGAACAATGATTCAACCGCCATCAAAATCCACGATGGCCAAAGCACTACAGGCAACTGGACTCTGATTTACGATCAAGGCTTCGATATTGTTTTCGATGATGAGCGATTTACCAACTTTTTCTATCATTTTCCTAAAGAGTCAACCGATGAAAACTCGCATTCCTTGACTTTTAGATCAAATTGTGGGAAAACTACCATTGGATGGTACCACCGCAGCAGCAACAACGAGAAGGCTTGCTGGAGAGCGCAAAAGATTTTAGCAGAGGGCGAAAGAAAGGAAGACCTCATTGTTGACTCAACCGGGCAAGTGTCAGTTCTGCAGCCTAGACCGATTCCCAAGAAAACTTCGTCATTAATTCAAGAGCAGTCCAGTGCTTCGTCTAATAAAAAGAAAAGACATAGTCTGAGAGCAACCGAAGGGCTTGAGACCAGCGCTCCAGTCACGGAAAAGGCTCGAAAATACACTAAAGATTTCACTAATCACAGCGAAATTGTTCACCATCTCAATCTTCTTGAAACAAAGAGTTGGACAGCGGAGGTTCCGAAAGGCTTTGAGTCAAAAACCCTTGGTGAACTTAATGAAATGGCCGGAACAAAGGTGATGGCTGAAGTCAGAGCGAACGCCGTAATGGAAGATGTTTCAGATCTTCCCAAGGAATTTGATTGGAGTCATTTGCTCGGAGAGGTGAGGGCACAGAAACAATGCGGAAGTTGCTATGCTATTGCTACTATTCAGATGCTGGAAGCAAGGATCAAGCTAAAACACAACGAGACCGTAAGACTTTCAGTTCAGCATGCTTTGGACTGCGCCTACTATAACCAGGGATGTCGTGGTGGGTATTCTTATCTCGTTGGGCTTTTTGCCAGCCAATACGAGCTTGTTCCTGAGGAATGCTCTCCTTATTTAGCAAGGAACGGCGAATGTGGCACTTGCGATGTTTCTAAACTCGATAAAGTTTATAAAGCAACTAATTTCAAGTAATTTCCTCAATTATTAAGTCATATACTAATTTTTCTTGTAGGTTCGTTGGTGGATCTTATGGCAAGTGCTCTCAGAGAGAGATGATGATCGAGCTGATGAACAATGGGCCTGTAGTCGCCAGTTTTCTTCCTGCTACTGGTTTTTCGTATTACAAGGATGGTGTTTTCCAATCAGTGGACGCTGAATGGGTCGCTAAGGGATTAGAGAAACCTGAATGGGAAAAACTCGGTCATTCTGTGTTACTGTACGGATGGGGTGAAACTGAGGACGGAATTAAGTATTGGAAACTGAGGAATTCTTGGGGACCTGAGTGGGGAAATAATGGAGATTTCCTGCTGAAAAGAGGAGTAGATGAAAGCGCGATAGAAAGTATGGCTGAGGCTGCTGACCCGATCATCGTATATAGAAATACAGCTTTCTGAATATGATTGACCAATAATTTTTTGAGATACTAAGTTCTCTGTTACAAACTACGTTTCAATCAGATTATTCGTTGGTATCTCGTTGAAGCAATAGAGGTCATTTATTATTTTTTTTTGTTGTGAGTTGCTACAAGTAACTTTTTTGATCAATGAATTAAATCTTTTTGAAAACACTCTAAAACATGAAAGTGATCTCTATCTTAATGGCTTTGTATTTATTTTATCAAATTCTTGCCACAAAGGAAGGCAATTATGAGCAGCACAGTGATTAATCGCAGTTGTTATCAAATTGGAAAAATCTATTGATGACAAAAAAGAATTTCAGGATTCGATAATATTAAAATCACGAAACATAGAACTTAAAATATAATTCCAGCTTGATCATATTTTCCTAGTATACAATATTCAAAATTCATCTGGAAATCAGGAAGTCAATCTATATTAGACTAGTATGAGACTTTTACTTTAAAAGGAGTTTGATTCAATTACTTTGATAGTATTATTTTCATTTCAACGACGTATAGAAGCAGCAATCAGAAAAAAAACCGCTCAATTTGAAAATAAACCAAAGCTGAGAGTATTCAAATATGGACTGTTCTGTTTCCAGAGGATCGAACTCTTTCACTAAGAACTCCGGAGAAATTTTGAAAGAAAAAAAATTTATCATTATGAATATTGATTCAACTTTGAGAAATTAGAAGATAGAGCACGTACTTCCCTGACCCTCGGACTTATTCTGTCCTCTTGAGCAATAACCACAGAATCTCATTTCTGGTGCAGGACCTTCAAGTTGAGGCTCCGTAGCCCTCACATGCACCTTTGGCCTTTTGTCATTCTTGGCCAACACAGTGATCTCTCCTTCAACCTCTTCACCCTGACCATTGGCCTTGGAGAACGAACTTTTTCGGGTTCCTTCACTTTCGTTAGCGTTTTCGTCTTCTTGGCATTTTTTCACTTCCATGCCTTTTTCGACGGCTGTGAATTTAACTTTGTCAGATCCATTGTTTGGTTGCTGTAATTCTGGGCTTTGATCAAGAGTGACACCCTGACTCTGGTTGAAATATGGAGATTCTTCGATAATAGGCTTCTTTTCCATGGCTTGATTGCCTTGAGCATCAATTTTATCATTTCCGTTGTGGTTGGCAGTGGTGGTAGAAATTGTAATTTCCTGTTCATTTTTGATGAGATTAACTTCCTTCTCGTCATTTTTCTGGACGATTTCTGGGTTTTTCTGATGCTCTATCTCGTGGACCTGCCCAATCACCTTATTCGTTTCAATTTCGTTCACAATAGGCTTGGAATCTTTGATATTTTCTGAAACAACTCCACCATCAAGCTTTTGTTCCTCACATTTAGCCTGTGATAAGCTGATTTGATTTAGCCCGGTCTCAATGTTCACAAGTGGCTTTGGCTGTTTCTCCCAATCAAGTGGCGGGTTCGCTCCAGTCGATAACGGTCCGTCTCTGTTCGAAAAAGGCTGACATGGAGCGGTTTCCCATGGCCACAGATAAGGCTTGTGTTTGTAGATATTTGGTGGAGGCCTATCAAAATGAGTTTCTCATGAAAAGCAAGGATATTACCAGAAGGGGCCTTCAAAGTCAGGAAGGTCTCCACCGAATTTCTTTTCAAGCGACGATTTAGGGATGTACTCTTGGAGCTTATGGTAGTCTTTCTTTTTGATAAATCCAATCTTTTTGACTGTATTCGAGTCAATCATTTCTAAACGAATTGAATTTAGAGGTGATTATTCACAAAGCTTTGAATTACTGCTAATGATGCTCCATGAAGTGTTTAACGCAAAGGAAGGGTTCATGATATAAATCTTCTCAACAGTAGAAATGTAATTGTCTGAAGTAATACCGATGACCTTGCCAAGTGCCTATCAATTGATGAGAAACATGTTTAGTAAGAAATAAATTTGATCATTTACTTTGAAAGGGAACGCGAAAAGGCCGACTTCTCTTGTTTCGAATATCAAGATCCAATTTTCGACGTATCCAGGAACAAAGCAGTGTTTTTTCACGACATCACACGCGAAACAGAGCGCTTTCATGAGATGATCAGTGTTCATCTTGAAAACTTGATAAGCAACGGTTCGAAAAGTCGCTAAGATACCTTAGTCAAATCGATTTTATAAACCGCTGTAACGATAATGGGTCGCATGTCCTTGTCCTTGCCCAGGGTGTAGATAATTCCTTCTTCCTATTCAAAAATAACAGTTTCAGAGGCATTGACCAAGGATTGTGTACCAAGAGCCTTGCTGACTCTGGAGATAGAGTATGCCAGGCTGGATCCGTGGCCCATTTCAAATGTTCTTTCATGTGCTAGGAGAAGAGTTAGATTTAAAGGAAAGCATAAAGTAGTACTTTTATAGATTCTTTGAGATTCCATTTGCATGCGTAGATCAGCTTGAGGTTTTCGGCATCATTCCACCTATGAAAGCATAAAGATTCTAAAAAAAAATCGCAAAGGGTCGATTACCAATAAGGAGTCTCTATTTTCTCGGCTGCTATCATCTCCTTGAACTGCCTTAGCTTCTCGGTTTCAGCAGCGTCGTAGGTTGTTTTGTAAAATTGCTTTCGAAAAGCCTTTTTGCCCTCACCTTGGTGAATATATTCCTCTATTTATTTCGAAAAGTTAACAAATGCAGTCTCAAATAGGCTTACTTGTGTGCTGGATCTGAAAGACTTCCTGAGGAGGTCTGAGGTACGTGTAGTCGTAGTTATTCCAGTCCATTTCTGAATCTGCTCTAAGTATAGCTATATTTAAAAATTTATAAAGAACACAGCTGATTAAATAGACTACTCAAGTTAAACGTTTGATAGATTTTTGTCCAAGAACCCGCAGCCATGTCAAAGCCATCTTTTTATTATTAAGAGCCCGAATAGCCATTTTATCAAGGTAGTTGGCTATTCTCTCCTCAGGTGGAGGGGCTGTGGTTGTTGCGGTCAGAAGGAGGAGGAAAATTTCAAATTCGAAGTTTGTCCACAATGACCTGATGTTGCGTCAATGTGTTCTTTTTCCGGTATTTTAAATCAAATAAAACGTCAAATGATAAATTAATGACGTGTTTAAAATCGGTCGGAAAGACTATAGTTGGAAAGGAGCTAGAGAATGGAAATCCGAGCTGTTTCGTTTCACTATTGATGTTATTTGAAGCTAAGCAACATTTCAAGGTTGAATCAACCAACAAGTTTAAAAATAGGATTATATTGCTATTCAAGGTTGATATGAAATCAAAACTACGAGCAGAGATGCGTCTTGATATCAGCTTCCAACTGGAGAGTCGCCAAGCAGCTCATTGAAAGCTTCGATGGGGATCTACAGAAATGTTCGGACTTGACTCCGGAGCTGAAATTTATTAATTTGGGATAATAAATGATTAAGCGACGCGTTAACAAATCAGTATTGAAACCAAGAATTCGATCCGAATTCGGAACTGCTAAAAAGAGAAATATGAATATAATAAGTAACAAAAAGTTTTGCTGAGTAGTCCCGACTGAAAGTTTGTAGAGAGTAATCACCGTAGCTTCGAATCAAACTCTCCATCGTTTTAATGATTTTGATGATTGATGTAATTGATATAAAAAAATGGAATGAAGTTATTTCCTGATCTTATTTCCCTCGTAGTCAAGTCTGCTGACTTAGAGGGAAGAGATTGCTCCCGTGAAAAACGGATGAATGGTTTTAGCGCCATCATAATTAGAACTGATTAACTTTAGTCAAATTATTATTGCATCATATCTTTGTGTCTCTCTATATATTGAGCGATAACCAACTGGTACCTATAACACATTTTGAAGTTTAGCAGAAATACTTGCCGCATATGGTAATAAGCTATATTCAGGTTCAGAACAAATACTTTTTTTATTAATTTATTAGTAATTTGAAAAACCCTGATTAATTTTTTTTCTGTCAGAATAATTCTTGTTATCAAAATTGTTTTGTAGTTTCCTTTCTCGTGAAAGTGAGGAGCGAAATTTACATCTCGTCATTCAGTCATTATTAAGTAAAAGATGGGATCGAGTCAAAATTTAGTGAATTGTTTAATCGATCTATTTTCTCAAGCAATTTTGATATGTCCAAAAATTTATGTGCTGATCTATGTATAAGTCTGCTTAAAGAAGATTCCTATTCAAGAGAAAATCTTACTTGTCTCGATGCTTATCCAGAATTTTGTCTTTCGATAGAATTATAAAGTTACTTCTATTTGGTTCTCAATATTTTTGTTATGATGAATGGTCCATTGAATTGAATTCTCAATATTGAATGCTGAATACTATAGGATTATTTTGTAAAGTAATGTCATTAATGGAATACAGATCTATCTATAATCTTATGCGAATCCGAAGCCTTCTTTTCCTTCATAAATGGCGAGTAGTAACTTCTCAGCCAAATCTTCTCTTGTAAGATACTCGGGGAGATCAATTGTAGAGAAGTTAGTTGCACAAAATTATTCATTGTGTGAAATCTAAATCAGGTCTTGTTACCAAGTATGACTCTTAGGAAGCGAGGTCTTTGAATCGCTTGTTCTCTGAATTGTGAATCCTTAAGGCACAACTCGGAATAGTCCTATTTATAGAAAAATTAGTATTTTAGTCAGTGAACTCAACTTGGTCATCCTCTACCTGATGCGAAGAGCCAAAGTGCTGACAAGTTTTCTTGATCGAATTCTTGAGCAACCTCCCAGAACCAGACAATCTCTTGCAAGTCCTTTGAGTAGCCTTCGTAGTGAGCACTAGTCTTAAAATCCTCGAAGTCGATAGTTGAGTCTCTCGCTAAGAGTTTGTCCAGCTCAGCGGCTGTAAAAATCTTTAGATATTCTGGATTACCAAAGCGGTGGAATCCTTGGTTAAAGGCATTGACGGGATCCTCCATTTCTTTAACGAGTTTGTGATATATTATTATCTTGGCATAATCTTTCTTGTTTTCGTCAGTCACTGACTAGTTTTGTTCATCAGGTTCTCCAATTCTGTTTCGTAGGAGTTATCGAGGTAAAGAATGTCGTTAATAGAGTTTCTGAGCACCCAATCCAGAGAATTCATGAGTTATTGGTCAGTGATAAGGTTGCTCTTAACTTACCTCAAATCGTACCTGGGCAAATTTCCGAAACCGATAGTTGAATTTTATCGTCCCACGGATCCGAGCGCAACTGTACAGAAGTACTGTCGTCGAGCCAAATATGAAACTCGATCTCCAATCAAGAAGCTCAACCCGACGATAATGTTGTGTTCGAAGCATTCTTCATTGGCACATTGAAAGACAAAAAATCTAATTCAAAATAAGTTACATATCTCTTTTTTTTTATAAAAATCGATATTATTTTTAAAGCTGGAGTTTTTTCGGGTTTTTTTGCGTAAATAAGGCTTTAGAAAATGTGGACCAATCATCAACAGTTTTATTCGTCCCTTTCGAAATCTCTTTAATTTAATAATAAAGAAAGAAAGACTTGAAAATTTTGCCTCCGAAAGAAATGCTATTGTGTGACATTTTCCAAACTTTCCACTTCAAATAATTTTATTGGGATCAATACAATATCTTGCTCTGGCAGATCATTGGATCCATTTGAAATCACCTGCAAAAAATTGGATCGAGAAAGTAGCCATTCCAGGAGAAATGGAGCGGAATATATGTCTCAAAGCGGAACTTTAAACTATTTTGTATCTCAGTTTTGAGCATATATTGCTCTTACAATCAACTTTGCAAAGTACAACTAAAATATTTATTGCTTTATAGAAAGCAACAGATTTCAATTATCTAATTACTCTTCATCAACTGGATCCTAAAAATAGCGCAGTTTGTCTCGTCTGAGCTTATAATATGAGCTATACACTTGATTCCTGATTCAAATCAATCATTTTCAGATTCATTGGCTTTGCTGGTTGCCCGAATGAACCCGGTATTCTCTTCTTCGTTTTTCCGTCAGGACTCTTTTGCTTCCTCTGTCTTCGAGTTTGCAGCAATGACTCTACCATTCGAGGCCTCAGCAGTTCCTTTATCGATTTATTACTATCTTCAACATCGCCTAATGAAACCAAGATACTTGATTCTACGCTTTTGGCTAGAGGCTGATAAGTAGAAAACGCAGTTTTATAAATGAGATAAAGCAATTCACTTTCTTCGGCTGTTTTTTCTTCGCAGGGGCAGGTGTAAATGCTTGCAACCACTTTGCGTTTGAATTAACTTTTGGGATGATTAATTTCTGACGCATCGGTTCTGATTTTAAATTGAACTTGTTTGAAAAAACCTTGATAATAACTTCTTTCTCAGCGATAGTCTCTGATTGACGAGTAGCAAACTGTATTATGAAGTTATTCATTTTTTCTTTCGAAAATTGAACAAATGAATCTTTATTTGACCTTTTCGCAGTTTTGTTAAGTTTTTTCCTGAATGCTGGAGTATTCTTGGGACTTTCTAACACAATGATTGAGGGGGATGAACTGTCTGGGCTTCGTCTTGAGGACCTTATTCCAATCAGTCCTAAGAAGACGACAAGACTCCAAAGCTTGATTTCGAGTATTGTTCCCAGGTCCTCAAGACGAAGCCCAGACAGTTCATCCCCCTCAATCATTGGGTTAGAAAGTCGCAAGAATACTCCAGCATTCAGGAAAAAACTTAACAAAA
>ENA-UOUE01001721-UOUE01001721.1-compost-metagenome-genome-assembly--contig:-NODE-1721-length-12690-cov-29.568223_pt1 | contig 12690 bp, 11 predicted proteins | sample MGYA00238146_ERZ747223 | MGnify/ENA primary metagenome ERZ747223 (study PRJEB28781, sample SAMN06268865) | compost metagenome | isolation source: single cell | place: USA: California, Emeryville, Joint... | reverse complement strand
TACAAATTTACTCTGAAAGAGTTTATAATAGCTCGACTATTAGCTTTCACACCTATTGAATATATATCCTCTCATTAACAGTTAGGAAAAAAATATCTTTAATTTATCCGAAATCTTCAAGGAGGTTCCCATCTATCAAAGTAAATTTAGCCACTTTTTCAAAATCAAGTCTAACCCGGGCGTTCTCCAGCAAAAAGACTAGGAACTACGCGTGGAGATGGATGCTAGTAAAGAAATGGATATAGAAAATCAGGGAGTGGAGTTCAACGAAAACAATGTAGTCATCCAGGATGATAAGATCAGCTACGAGGATGCTTATACCATGAACGGTGCAAAATTGGTCAGCATGCCGACTTTAGTCGAGATCATCGCTCTCGTCCTGGGGGTAATCTTGAAGGAAACGGACAAATTTGAGGATAATCATGCTTCGGGCTTCACGGCGAAAAGCGTGCCCTCGATTTCAATAAAAGACTACCTAAAACGTATAGCAACGTGCTCTCATTGCTCGGATGAGTGCTTGATCCTGGCTCTGATATATATTGATCGAATCACGGAAAGAAACAAATCATTTATAATCAAATCGCTAAACATACACAGGTAGAGTTCTATCTTCAGCGCTTTAAGTAAAAACTTCTGTTGCTAATAGATTGCTCATTACGGCTGTGATGCTTGCTGCCAAGTTCTTTGACGACAGGTATTATAATAATGAATATTATTCGAGGGTGGGTGGTATCTCCAAGAAAGAAATCAACTTACTCGAAATTGAGTTTCTGAATTATATCAATTTTACGCTATATGTCGACCCAGTCATATTTTTCCGATACAGAGAAAGACTGTTATCTCAAGTTAAATTGTAAAGCAGCAGCAGCCAAAGCAGGTTTATTCAAATTTCATCTTATTGTTCAGTTAAATGTCGTTGTCTACAAAAACCTCAATTTCGTTTTTTTAAAATCTGAAAGGGAATTTATTTGTTGATTTGAAGCGATTTGTCAGTTTGAAAGTTGAATATTGTCTTGGTGGAAACCGTCTCAGGATTTGGTTTTTCATGTGAATCAAAGATATATATTATTTCTAAATGAAAGAACTTTGAAATATTTAATATTTTTTCTTGCTATAAAATATTTTATAACAAAACTTAAGCAGAGACAATGAATAGGCTCTTAGCGAAGGGCCTAAATCAGTAATGTCTTAAGATTCAATTTCAGGATTTGATAACCGGAAGTTATTTCTCTTTTTTTTTTTGCACGAGCATACATAAAATTGAAAAGGTTGGAGTGTCAAGATGAGGTGATATTAATTCTGAAGCGTCTCCACACAGAATCTCGAACGTGCAATATGTGAATAAATAAATCGCATTTTCGAATGAAAAGCGATCTAAATATGAAGTTGTGAGTTATCTTCTCTCAAATTTGAAAAAAAAAAAATGTTTGCATGCAACTTTATATTGTCAGAGCTGGGTTATTAAATTTCGTCTCGGTCTCGAAAATCGAAAATATAATTACCACATTTCTGGTTTGAACGTCCTCGGACCGATTTGAACCAATCTTTTTCATAATTCAGTGTCGAATTAACTGTCAGATATCAAAACAAATATGTCAATCATTTTCACTTAAATTTGATCTATGAAAAAGCCCAGACATTGAAGGAATTAATTCACAATTCACTTGGGTTGCATTGGAATTAGCCATATCATGATAGCATTATTTTGAAATCATTTGACCTCAATGTAATAATTTCAGACTTCGGCAAAAATATTCTTGACGAATCTTTCCAATGGGACAGCGAATGATACACCCGAGATTTAGTTTAGATTATCTTATTGAAAAAGTTACAAGTGCATCTTGAATTGCTTCATATTGAAAAGTTTACAGTAAAGCTGACCTGTCAGATATTCACAAACGCTCATGATGAGTTAATTTTTTAAATTCTGAATTAAATCAGATGAGAATTTTGCTGGGAACTTCAGCAATCAATCAGATTTGCAAGATTTGTATATTCAAATAAACTTTCTCTTGAATAACGCTCTGTATCCGAGTTCAAATGAAACTAATCGTAAAATCAATTAAGGGAGACCTCTATGAGCTCGATGTCGAGCCTTCCACTACGGTAAGCAGACCCCATCAATTTCATTTTCCCATTAACCTTTACTGTTTTCATGCATGAAGATTACTGACGTTAAAACAATGCTCTACGATAAGCATCAATTCGAAATTCCACTTCAAAAGCTTATTTTGAGGGGGAAAACCGCTAACGATGATCAAACAATGGAAACTCTTGGAGTCAAGGACGGAGATTTCATCGTGTTGATGATAAGCAAAGTAACAAAATAAATGAAAAATTCAATTCTTATGTTCAACAACTCATTTGGAACCTAGAAACCAGCTCAGCCTCAGAAACAACAAACCACCGAAAGCAAACCTGTTGAAGAAACAAAGCCAACAACCCAAAGGTATCAATTTTCGAAATTTCATGTAAATTGATTAATTTATCGAAAGCATGAATCAGCCAACAACCGTGACGCAACCCCAAACTCAAAGTCAAACTCAGACTCAAAGCCAAAGTCAGACTCAATCGTCTCCTTCATGTATTAACTCCTATTGTTGACTACGTTTCTTATTCTTAACCTAAAACAGCTAACGAATATAGCCAGCATGCTTCTGCTTTGTTGCATGGTGAAGAGCTGAATAAGGTGAATTTTATTCAAAGTGGTTCCTCATCTTCTCATTCTTTTCGATTTTCTAGACAGTAGATGAAATCTGCTCCATGGGTTTCGAGAAGGAGCAGGTCATAAAGGCTCTCAAAGCAGCCTACAACAATCCTGATCGAGCCATTGAATACCTTTTTAACGTAAAATTGACAAAGGGCGTTTCTCTAATGTAATTCAAGGGAATCCCAGAAACTCAACCTACACAGACTCAACCTGTGAGCGGTGGAAGAGGAGGAGTAATTGGACCTCGTCTCACGCAGTCGCAGCAACCACAACAGCAGGAGTTCCCATCGGACCTCTCACCAGGTATTTCTTTGAGATGAGATCATAATTAAACCTACTCTATCATTTAGACAATCCACTTGCAAGTTTAGCGAATAACCCCATGTTCGCTCAACTCAGAGCAGCTGTCCAGCAAAACCCAGCTCTCCTTCAACCAATTCTCTCTCAACTTGCACAGACTAATCCACAAATGCTCCAGTTGATCTCCCAAAATCAGGAAGCTTTCTTGAAACTTCTTTTAGAAGGTGAGGGAGCAGGAGGTTTGAAAAAATACTTTTGCGAGCTTATAATTAAATGTTTGTGCATATTAAGGACAAAGCCAGCCAGGAGGAGCAGGAGGAGCAGGTATTTCGCAACCTGGAGTTATTCGTGTCACTGCCGAAGAGAAAGCTGCAATAGACCGTGTAAAATTTGATCATTGTGATTTTTCGGTAATTTTTAATGTGTTGTTAGCTTGCAGCCCTTGGATTCGATAAAAGACTAGCAGCGGAAGCATATCTTGTCTGTAATAAGGACGAAGAGCTTGCTGTGAATTATTTGTTAGAAAGACAGATGGAAGACTTTGAAGGTAATGTATTTCTTTTAAATTTTTCTAAGCAATGAATAATCAAGGCGGTGTTCAACAACAGCAGCAGCAATCCAGTCCTCAGCAGCAACAATCTCAACCAAGTCAACAACAACAGAGTCAACAGCAACAGCAACAGCCAAGCCAACCACAACAACAACAGTCTCAATCACAGCCTCAGCAGGAGCAACAGCAGCAGCAACCCACAAATCAAAATCAAGATAGCAATAACGACAAAGATAAGGATAGCGCTGATGAGAATCTCTTTGAAGGCAATTAGCTGAGCGACTTGGTTAGCGTCTAGAGGATATTATAAGAAACCGCACACTGCGTTTTCATTTAACTGAGCTACAAAAATTATATTAGCTTATTGTAACTTAATAAAGTCAAGCGATCCTTTACAAATTCATTCTCCTGTTACTCTTGACTAAATTACATTGAACCGATTATGTGAATTACAACCATTAAAAATAATTTTGGGAATGATAAGATGATAACAATAGCAAATTCTCGGCTTTTCTAATTTGAAGACTACTTTCCAGGTATCTCTCATCTTCACTAATAATATTCATAGAGAATTTGATCCACACAAAAGCCAGCACCCTCCGAGGCTCTTTGCTCTCTCAATAGCTACAATCCAGTCAGGAGTTATATCACTTCTCAATAAATAGTTATTTGGAAGGAATTCAATTAACAGAGATGACAAAATTGCTTTGAATACTTCTTCAAGCAATGAGTAGATAGATATTCACAATAATAATTAATTCGTGCATACAAGCAAAGAATGCGAAATCTTCTTGCTCCTGAACTCTGACAACAACAACTACAGTATATTTATTTTTTCTTACTCTTCGCTTTAGTCCTTAGATCTTCTTCGTCTAATTCATCATCATAATCGTCTTCTGATTCTTCATCCTCGTTAGCAATAAAATCTTCATCATCTTCGTCGTCATCATCCCTTCTTTTTTTCTTTGACTTCTTCTGTTTTCCCTATGAAGATCATTTCATAATTAGCAAATCAGAGCAGTTTGATACATTTTCCTTGTCTTCTCCTTCATCTTCATAGTCATCTGACCCATCACTCAAGCCAAGTTTATTTGTCGGATCCTCTGTCATCCTGACGGCGATTTTCTTGTGCTTGAAAAAGTCAACGATCAACTGGAACTCCCTCTTCTCAATCCCCACAAAAGCATGTGTTAGGCCACTCTTTAAGACCAATTCTAAGTCAAACATCTTACTCTGAGCCGTTGTAGACGATATCTAAAATAACAAGTCATTGAACTTGGTCATATATCCACGCTAATTTCTTACTCTTTGAAAATCTGCTCTTATTATTTCGTCTGCTCTGACGTAAATCACCGGTTTATTAATGAACAACAGGCTTTTCTGTAAGAAATATAGGTGTCCCTCGTTAGCTTTCACAGAGCATTTCACCGCACTATGTCCTTTCGTGCTATTATTTGTATTATAAATCGCATTTTTCTGGCATCATTGTTACCTTTTCCACCCCGGATTTTTGTCTGTTCCTGGAATAATAATATTTATCCCCACCATCGCTTTGAACACCTTGACAACGATCTCATAGAACGGGCCGTCATAAGATTCTTGTAGCTCTGGAAACGAGTCCTTGAGTTCGTCTCGCTTCAATCGAGGGACAAGAGTGTCTTCTATCTCCTTTCTAAACTGCATGATAATGTAGGGATAGCTCGTGCTCCCCTGCCTCATTGGCTTTTCTAGGCCCAGCACGAAGATCATATTCATCTAAACCAAGCGGTAATAGTAATATAATACTAATTTGAAGATACCTCATCAGGTTTAGGGAGCAGGAAAGCTCGGATGATATGTTTATATTGCACGATAAAATTATAAGACGCTCCATGAAGTCTTAACGAGTTCCGATACATGTCACAGGAGTACTTGCCTCTTGGCAGCAGAAGAGGGAGCTCACGCAAGGTAACTATGCTTTCGCCGGCGTTCTCGGAGATTTTAGCTTTAGCCATGAGCTTCCCATTAAAGATCTCCGCAGGGGTCTGAGTTAAATCACCGTTGTCCGCATCCTCTTTCTCTTTATTCTATGATGTGATTGAAAAGTATAAGTGGTATTAGGACTGAGTGTGGATCTAAGCCAAGTACTTCATTCTTTGTAGGAAATGCTAGTCTCATTTCGCAGAGGACATCGTCGCTAAATTGTGTGTGTTAAACTTTTTCATTGAACGGAAATTTGTAAATACTCCGGTTCAGCATCTTCATAGGGGAATTCGATCGTTACATCGTTTTTGTTAATTATCTGCGAGTTTTGCACCTTTGCGAAAGGTACCTTGAAGAGTTGCTCGTTCTTGAAGGAAAATCTCACACAATCCGAGCTAAATTCGGGGGTAGCAAGGTTGATTCCTCTGAGACACTGCGTTCCCTCCATTTTGAAAACTCGATATCAATTTAAAAATATTTATAAAACTTTCATCAATTACTTTTTAATAATTGGCTCTCATAAGAGAATTTTTCGAAGACAACCACCACAAACACATGCTCAAATCATTGTCGGATTTCCTAATGAGCTTGAAAACGATAAGCTATATAACCGGATTTGTCTATGTGGTTTTCGCTCATTGAACTATGAAATTCAGTTCAACTGTCCTTCCAATGAAGAGATCATTAAAGCATAATAGGTTATTAAGGAAAAATTAGTTTATCAAGTTTATAATAGTATTTGAGGCCTCGAATTGCTATAAAACAACCCGATTGACTAAACTTTGTACTTTAGAAGGTGGCATTCCAATTAGAGAAAGTACAGCATGTTGCACTTCAAAGCAAATGTCGAAAAACTTACTATAAAAACCCCTTTTTTGTGTATTAACAATATACACTTAAAACAATCTAATTCTCTTCTAAAATTTCTAAAAATTAAGGTATTGAGACGCATCTGCAAAAGATTGGGTTCTTCCTCGCCGAGGCACGCCTCTTGACGTTGGCATTCGTGATGCGATCGGTGTAGGATGCCGAGTTGCCCTGGGTGTGGGATTCTGCGACGCAGAAAACATTCTTGGCTGGCCTGTTTTATTGCTCGGTGAAACCTCATTCGATTTGGTATTTTGAACAGGAGTTTTCGTACCCAGCCATCCATCTCTTCCAGTTGTCTTATTCATCTTCACCACATCCTTCGTTTTCGCTGAAATTAACAGCGACACATCATTCAAATTCGAGTAGTCACAGGAACTGTTCAAATAATCCTTATAAAATCCCTTATCTCTTGATTTTTGCTTATCGATTCTGATCTGTGCACCGTTCGTCCGAGGCCTAACAAAATCAAACGCCGTGTTTGGAACATGATAGATTTGCTTGGATTTCCCGGGCATCACGAGATCGGATTTACGCGGTGTATAATCATCAAACTTCCTCACTCGATGCGAATTCCCTTCAAGCGTAGATCGATTGAGGTCGAGATCCTCAAAAGCATGTCTGTGATTCTTCTTAACGGTGGGTGGTCTTTCAGTTTGCTTTTGGAATTCAATAGGGAGAACTACGTGCTTCTTAGGCAGCGGGGGGTTTTCCCCTTCTTTCGATTTTAAAACTTGGGCGTTTTTGCTCACTATTTCGTTCAAGGCTTTCCTTAAATTGTCAACTTCCTTGACTATCTTATAGACCTTCTCAGCAGTCGGGACTTGCTCTTCAAGACGCGACATTTCCACCACTTGCCTTTCTTTCCTTTTTGATCCAGCTAATAGCATAATAATTTCGGGGTCACTGAGTTTCCTATAAATTTCTCTCTCAATAAGCCTTGCATTATAGAGCTCATGAACGTTTAGGTTATAAGATTCAATTTCTTTGAGTTTTCTGCCAATTTGTCTGTTGAGATCGCGGATTTTGAATTCACATGTTGTACCAGCCTCCAAGCAAGCTGGCATGTGTTGTCGATGCCGAGGAGTAGGACTATGCATGGGACTGAAGGTAAATATAAGTGGCTTCGGCGTGACTAAATTGAAGGTTGGCTTATACTTTCCAATCTCAGGAGCGAAAGGAACATGAATACGAGGGTTTCTCTCCCTTGAGACTGATCTAAAGAAATGATCCTGGGTAGAATGAGGACTTTTCCCTCGAGATGCGCTCTCGTTAGTACTTAAATCCGCTTCATTGCGCATATGGAGGTGAGCAGGAGGCTTGTATCCTTTGTCTCTGAAGTTGGAGTTGATAAGTGATGTCAGGACTCCCTGTCGGGAAAACATACCAATCGAGGAACCTCTTTCTTGGACTCTCTCAGTTTTCACAATCATTGATTGCACTCTATAACTGCTTACTAATTATTTAGATTGCATACGATATTCTGATGATGAATAAATCCAGGCTATTAAATAACCATTCAGGTGTTAGATTTTTAATGAGCCTTCAATTATTTCGGTTTTGTGGGTATTTATATATGTCGAAGTCTAAGGAACTCTGCCCTCAAATGTTTTTGATACAATTAAAGGTTGACTGTATTGAATCATCTACATTCTGAAGATAATTGAGTTTGTGAAATAAACAATATGCAGTTAGGTTTGTTGCTATAGAACCCATAAATAAACATGAGATATAATCAAATGCATTTGTTGTGATTGTAAATTATTTGAGTAAGTTCAGTTGAAGTGATTGTTGCGATATTGTAATTCTTATTAAACAGATTCCTTTTCAAGCCTACTAATGTAATCATCAATCTCTTTATCCTCGTCTTTTTGCTCCTCAGCACTTATTAACTGAGCCACTTTGGCAATCTTCTCTTGCTCACCTTCAGACCGAACGCTCGTATTGGTAGATGTGTCAGAAGGCAGCTCCTGAGGTTCATGTTGTGGTACTTTTTCTTCAGTTTGTTGAAGTTTGGGCTGAGTATCGGCCTCAAGCTCTTTCACTTCCTCATTTTCTTTTTTCTCTGGAGCGGCTTGGACAGGTTGTTCCCAGACTACCAATTCATAATTTTTGCATTGTTCTGCTGTGTTAGAGAGAGCCTCGATCTCCTTGCTGTCAGCTGTGAAAGTAATTTATTAGATAAGGTACATATCATAAGGTTTGTGGGTTACTCTCAGTTTTCTTAAAGACGAGATCGATAAAGAACTCTTTTGAAACTTCGATATCGGAAGCTATGTCGATCTCATCCTAACGAGAGCAATATTTTTGCTTGCTTTCAATGAAAACGATAGAGATTACATATTTGAGCCTCAACACATCATCCAAAACGAATCCAGTATTTGCAAAAATTCTAAACGCTGATACTCTCTCCGTCTCGCTTCGATAATGTCTGCATCGAATGAGAAAATCATCTTCGACTTCCGTTTTTATATCAAACCAGATTGACAAGTCAGTCGTAGAATAAGACACAGGTTTCGTTGTGCTTTATAAAACAAAAATTTCTCTTGTCACCTCACAAGCAAAGGATTTTACGGTAATAAATCGTTGTGTATGATTTTCGAATTTCTGAAAACTTGGATGTACGGTCTGAAGGCTTCAGCTTGAGTATCTTTGCCACCACTTTTTGCTACTATTGGAACTTCGCTCAAAATAATCTTTTCAAGGACAAGAACTTTCGGATTGAGCTATAGGATTATTATAACTTGACACATCAGATGATCTGTAATACCTTTATTCCACCCAAGATGTTTGAGAAATAGGTCAGGTATTTATGCTGCGACGAACCAAGTACGCTGTTGTCGTTTTTCCCAAGTTTCTAAACAGAGGATATTATTAGACGGAGGAAAACTCAGGTTACCGCGCAGAAGAGAGAGAAAGCTTCGAAAGGATTTCCTGCTTTCTTCATTAGAGTAAGCAGACATGACACTTGCAACGCTGTCCTTCCCATAGCAGAATTACAATGCATCACAGCAATATTTTCACGATCGGCGTTGAGCCACTCCATAATGTTCTTGCATATTGAAAATAAAAAGCAGAGCGGAGGACATGGATATCCTACGAAATTGAATTCTGCGACCTATCTCGCCATTGATATGAATTTATAGAGCAAAACTGCAAATACATTGTTATTGAAAATGCTGGTGTCGTATTTAAACTCGCTTATGTTCCAAATGTAAAATCTCCCCTTGCTAAGATCATTCAGAGTGTTCACCAAGACTTCGATGTTGTCCTTTGTAGGGTAGGCCATCCAATAAACTCTATCTTCAATCTGAACGACATGGTGAATCTCTTCTTCGGCCAACGATTTGATAAGTTTTATGGATTGGGTGGTGACAGTAGCTGTTATCTTCGATGTGTTCTTAACTATAGCTTCTGAAGTGTTCTTCGCGATAGCTTTGATCGAAGGGGTCAGCTAAGAGAAGAAAGAGTCCTTTCAAGCGAAAAGTGAGGGTGGGTTTACAGATTTTATAGTTCCCTTGAAGAAATCCATTAAAGTTTGTGTTTTGTGTTGTATTTTAGATTAATAGAATCAGCGATAGATCTGAGAAACATAAGCTTTTTTCATTGACGCTATCAGAATGAAGGATTTTCTTTAGAAGAATAGTGCAGAATATGAATAGCAAAAGTGAGATTAGAACCCATGGAGAGGCATACTTGAATCTAAATCGCTTCGGAGCTCTAGTATCACAGTGCTTTTTTTCACTGTTGTAGGCTTTGTAAGAGGAAATTAATTGGAAGCTGTCTCTTAGGTAACCGTTTTGTTAGAGTTTGTTACTTTGGTTTCGACCAGTTTCCGTCATATATCATGCAGTCAGGAAGACGAACTTGGTGATATCAAATGATCCTCGTTTGGCATTTAAATTAGTTTGCTCAAAGCAATGAAAACAAAATTCTCGTGAAGCCATCAATACTTGCTAACTTCTAAACTGCTAGGGCGAGTCTAATGGCCTTGTGTAGGTCCCATGATCTCATGAAACAGTGAGAACTAGTCTCTGTAAATGAACAGCTAGTAAAATTGGTAGGAGTTGATCGGACAGAAAGTTCATGTTGGTTTACGTTTAACCAGTCCTCTATCCTCAATTCCGAGGAACTTGGACCATCGTCAAAGCTCTGCATGATTTATTAAGATTCTAGGATGTCGTAAGGCTATTATCGTCTGTATTAAATTGATTCAGAACTGAATCGTAGTTATAATTATCAATTCTAATTCTTGCGCAAATATGTTACCGAATCACCACGGAGATAGGCAGTTGACGGTTTATGAAACTTATTGGCCAGATGGGAACGCCGATAACGCTATGATAGGCAAAGGCAAAAGTGTATGTGTCGCTCTTTTGTCTGAAGGAGAGGAAATTAAGAAAAATTTAGCCCTCACTGCAAATCAGAAAGAAAAGCTTCGGGGTCATCTTAAAATCGTCGAGAACTCTCACAAACTCAATGAAATGATAGCTGCTTTTGAGAAGAAATCGATATCAAAGTCGGATTTTATCACTTTATCAGAAGAAATAAATGCATACTCCAACAAATTGGAACATTTCAAAGCAAGTGCGGTTTGGAAGCATGCAGCTACAATCCACGAAAAGATACATGGAATATTTAGGAAGCAGATCGAAGACTATTCCAGTGAAGTTCAGAGAAAAATTCTTGTTGATGGAACCCAGAAGTTCTTGGCGGCCAGATACCGGTCTGACCTCTCTGCTGATGTCATCAACCAACTAACCAATGATTTAGCCGTTAGCAACCAAATGGTTGACTTCTTCGCGAATTACATCAACGAACGAAACAAGAAACTTAATGTGGGTTCAAAAGTGATTGTGTTTGGAAGCTGGTTCATCAAAGCGCTTGTCGGATCTGACCTGACCAGTAGCGATGATAGTCCAACCGCTGATTACCCTAAAATTCAAGAACTTCTGAAGAAATATAAAGAAAAAAAGAAGAACCTCTTTGTAGACTGTGATAAGGTATTTTTCATCGCCAACCAGATGGGGGCCCATTGGGTGTTGATGATCATGGATAATACAGATAAGACGATTGGAGTCGCCGATTCCATAACTGATAATCCTTCTGCGCTGCCTCGCCTCACCAGGATCATGAATAAGCTTAGAAGGGAATTCATGAAAGAGGAAGGCGATTTCTATAAAGAGAAGCCAATCTTGGTGCCTCCACAGGAGGGGACATTAGCCTGCGGTATTCATGTGTGCAAGAATATCGAATTATTCGTAAAGAATCAGAGGGTCGATAAGAACTCTTACACTTCAAAAGACATGATGCCATATCGAAAAGAGCTGCTGAACACGTTCGCTCACATGAAATTATCGGAGAATAAAGAGATTCCACTGCCTTTTGATAAAATGATATAAAGAAAAGGGGTTATAATTCCTTTGTTATGAGCTAAGTACCATTAGTTCAGAAGTCAGTAATTTCGATTAGACAAAATCATCGTAAACTTCAGTATATATGGAGAATTAAACCAAAAAGCCCGATTTCACAGCAACTAAGATTATTGACAAAAACAAATCACTATATTATCAAAATAACTGATCAATGATAATAAATAATGTCTTCCATTGCACAGAGTAGTTTCTGTCAGCACTGAGGACTATTTTAGAGACATTCAAATTCTCGATTACTATTCTTAAAGAGAATAGCTGATCTCTCTATATATATATGCTACTTATTAAACAGCGTGGCAGTAGATACTATGGCTTGGAATACATCTGCATACCCTCAGCTATTCTACTCGATAGCTTTAAATACAGAGTTAAAAGTTAAAAATATTCATTAATTATAAATCTAAAAAAATAACGAAAAGAAATCAGTCCTCCAAGATTTGAGATCCATTTCCGTCGAAGATCAAAATTTTTTGTTTACAGAAGCGACCACTCGCAGTTAATTTCAGGACCTCACAAAATGAATTAATTTATAAACGAAACAATGATATGTATATTATTGAAAATGTAATAGATGAAGTCATAAAAGAGACTGAGAGTCCCTCAAAGGAGAAGCTCAGTATCCATTTAATTCCTAAATCAATTTAAATCTTAATCCAAGGTGAATAAGTAGTGAGTTAATAAAATATATGATTGATGAGATCTTAATGTTAGAGTTATTGTCAGACTGCAAAAAAATGTTTTATTCAATCAGGTTTGAATTGAATATTTTTTGGAGAACTCTCACTTGTCCTTTGCAAAATGGGATTACTTTTTTCCTTGCCGTGGTTGTTGCAGAATTATGAGGGCTCGAAAATATCCAATTTCTG
>ENA-UOUE01001720-UOUE01001720.1-compost-metagenome-genome-assembly--contig:-NODE-1720-length-12695-cov-12.058250_pt1 | contig 12695 bp, 6 predicted proteins | sample MGYA00238146_ERZ747223 | MGnify/ENA primary metagenome ERZ747223 (study PRJEB28781, sample SAMN06268865) | compost metagenome | isolation source: single cell | place: USA: California, Emeryville, Joint... | reverse complement strand
TAACAAATTTATGGCTCCAAAAATACATATTTTCATAATTTCTGGATTTATGAGATATGATGCGAAAAGTTCATAAACATGATTAAGGAAACAAATTTATTTTATATCCTTCTATTGCCAATGATTCGTGGTTTATAGCAAATAGAATCATATTAGATCAGGGCTCCAAATTGTTCGATATGAAATTTCATATCATCATATCTCTTAGGATTCACGTGCTCTTATTGCCAGCAGAAATAGAAAGTTATAAAGAATTTCAAATTACCAGAGGAAAAATAGAGCAGGCGACTGAAGTGAGTGCTCTATATTAACTTTCACGAAATCAAATTTCCCTCAGTCTTCTTCAAGGGGAGGAATAGAGTAAGCTGCATGTAAGAAGAAGTTTGGGGCTGCAGCTGCTCTTAGGGGATGCAGCAGTCAAACTCCCTCGGAAGAAGTATAATATGATAGGGAAATTTGACATCTTTCAAGTGAATATACAGATTCAGTCAAGTTTAGCTGCTTTATGTCAGAGACATAAAAGCTATTATAGGTATTGATTGTCTGTTATTTCTCTCGGAAGATTCAAAATTTCCCTGATGCAAAAAACTTCTTAATTCTAACAGTAATTCCTCCTGTGTATAGAATATTGATAATCAGGCTGTATGCGTCTTTTCTTCAAAAAAAATTCCAATAGTGGTATAATCTCATATTGAAAGTGTGAACAAGATCAAATGAAAAATGTCGCTATTCTCATCTTGCAATATTTTCCTCGTCTACCTTTTTTTTGTTGTTGTTTCTACTGGATGCCCAAACATATCACCCAGCTTCTTAGATGTATTGCCTTATCAGGCTTTTTCAGCCCGAGCTTTTGAATTAGAGAAATTCATAACTCTTCTAGCAATCCAACTCAAAAAATTCAAACATAAAGCTGAACGAAGAATAGCAGAGCTGTGTTCTTGTCTGGCGATTCTGATGCAATGAGTAATTAGAGGCGCCAGGTTAAGCCTAATATTGATACATAGAATTGCAGAGAGTGAAATATCGATTCCAGCCTCATTTGTCTTGAATTTAATATCATGAAGGAGAAGAATAACATAACTTTGTAGGAGGCATAAGTGCTTATATATGCTAAATATGTTTGTTAAACTATAAAAAAGAAAACTTCTCAAGCTCGAACAATCATTATTGCTGAATAGTTTCCAGACTCATTTTTTATTTAGCCTCACAAACCATTAACATTACACATTTAATAGTTTAGACGTTGAGACTCTTTTCTTGAGCTGCTATGCTACTTTTGCATTAAACACTGATTGCCCGAAAGTAAAAGTTCATTTTAGTAGCCTGTTAAATTCATCCATTCAACGGAATAATTGAATATGACTGCATTCAAAAGCTTTCACTAAGAGGTATTCCATTGATCCGTTGATGATATATCCCCAAGAAACCATAGATAACTATGTTTGAGCTCAAACCAAATCGAATGGAATCAACTGTTAGATTTAGAGTTCGCCTTCTCTTGTATTTTGATACCTACCCTCCATTCACGCTCCTACCACAAGCTAAAACTTCGGCAACAGAGAACAAAGAAGGCTCGCACACGTTTTTCGTTCGATTCATCTGAAGTCTTCTAGACCAGCTCGTCACCGAGATCATCTCTTTAAATTTTCACAATGAAAACCCAGCTAACAGAATATTAAACCGTTCTATCGTCTCAACTGGCTTGCCCTCTCTACATAAATACTAGTCTTCAGAATAATTAACTTGAAATTGGTCCCTGTGACATCTATATTCAATCATTTAAAAACCCTCACCGAGTGACGTAATAAAATCCAAAATTGAACCGTATTTCATTTAAATATTGAACTTGAGTGAGTGTTAACTTTTCGGACGATTATTAAATTAAAAACCCACTGTTAGGAGACAGGTCATTCATTCATTTTAAGGTCAAATGGAACCTAACACCCAGCAAACAAAAGCCCCAGACACTAAGGCTAACGAAAACGGCGATCAGCCGATCATCATTGAAGAGAAGATCTCCAAGGTAAATGGAGATGTTGCAGTCAAACGGTATCTGAGAGGAAAACTCCTCGGAAAAGGCGGATTCGCCAAATGTTACGAGTTTACGAACCAAGAAACCAAACGAGTCCAAGCTGCTAAGATCATCACCAAGGCCTCGCTGACAAAATCTCGAGCACGACAGAAACTGATTTCTGAAATCAAGATCCACAAATCCCTTCGCCACCCAAATATCGTTAATTTTGAGCATGTTTTCGAAGATCAAGAGTCCGTTTACATTTTGCTTGAACTCTGCACCAATCAGACCGTTAATGAGCTCTTGAAGCGACGAAAACGACTCACTGAACTCGAAGTGCAATGCTACGTCGTGCAAATCATTTCTGCGCTCAAGTACCTTCATAGCAATCGAATCATCCATCGTGATTTGAAGCTCGGTAATATGTTCCTCAGCGGTGATATGGAGATCAAAATCGGTGATTTTGGTCTCGCGACGAAACTTGAATTTGATGGAGAGAAAAAACGCACAATTTGCGGTACACCGAACTACATCGCGCCCGAGATCCTCGACGGGAAGGTTGGACATTCCTATGAGGTCGACATCTGGTCTCTCGGAGTCATTTGCTACACTCTCTTGGTAGGTAAACCTCCATTTGAGACACCTGATGTCAAAACCACCTACAAAAAAATTAAAATGAACTCTTACTCGTTCCCTGAGCACGTGCCTCTCTCTGACGCGGCCAAGGGGCTGATCACAAGGATCCTTAACCTCGACCCAGCGCGTAGACCCTCGCTTGATGAGATCTTGCAGCATCCTTTCATGAACCACGGCGGTACGATCCCCAAGCTCTTACCTGCCTCCACACTCGCTTGCCCTCCATCAGCTTCGTATCTAAGACAGTTCCTCCCTCAAGGAAACGGCCTCAAGACCTCTACTACGCAAAAAATGCTTGATACTACTCCCATTGGCAACAACGACAACGTCAAACTGCCTCAGAACCAACGAAATAATCTCATTAGCACTCAAGGTGTTGGCTTCTCGAAAGACGCTACTGATAATAAGCTGAACAAGAATATCGATTCTAATTTCCACCCGACGCAGACGGTAAACAATTTCAACACCGCGTCGAATTCCAAGTTTACCTCAACAACGAATAATTTCAAATCCTCGCAGCCATTGAAAAAGACGAACGACTTCGAAATCAAACCAAGCAAAACCTCAGAGGTGTGGGTAAAGAAATGGGTCGATTATTCCTCGAAATATGGGTTGGGATATCTGCTGTCGAATGGCGCTACAGGCGTGTTCTTCAATGACTCTTCAAAGATAATACTTGACTCTAAAGGATCATTGTTTGAATACATGGAACGAAGACCCACTGATAAGCAGGATATCGTCACCTCGCATACTCTTTCTGATTATCCGAAAGAGCTTCAGAAGAAGGTGACGCTGCTTCAACATTTCAGAAGCTATTTAGAAGGCGACGGGAAAACCGAGGTTGACGCGAATCAAAACAATGACGAAGAGATGAAGAAACTCGGAACAGTCTATGTGAAGAAATGGATGAAGACGAAACATGCGATCATGTTCAGGCTGAGCAACAAGATAGTCCAGGTGAACTTTACAGATAAGACTGAGATTATCTTGAGCTCGGAGAATAAGATGGTGACCTACGTGAACAAGAAGGGTGAAAGATCGAATTATCCATTGGCAAGCGCGTTAGAAAGCAGTAATACTGAGATGGCCAAGAGGCTGAAATATACGAAGGAGATACTTACGCATATGTTGAATAACAACGGCACGCAAGGAGCCCAGCAGACACAAGCTGGGCCGAAAGAGGGTGCTGAGAACCCAGGAACAGGGAATCCGATGACGGAAAGAGCCTAAAGAAAAGAAAAATTCTTATACCTAAAGTTCGATGAAGAATTGCATGAGATCTATATTAAAAGTTTGATCGTGTGAACAATAGGGTAGAATTTTTACTTTCATGAATTTTTTTTTTGATTATTTGTGTAAGAGTCTTTCTTAGTAAACGGAATTGATAAAGGCTAAGTTTGAAGAATTGACTAAATTTGAATTGGATAAATTTTTGTCGAGAGTTGCTATTAAATTTCGACTACATATTCAAAATATCTGAACTTGAAAAAGTAGCTTATCTGCCTAGGGTTGCTGCAGGTAGAGAGAACTCATGAATATTGATTGTAGTGGAGAAATTTGCTGAGCTATCAAGCGCAAAAAGTGTCTAGTAGAGCTATTATTATTTATATAATTTACTAATCGCCCTGAAAACCTTAGTTAGGGAAGCTTAACCAATGTTTTTCGAGCAGAAAAATGGGGAAAGCGATAATTGATTTCGGATCCTTTTTTCCGAAGCGAATTATTTCAATAAAATATAATTATCAGAGCATCAAGAGATGACACTCTACCTCTTCCGATTTATTTCTCAGTTCGAAACATTTTTTTTTAAAAAGTTGCTTCTTAATTTCAGAAGCCTTTCTTTACCTCCCTGGAAAATGGGATCACATTTCGGAGTAGAGGACTCTAAGTAATCGAACACGAACCCATTCGATATTAATTTGAGTTGTGCTTGTGACAGTCGAGCCTTCTTTTTCCCTTTATCTTTATTGTAAATACAAAGCGGTCTGAACTTCAATGCTGATTATCCTAATCCTTCGCTTATAGAGCAAGCAAATTCGTTTCATCTGAGGTCTAATTGCCTCATAAACCAGTCATAAAACTCCTAAGCACTTGAAGACAGAAACGATTTGCTGAAATACTGGTGTTTTTTCACGCTATCCACGATTTCCCAGTGGATGTTCTATTAATTCGAATCTTCTCTACTGTAGACTTACTGGCTTAAATAATTTAGCTTATTTGATTGAATTAAGATTAAAGGTAGAATAGAATATTAAAATCGAACGAAAAATTATCAAAAAATGGGTTCAGTTTTTTCATTACCTTCAATGGACGCATTTACGAGTCCAGAGCTGCTTACGGATTCCCCGAGCAATATAGTGCTAAGAGGAAATGACACCAAGATACGATCTCTTAGACAACATATGAAATTTGAAGACAAAGCTCCTTTAATTCGACCAATGACATTGAGAAGCGGACTTGGACACAGAGCGCACTCTATGATTTACTCAGGTCAGCCGCTTATTACAGAGGCCGAAAAGAAACGAAGCAAGTCAATCTAACGACGCTCTTGGATGAAAAATATCATTATGATATGCGCAATTACTGATGCTTCGAAATGCTTATATTGTTGTTGTTATTGTTGTTTTCTGCATTTCAATTATATGAAGATTGCATTCAATTCGTTTATGCTTGTATTGATGCATAATTCGCAATTAAAGATTTAATTTTGTCTGGTGAGGAGTTACTCTTGCTAGGTTTACTATTGCTACTATCCCTTTAACTTTGTATGATAACGCTTTTCTCACCTGAAACAACAGAAGTCAAAACACTAAATTTAATGAGATTCTTTATTTCCTTGCAAGAGCTTCAATCCAGCTATCTAAGTCCATGTAAATGTATAATGATCTGGTTATGTAATTAAGATATTTACAATATGTTGTAAAGATGTTTACGATCACAAAGTTTCTGGCAAGCAAGTTCAGGAGCAACTTTCAAAAAAAACAAAAAATGTCTAATCTTATTTATATATTTCTCATTTTGTTTTTATAAATCTGATATCAACAGCTTGAAGATCTAGAGGAAATAGGGAAGAACGTTGCGTGGTCTGATACTCTTCTCAGATTCAACAGCAGCGTCAAAGATTTTAAACTCTTTCTCAAGGTTTTCATTAATATTGAGGATCGAGGCAACGTTGCCACTGCGGTAGCAATAGTTTGGTGCTGACCACACTGTAACCAAACTCCTTTCAGGGAACCAAAACTTGTATCCGTCCATAACAAGCTGATGTGCTCTACAGATGAGTTCCAACCCGTTTATGTAGTTGAATTGCTTCACTATGTTGCCTCCAAAAAGCCAACCTGCTCCTCTCGGGTTGACTTTAAAGCCCTCAATATCATCTGGGTCTGACCACATTATGTCGGTGAACGGCCCAGAATGAGGAATTTCCATGTTTCTCTCAATTAATCGCATGCTGTCGAGGGTGCTCGCGTCAGCGTTAGGCGACAAGCCTCCATGAATACAAAGAATTTTCCCTTCAATAACTGCTCCGATTCCTAGATAATCAAAGACATCTGTGCAATATTTCCATGGGTTCGCATTCCCATATTTCCTTACAACCTCATCATAGAAACCATATTGCAAAGTGATCTGCCTTGACTCATGATTGCCTCGTAGTAACGTGATGTTCGAAGGGTACTTGAGCTTCAGGCAGAGGAGGTATTCAAAGGTCTCAACGGAGTTATAACCTCGATCGACGAAGTCCCCAATGAAGATGTAGTTTTTTGAAGGCACTTCCCCTCCAGTCTCAAACAGTTTTAAAAGGTCATAAAACTGACCATGGAGATCGCCGCACACGTTAACTGGAGCGGAGACAGGCTGTATGTTTGATTCTTCAATCAGAATTTCTTTAGCCTTTTCGCAGACCAATCGAAGATCTCTTTCAGAAAGACAGTTTCCTCCCTTTAATGTTTTGAGATACAGATCAAGATTTAGGCTAAACATGCTTTGTAGAGATATATGTGCTACTGCTATGATTGATAATGCTGCTATTTTTTTGCATGCGGCTTTTATAGGCCGTGTAGTCAGATTTCTGGCCAATAGACTGACCAATGAACCAATTTTAGGACACTTTGTAATCGGAAGGAATTATTATAGATTGTGCTGATACTAACTAAGCATGGCTGAACTCTTTCTAGCTATATCAAGATTCCTGTAAGGAAATGAAATGCGGTCTGACGTTGCCAGAAGAGAGTATTAAAGTTTAATGTTTATCTGAAAGAAATTACTGTTTTGCTAAGCCACCGAGTAAGAGAGTAAGCTGGCTCTCGAATTCTGCAACGTAAGCTATGAATACTTGGGCTTATCTGGTCTATGAGCTCTGCGTTATGTTTGAAATGAAAGAGGTTGTGCATAATCGTCGACTGTTCGTATTTTCGAATAAACACAAGAAAACAACATCAGTTGAAGGTGCACAGTACAAGAAATACAAATTATGAAATTATTTCTTTTTGCTATAAGCATCATCAAGACCTTTCAAGTAACTCTTGAGACTGGTCAAATAATTCTGCTGCTGAAGCTCAATTTCTGCGAGTTTCTTTTGGCTTTAACAAGAAATCTATTTAAGTCAATCGGAAATGTGATCATTTACCTTGCGAAGTATTTTTCTTTGTCTTTAACAGCATCCTCAGTTATTTCATGATAGTAAAGGCGTGCCTCAGGGATTTTATTTCTTTTCTTGTAATCCACAAAAGCGCTGTAATCTAGAAATCCAAAACATTTTAGCTATCGGAGTTTCCTGTAGCAATTATTGACCTTTTTGGCACTGTTCGATACAAAATTCTATTGAATCTTTCTGATCGAAACAATTGTACTGGCACTTGAAATACAAATGGAAAGAGTACATCTTTATCTTCTTCTTTTCAATGCTGAGGTCATTGGCTGCTTTATAAACTCCTGACATGGATATCTGAAGGCCTGAAGCGATAAGAGTCGAACGATTTGAGAGCTAATTTGGCTCTTAGATTAAATTTATTTTAACTACTCGAGCAAACTACAGTATGATTTGCTGTGATCTGCGATTTCCTTTTGGAAATAAATAGACAATGGTCTTAGTTTCTGAAAAAAATTTCTGATTCATCAATCTATGAACCATTGAAAAAATCATGGAAGTATCATCTATGAAATTATTCCATTATTACAGAGCTGAAAAAAAATAGCATTAATAATGAATTCCAAGCCTGAGTAAATGAAATAACGAAAAAAGAACCCAGCGTTGTTTTGTGATTCACCTATCTAGCGATTAATTGGCAAAGTAACAACTCATTCACGAAATGTAGTAGAGTGGTCCTTGACCCATTTCTAACGCCCTAACGTAAGGAAATTTCCAACGATTTTAATGTCAGATTCGTAGCTTATGAATAGCATAAGGGAATCCAAATACTGATCCTTCCAGACTTCTAACATTTTCTGTTGGATCTTTTTCATAATACCAAATGGTACAAATAACGCAATCGTCGTTCTATCCTTTTCGAACGGCCTGAGCGTCTCATAGCTGGTATTTCGATTTTTCTTCCTTTTTAGGAACCTATTTTGATAAGCACGCGACACAAAGTTACTGAAGTTACTTCGGATTAATCTCAGGGACATAATCGCTGGTCTTATTCCATATGTACACACAGTTATCGTCTGCACCCGATATGATCATATCTTTCTCAGAGCTATATTCAGAAGATAAGCAATGGAGTTCATTTTCAAGTAAATTTACTAATAATTTGGCCTGATTTGATATTTTTTATTCGTGTAGCCTTTGTACTTTACAACAGTTTGAAAGCTACTGAAATCGATGAGTCTCAGCCGCGAGTCGTTGGTCGAGACCAAAAACTGATTCTCATCGAGGAACAGAATGCCCGTCACCTTCTTTCCGTATTTAGTACGCTTGCCGAATGAATACTGATTTTTGCATTTGATCTCCGTTTCAAATTTCAGCTTTCCCTAAAATTTTGCGTTAGTAAACACGGTGCTTGACAGACACAACAAACCTGATCTGCGCGGTATATCTTCACTACACCTCGATAGAAACCAACGAGGAGATATTTTGAATCAGGACTGAAGCAGAGCGCGGTGATCATGTCCTGCGCTTGGAACCAGTCAACAACCTTATTATCGTTCATGTCCCAAATTCTCGTCAGTTTGTCAAAACAGCCAGTGACACATAATTCCTTAGCCTTATATTTTTCAATAATTAGACTTGAACGGTCAATAAGCACTTACGAGAGGGTGGAAACTCACGCAAGACACAATATCGCAATGGTTGAAGATCTGCAAAGGCTCTGGCTTTTCCAGATCCCACAACATAGCCTTAAAGTCTAAAGAGGCTGTAATAATCCTTTTTGAGTCCGCTGACCAATCCAAATCAATGATATCACCCGTATGCTTTACATAGCTCGTATATTTCGGCAGCAGCAAATGTATGTTTCCTTGCACTATCTCTTCCAGAGTATACGAGGGAGTGTTGTTCACCACAAACACTTTGAGCACTCCATCTGCTCCACCAACAGCCAGGTAATTTTCGTCAGGGCTGAATTTCGCTACCCATGACGCGTTGGCGCCTTTGGTCGGTTTTTTATTTTCGTTTGGAATTATCTGGAGAGTCGTGATATCAGAGAAATCAGATTGGTGTTTATCGTTTAGTTTAGGCACTTCTTTTGCAAAAGGCACTGGGTCTCCTTTCTTTCCAAAGAGCGGCATCATCCAAGATGGCATCTTCGCTGTTTGCCCTTTGCCGGTGGATTTGGTTCTTTGCGGACTCTCCGTATTCGCGTTTTCGGAAAAACTTTGGCTTCCGGCTGGGTTTCTGCAGGATCTAGACATCTGCTGATTCGTGGCTCCAGCGAAAGAAAAACTCGTCTTTTTATCTGCTGACTGAGTGACGTTTGAAGTTGAGTCGCTCTCGGAACCCCAATCGTGGCGTTTGGCTGAATTGCTGCCAGCTGATTCGATATGTGGTTTTGAAATGTGAAATCCTCCTTCGAAGTTCGCTTTTTCGTTTGCAAGGCTTTTCGTTGTGCCACTCAAAACCTCAGGAGTTACTAAATTCTCTTTTTGGCTGCGTGCCACGGCATCTTTGGAGATGAAATTCTGTCCCATACTATTCGAAATGGCATTTGTGGTGGAATTAAGTGATTTTTCGGTCAACCTCGCGCCTGGCCTGGTTGGATTCAGGATCAAATTGAGATTTGGCTTCCTTCTTGTCACGTTTTTAGGTGCATTGTCCTTCTTTTCTTCTTCAGGTTGATTTCCGTTAAGCAATTGGCTTCGATATTTTTTAAGGTCCTCTTCGTTTTCGAAAGCGTCGGTAAACTCCTCCATGTTGCTGTTGCTGACAGGTAGATCTGTGAGTTAGGAGAGATGGAAGGTAATTTACCTGTTTTCAGTCACTTTGTTTTCCATTATCAGTTCAAATTTAATAAGGAATACTGCGTTTAGCGAAACATTTAAATCATTCTCAAGAAAAACGGTATAGAAATTAGTTAATGATGGTCTTTTCCTCACTGAAAATGTGAAAGTAACGAAACACACTACGAGACATTATTCGCTGCATCACATTTGTCGGCATGAATGCTTGATGTCGTATGGTTTAAGGAGTTGGAATGGGTTTGTGAATTCCATAAAAAGCATTTGAATTATTGGAAATTAGTTTCATTTGTGCATAGTTACTGGGGAAAAAGAATGGAGTTTGCTCTGTTAAACTCAAGTATGTTTATATACATCATAGGAATAAGGTTTGGAAGCGGGTTAGTTACTGAGTAGCGAATTCAGAAGTCGATTAAATATTTAATATCTTTCGATTTAATTTACGATAATGGCAAAGAATAAAGGCAAGAAAGAAGAAACCGAGACCAAAGACAAAATAACCACCTCAAAGAAGGAAAACCAGCCTAAAGGCAAGGCTAACCTATCGAAATACACTTCGGCCCCAACTATAACTGGTAGCAGCTATGAAAAAAGCATCGGTTTTCACAATTTATCATATTTGTTAGATCCTGAACTTGAGAGTAAGAAAAAACGAAGAAAGCAGATTGTCAGGATAAACAAGATACTGCTTCTGGTTGTTGCTGTGCTGGGAAACGCAACTTTGTATTATTGCCTTACAACCCCGCTGCCATCAAACTTCGCATCACAATTTGGCATCAGAAGTATGAATTTAAATACCCTGGTCCAATCACCACATGAATTTAGTTCCATCGAAGTTTGATTTACAGGCCAAAATACTGCTCTTGGCAAAATGCTTATCATTGTTCGGAGTGATGTTCGTTATCAACACATTTACAGTGATCGGAGCACGAATGGTCACAGCATCTATGGTTGCTATTCAAAGAAAGAATTTTTGCTGACGAAAGTCTTAATAGGATCCTGTCACTCGCAAGAATACCATGCCTGTCGAGCTTTTCAATAGAATCTTCGTGAATAATCTTGAGCAATTTTTCATATTCACAACAGCATTAGTCGCTTGGACCTTCATCAAGTAATGCTAACTCTCAAGCTTATAACCTCATCTCGGATAGGGGAAATGATTCAAATAAACTGGAGATCGTGAGATTCTGCGCGGTACACTTTTTGGGAAGAGTCCTGTTTGCGATTGGGTACATAATTGGTAATGAATGAAGGAATTCTTTGTGTTTGATGAGATTGATAGGAACTATTACTCCATACGTGACCATGAGATCGTTCGGTATGATTGTGACGCTCGGAAATACTATTTGCATACTATTAAAGGTATTCGGGTACTTACAATAGCTCGAAGTAAATAGATTGTAACAACTTCATATGAAAATGTCCTGCTATGCAGAAAAATCAACATAAATGCATAATTAGCTGAACAGCCGATTTGGATTAACATATCATATTGTTGAAGAAATGATAATTGTAAGTTGAAAGATAATCTGCTTTGATAACTTTTGAGATGCATTTCCGCCGAAATTCAGCTGGGATCTTATTCTATTTTTGGTAATTATGTTGCTGCTTATTTTTTTTGGATAGAGAAAGACATTTTATTTCATATAACGATATTCTAGACAGGTAAGCTTGTCAATTATAGCAATTATTGTCTTTACTCATTGTTTTGGTTTCTAATTTCTTACTAATTATTTTAATAACTCTTTACTACTAAGTCAGTTTTCGATTAGGATGAGGCTTTCTAGTGTTCCAATCAATTCCCAGATCTGGTCGAGTCCGAAGATATTGTCAATCTTCTCTTCAATTTCATTAGTGATCTTCTTCGACAGCGCTACAGCTGTAACAATATCATCAATATACTCAGGCTAAGACACACTTGAGCTAGGATACTAAGCTGTCCGTTCTAAGCACTTGGGCAAATTCCAGAAGCTGCACCCATTCTTTTGGGACTCCTTCTAGGTCTCTGGCCCAAAATATTTGATATGATTGGACGTAATGACAATAAACGGGATTTGGAATCGAGAAGTACTAAAATCCACATCTGCGACTCTTAGCGCATCACTGGTCTGTCCGGAGTCCAGTTTGATGTCCCCCAGTGCAACGCTTCCCTTTTTTGACGAGCTGAGCAAAACCAAGAACAATCTCCTCGACAGGAGCATCTTTATCAAAATTGTGAGCAAATGTGATATCACCGTAGTCGAGTTGAAGGCAGTGACGCATTTCAAATCTTTAGCCAAGTGTTACGAGAGCGCCCGACACCATTTGAGTTTTTCTATTTTGATGAAAACGACCTAATCTTCTCGTTTCTTTCCAGATTGTTTGAGAGCTCGGACGAGTAAGGTTTCATGCTGGCCAAGACCATAAAATCCAGCGATATCAAAGCAATTTATCTTGACTTCGAAGGATTTATTTATGACTTCATTTGTTTTATTCTGGTTCTCCCCATTATCCTCCAGACAAAGACAGAGAATTCCCGACCTGATCTACAGAGGTTACGATATTCCATATCCTAATTGTAGTGTCCAGAAATTCAAAGAATTTTTATTAAAGTAGGAAACTCAAGTCTATAACGCTTTTTATCGCAAATGAGAAGTATAAATTCTTTCTTTTT
>ENA-UOUE01001719-UOUE01001719.1-compost-metagenome-genome-assembly--contig:-NODE-1719-length-12696-cov-14.892781_pt1 | contig 12696 bp, 4 predicted proteins | sample MGYA00238146_ERZ747223 | MGnify/ENA primary metagenome ERZ747223 (study PRJEB28781, sample SAMN06268865) | compost metagenome | isolation source: single cell | place: USA: California, Emeryville, Joint... | reverse complement strand
TTGTAATCCTCATCAAAAAGTTCGAGAACTCTAATGATAAGAGGTCTCTGATCCAAGCATTCTGCACATTCTCTGCAAATTTTCATAACTGTAGAACTATATCTTCCCACTCGAATGATTCGATCATCACCCTTTGTAATAAATTGTTGAATTTCCGACTTGGCTTTCTGGGGGTTAAGATTTAGGAGTGCCTTGAAACCAAACAAGTAGTCTTGGTAGATTTCTACGACGCGTGCGGAAAATTTTTTCTGGTCTTCGTGTTGATCCAGTAATTCACAAGTATATGTCAAGTACATGAGTGTGTCACACAACAAGATGTTCTTTGTGCCATTGCATTTCTCTCTAATTTCGAGAGCTCTCAGTGAGTATTTCTTTGCTTGAGCATAATCTCCAACAATCTCCTGGTAGAAAAATGCTATTCTTCTCAGCAGGTCGGCAAATTTGACACAATATTCCTCATCAAATATCTTTAAGAAGTTGTTGATGTCTTTGAATTCTTCAAGCTCGCTCCAATAGATGGCATGAGTGATCAAGTGACCTGACTTTATCCTCTCAATATCAGCAATATCTTCCTCATAGAATTTGATTTTAAGTTGCAACCAACAAAGAAGCTTTGTGCTGAAAATGCTCACCTTGGAGCCCTTCATATGTATTGATCGAACTATTTCTTGGGTAAGTCGATGAATCTCAATCTCAGACCTCTTATCTTGATTAGATTTACTCCGCGATATAATCGAATGCAATTCCAAGAGATCCAAGCCTCTGTTGAATTCACACTCTTCTCCCTTTTTGACCTCATAACATCCTTTCCAGCAGTCAAATAAATCTGACACTGTGATATGTTCTGGAGCGAGATATGCTATAATATCCATAATTCTTTTCACCTGGTCATTTTTTTGACATAACTCAGCGAGAGCAATTATCAACTGCCTTCTGAATACATCGCTTTCTTCTACTTTTAATATCTCAGTATTATTGCTGCAAATTTTGTTGAGATAGTCTGATATCCTTTCGTTTTGTTTCTTCATTGAAGCGATGGCGACCTTCACAGCAATAGGCAATCCTTTCAGGAAACCGTTCAGTGTCTTGATTTCTTCACCTGATTCTTTTTTATCTAGGTGAATAGAGATATACTTTTTTGTTTCTTCATCACTGAAGGCTTTCAAATGAAATATTTTTTCAATGGGAGACTTCCATTCTTTATAACGAGAAGTGATAATGATGTCAAGTTTACTATTTAATTGAGTAGTCGAGCTCGGTAAATAGTCAGCGATTCCTTCCATGTCTTCTGCATTGTCAATAACAAGGCAGGCTTTTTGAGGGGTAGAAGCGATGCTCGCAGCCTTGAAGCTTTGGTAAAAACGATTCAAAAGATAGCTCTTGGAACTAGGATCGCTTCTCCCATATTCTTTTGCGCTGGAAACCATCCAACGGAATTTAGGATCAACAAAGATCGTAATGTAGTTTAGAATTTGAGGCAGTAGCAAGATCCCTTTTTCTCCATTGAACCAAATTATATGAGAATATTTTTCCTCATTTGAAGTCACATATTCCACAGCTAACTGAGTTTTGCCAAGCCCTGCGGTTCCCACAATAGCAATACAAGTTATTTTCTTATCGCTGGAATCAAACCTCTTTTTCATTTCTCGAAGCTCTTCTTCCCTTCCAATAAAACCATAGTGAGAATGAGGAATTTGAAATTTTATTGTCGAGTTAGAGCCATGCAGAGAGGTTTCTGCTGCCTCCAATCGTGAAGAATTGTCGATAAGCTGGAATTGATGAGCATCAGTCTCTAACAACTTCGGTAGTTTTCTTGGATTATCCCAATGCTTAATGCATTCCTGAACTTTTTTCTTTTCGAACTGTTGCATTTGCTTGAGGAGTGCTTCTCTCATTTCAGTTGAGAATGCACCCAATAAATTATTTTTTCTTTCGAGTAGTTTATCAAGAACAATCCTAAATATCTCATCCATTTCTAAAAATTCTTTCATCACTTCTTCGATATATGCATCTGGAAGTTGTAGAATCATTTCTACGGTCCGAGCAAACTCTGCTTGGTCTTCTTTGGTGAGTTCGTCAAAGTGAATCTCGTAGAGCTGGGTCCCGATTATTGCCTTTCTATCTTTTGGATGATTTTCAAGCTCCTTAGCTCCGCTCATATCTTCAGCAAATGACAGTGCTTCACCAGGATCTATCTTCACTATTTCTGCATGATCGTCTTTGATAACATATCCCATATTTGCTCCGGAATTTCCAATGCAGTCATAATCATGAAGAAGAATCGCAATCGCAAGAGTTCTGCCAAGCCCTCTTAAAGGCAATCTTTTCTCTGTTACTTGAAAATAAGACGTTTTGGGTTCGAAATTCTTATAATTTTTAACAAAATCTGGTCCAAGCTCAACAAACCCGTCTACAAACTGAGACATCAGATGCAACCTCGTAAAACTATTTGCGACACCATAATTTTCCGCTTCGCTCTCATTTAACATCTGCTCACTTAGCGCAGTTGCTGGGGTCGCAACACCCAATACACTGTAAAATATGCCTGCAAGATACTCTTTATAGAGACTGTAGCCAGATGGTTTGTCTTTAGGAGGAAAAATACTATCCAAAGATGTTTTCCCAAACCATTTCTTTCCTGTGATTTTATGTATATACCATCCTCGATTTGGAGAACATCCATGTTTAACCTCTTCATTTTTGAGCAGAACAAATTCTTGAGATGATGGTGTGAGAGGTTGAAGAATTTCAATCAGAGTGTCCAGCAGCAAATCTCGTGTAATATGATAAGTTCTCCATCCTTCCTTGCTTGCAGTTTCTATTAATGGAAGATCTGTGTCAATAACGATGTGATTTTTTCTTTCATTCTCGGATATGGAAAACATTGCTGAAAGAGCTTCAAGTGCATGAGTCGCTCCACCATAGTCACTATAACCAGCAATCCTCATTTGATGAGAGCTGGCTTTAAAGATCTGTGGTCGATTTGATTTAATACCATTGAAACAGTCAGGGTCTTTAACCGCAATTGCGGTAACCCTCGGAAAAATAGTCTTTTCGAGGTTTGTGATCATCTGCATTTGCCTTTTTCTATCAGTGAAACATAGAACGATCCGATATTCATGCCGGTTTAAGAACTGATTAAGATAATAACTTATTTTTACTCCATTTCTCAGAATTCTATAGGGGCATTTCCTGCTATTCAGTTTTAGTAGCATTAGATCCGAAGCCTCAATCAACTCAGCATCAACTCCAAAGTTTTCCAGATTCAAGATTATGTAACATGGCCCTGGACCTATTTTCTCACTCATTGGAATACTTTCGATTCGAAATTAAAATTAATAAATAAGCCACGATCACTGGTTAATGTAGAAATTACTGAGAAATTTCAGTTAAACAATATTCGTTGATCACACAAGTTCAGAAACGAGTAAAGTCGAGGAAGTGATAAATTTAGAAGGAGAAAATTCTGAATTCATCTATATCTGAAGAATCTGTTAGAGGATCAATGTTGTGCTAAGACAAAATTCCAGAAATCTTTATTGATAATTTGCCTGAAATCTATTACATCAATATTCAGATTTTCTCCATATTACGCAACCTAAGCTAGCTACGATAAATTGGACAGAAAGAAATGCATTTGAAATTGCAATTCTTTAAAGAGAAGCTCTAATTACCAAATCTGTTTTTGGAGAAAAAATGAGACTTTAGATAATTTTGACAAGTGCAGTTTTATTTAAGCTTGTTGATGACCCAGTTTCTCCTCAATTAGCATCTATTTCGTGCATTACCAGTAAAACAAAAACATCTATCGTGATTATCTCAGTTTATATCGAGAGTAGATTATTCTTCAGTAGCATTAATTATTCTATCAACATTAGTAATTATTATACGGGTTTAAAATGATTTTTTGATCGCTTGAGTTTCGAGATGTTCTTTACCATAATGACTCTCATAAATTTTCAAAGCTCTCTTCAAAGTCTCACTCCTGGACTTGCTATTACCAAGTTTTGCATAAACTTCGGCGAGTTCCTTGAAGACCATTCCAACATGAATATGATTTTCACTGTAGCCTCTCTTAAAAATACCCAGTGCTTGGATCAGAATTTGCTTTTTCTGATGATAATCTCCAAGCTGTCCATATACATCTGCAAGCTCCATAGCAATCATCGCGACATAAGGATGACTATCACCCAATTTATTTAACAAAATTTCGAACGCTTCATTTAAATAATCCCTAACTTTCTCATAATTTTCGAGATCTCTCCAAAGGGTTGACATCGTGTAAAGACACTGTCCCACACAGAGGTGTTCGTTACCATACACCTCTCTGCCCAGTTCTAATGCCCTGCTCCAGCATTCTTCTCGTATCTCTAATTCTCCGATAAAACCCCAGAGAAATCCCAGACACCCCCAGATTCTGAAGTTCCCTTCATTCGCTTCGTTATAATCCTCATCAAATACCTCCAAAACTCCAATTATCAGAGGTTTATGAATCAAATGAGCGCCGAATTCTCTCCAAATTTTACGAACAGCTGAATGGAATAGTCCCAACTTGATAATATTTGGAGGCCCTGTGGCAAAGAACTTCTTGATTATGTTTCTGGCTTCTTGTGGAAACAAACTGGAGAACCATTTGAAAAGGACTAAGAGCTCTTTGAACCTTTCTATCAAACGCATCATGAAAATTTTCTGATCTTCATGCTGCCCCAAAAATTCGCAAGCAGACATCAGATTTAGAAGTGTCACACATAAATTATATTTTTTAATACCATCATAGCACCGCTCACCAACTTCCAAGGATCTTAAAAAGTATTTCTTCGCTTGAAGGTAATCTCCGACAACATCAAACTGAAATATACCAATTCTCTTTAGTAAACTGGAAAATTTGCGACCATATACAGGACCAAATGTTTTGAGAATTTTGTCAGGATCTTTAAATTCGTCGAGGTCGCTGAGATAAATTGAATGTGCAATCAAATGATGACTTGATTTTAATCTCATCATATCGGAAACATCGTCTTCATTCAATTTTAACTGCGTCTGCAGCGAGTACAGAAGAATATCGGTGTATTTCCAAGCGTTAGGACTCCTCATGTGGACTGAACGGATGATTTGTTGGGTTAAACGATGAACTTCAATCCCAGCTTTTTCATTTTTCCCATTCAAAGCTTCTGATTCTTCATGCCTTTGGGATACTATCGAATGCAATTCTAACAGCTCTAAAGCCTTTTTGTATTCATTTTCATAGTCTTTTCCGAGATTATAGCAGTTGAGTAGAACTGGTAGTGTGATATGCTCAGGAGCAAGATAAGGGATAATGTCTATTATTTTTTTCACGAGGTGGTTTTTCTCACATAATTCTGCAGCAGCAATTATCAATTGTCTTCGAAACACTTCACTTTCTTCTACTTCCAGAATTTTGGAATTATCCTCTAATATTTTGTTACAATAGTCGACGAGCCGTTGGTTATCTCGTTTCATTGAAGCAATAGCGAATGAGATAGCAATGGGCAATCCGTTCAGCAATTTGTTCAGTTTTTTGATTTCTTCATTGGAGCCTGACTTGTGAAGCTGGGCAGAAATATACCGTTTTGTTTCTTCGTCACTGAATCGTTTCAAAACAAAGACTTTTTTGGCAAGTTTTTCCCATTCTTTATAGCGGGAAGTAATGATAATATCGATTTTTGCGGGGGCTGAGGTAGCATGATTAGGCAAATAATCAACGATTTCTTCAATGCTTTCAGCATTATCAAACACCAAACACACTTTTTTGGGCTCGCTGATGCTATTCACATTCGTATTAAAACTTTGATAGAATCGATTTAATAAGTAACTTCTGGAACTAAAATCGAATTTCGCTTTACAGTTACTCACAAGCATCCAATGGAATTGGTGATCAATAAAGATTCTGATATAGTTTTGGATTTGTGGTAGGAGTAACCCAGTTTTTTCTCCATGAAACCATATAATATGGGAGTAATTGAGATTATTAGTGATGTACTCAACTGCGAGCTGTGTCTTACCCAGCCCTTGAGAGCCAACTAGAGCAATATACGTTAGATTATCCTCACTTGCATTAAAGCAATTTTTCATTTCTTGAAGCTCTTCGCGCCTTCCAATAAAGAATTTATTGGGAGGAGGAAACTGAAATTTTATTGTTTCCTCAGAAGAAGAAGTAGTGAGAGCTTTTGCTGCTTCTAATCGAGAAGTATCTTCTATGAACGTTAATTTCTTCTCATCAAGATTTGAGACCGACGATAATTTTGTCTGATCGTCCCAGTGTTTAATACAATAATTCGCTTTATCGGTTTCTATCTGTTTGAGAAGCACTTCCCTGACTTCGATAGAAAATGCAGCCAGGAGGTCATTCTTCCTATCGAGAAGCCTGTCTAAAATTGTCTCGAAGCTATCACTCACACTCGCAAATCTTGTTACAACCTCTTCGATATAAACATCTGGGAGTTTCAGGATCAATTGAATAGTCTGAGCAAACTCTTCTTGATCTCTTTTGTTCAGCTCATCAAAATTAATCTTGCCTTGCTGGGTCCCGAGTATTGCTTTTCTCTCCTTTGGGTGGTTTTCAAACTCCTTAGCTCCGCTCATATCTTTAGCAAATGATAGCGCTTCACCAGGATCTATCTTCACTATTTCTGCATGATCGTCTTTGATAACATATCCCATATTTGCTCCGGAATTTCCAATGCAGTCATAATCATGAAGAAGAATCGCAATCGCAAGAGTTCTGCCAAGCCCTCTTAAAGGCAATCTTTTCTCTGTTACTTGAAAATAAGACGTTTTGGGTTCGAAATTCTTATAATTTTTAACAAAATCTGGTCCAAGCTCAACAAACCCGTCTACAAACTGAGACATCAGATGCAACCTCGTAAAACTATTTGCGACACCATAATTTTCCGCTTCGCTCTCATTTAACATCTGCTCACTTAGCGCAGTTGCTGGGGTCGCAACACCCAATACACTGTAAAATATGCCTGCAAGATACTCTTTATAGAGACTGTAGCCAGATGGTTTGTCTTTAGGAGGAAAAATACTATCCATAGATGTTTTCCCAAACCATTTCTTTCCTGTGATTTTATGTATATACCATCCTCGATTTGGCGAGCTTCCATGTTTAACCTCTTCATCTTTAATCAGAACAAATTCTTGGGATGAGGGTTTGAGAGGCTGAAGAATTTCAATCAGAGTGTCCAGTAACAAATCTCTTTTAATGTGATAAGTTCTCCATCCTTCCTTGCTTGCAGTTTCTATAAATGAAAGATCTGTGTCAATAACGATGTGATATTTTCTTTCATCCTCCGATATGGAAAGCATTGCTGAAAGAGCATCAAGTTCGGAAGTAGTTCTACCATTCATGTTACTATAGCCAGCTATTTTAGTCTGATGATGGTTAGATTTAAATATAATGGGCCGATTTGGTTTAATATCGTTGAAACATTCAGAATCTCCGACTACAATTGCACGTACCTCAGGAAAAATAGACTTTTCTAGGTTCGCAGTAATCTGCATTTGCCTTTTTCTATCAGTGAAACAGAAAACAATCCGATATTCATGTCGATTTATTAGTTGATTCAGATAATAGCTGATCTTCGGTCCATTTTGAAGAATTTTATAAAGTGATCTCTTATTCATTGTTTTTAGCAGCATGAGGTCTTGAGGCCCGACCAACTGAGCATCAGCTCCAAAATTTTCAGGTTTTAAGATCAAATACCGTTCTTTTGTGAGCGCCTTTCCTTTGTTCGGAATCATTCCTTTTCAAATAAATTTATTGACTTTGTTACACCAAGACTGAAATAGCAGGCCAACTAGAACTCACAACGCAATTATATTTCTAGAGGACATTGCTCCTGAAACTCTGCTTCTAGGTGACTGAGTCTCTGAAATCAAGATCCGATTGCACACCGAAAACTGTATTCAACTTATCAAAGGAAGAGGGTGTGCTTCATCGACATCAGCAATCCGTCATCAAACTACGAATTAAGTTTGAGAGGCCGGGATACTCAGAAAATCCCAAAAAACACCTCTAAACCGCAACGCGTAACACATCACATCAACGAGAGTTAAGTTCTGATAAAATTAGATAGAAGAGAAAAGGAGGAAAAGAACTCACAAAACTTGCATAAGGGGTACTTTTAATTTTCATATCTATTGATAAGCGAAGCAGAAATTTCTTTATTAGCATCCCTAGTCAGCCAAAACGATAGTTTAGTTTAATTAACAGGGCAAACAACCCGAATACAGAGCATAGTTACCACGTTCTGGATAACAACCAAAACTCAGCAAAATTAGAGATTTCTAGCCTGTTGGAACTCATGATGCATACGTTAGAGGTTCTGGAATTCTTTAAATATTTTGACCTCATTTGAAATTTTTGTGTCATTAAAATGTTAACGCTCCAAAAGTCTCACTGCAAGTGAAGAAAATTAAATTAATAGTGTGATTAAATAAGAAGAAGAAAATTGATAAACACTAATGATCAATTTTGTCGCGTAATGCCGCAAATTAATCTCAATTTTGTCTTTGTCGTAGCGCCGACCAAAAGAAACCTACAGACATGCTGAGGGCTTTTCCTATATATATGTATATTTAAGACTTCCAATATGACCACATTCGATATGCAAAGCCTTTGGATAAATTTTTTCTCTTCTTTGTTGGTGTCTCTGAGAGATTTCCTTATGTATATAGGCCTACTTGTCCCCTCTACGAATATTGTATAGCTAACATATTTTCGTGAATCGGCTATATTTGTAAATTTCTTACCACTATTCATTTAGCTTTAGCTTGGTCTCTTGTCTCATACAGATTGAAACTAATTGAGAAAGATGATAATTTTGGGTTAAGAGCGAAATCATCAGAAATTTGATCTCTTATCACTCAGCGCCAAATTCCAATTGATTTATTTCAATGACTAAAGTAATATTAGGGGCAAAAGGGCCTGCCGCTTTTAATAGAATTTTAGTTTGACATCTTTGAACTGATTAAAATCGGAAAGCATGTTTGATTAAAATTTTCCAACTGACTGGTGTCAAAGTTGAACTTGATTGGGAGTTGCTGATCATTCTCTTGGCTTCTTCAAGTAACGAATTAGACAGAGTTGAATGGATTTCGGTGTCTGATAAGTCAATTTAGAGGGTTTTTTGGCATCGTTAAACTCGTGAAGAGCAATCTCTAATCGAAATCAAAGAAGATTCTGAAAGTGAGTTTAAATTTTAATTCTCTAAGATTCTTAAAGCCAGCATTAAATTTATTTCTTGAAATAAACAGTGAAAAGAATCTACTTCAATTGCCTGATTGAATGCCCCAAGCAGCTCTTACAGTCGAGTATATTTACTCCTGCTGTTCATCATGGCAGACATGTTCGATGAGAGATAAATACTTCAAGCATAGCATAGCACAGAAAACTGTCCAGAATTACATTGAAGAGAAATGTCTAGATTTCATTTTGAGAGTTAATGACGTCATTGAGCTGCTTCGCCTCGACGGTGTCGCCTGTTCACCGAACAAGGTTCGTTTATATGATCAAGATCTCAAAGCTTTCATCAAACTCCAGAAAGATTTTTCTCTGAAATTACCAAATTCCAAAGCCATGCTAGCAGAACCGAGTCAGCCTCAGACTGAAACCATTATGCTTTGGATAGAAAGAGAAGACATAAAACTCAGAAGACAGATCCTTTCGTTCTCATCGCGATTACGAAAGCTTGAGATTAAGATAAAGCAAGTTGGAATGATGAGAAAAAATCTAAGAAGCATGGATCTTACGGTTTGCGAAAAAGATGACCATCCAAAAACGATCGATAATTCGTATTCAAAGTCGACCGCTGAGTTAAACCAGAGTGATTAAATATTTGGTGCTCCACCCTGCATTCACTCTCTGAAATTGCCAGAAAGCAGCAACGACTGTAAAACAAATGGAAGGAAAGGCTCATGTGAAGAGGGATCACCATTCCCAATAATGCAAAATTTGGATCTCGCAATTATGAATGCGGAACCTCTCGTTGAAATTAGAAATTCAAAAAGTGTCCTTAGTCTTCCAGATTCTGTTGATTATGAAGAAGAATGCAGAGAAATCTATGCGACTCTGATGGATAAAGGGCGAAAAATTAATCTGATGTTCGAAATAGCCACAAGAACGAACCTCGTGAGTGTGCTGAGTAGAAATCCTACGATTCTGCATATCATGTGTCACGGAGAGTATGACCAAGAAAGAAAGGAGTTTTATTTAGGCTTCGAAAAAGCAACTGGAGAGATTGATAAGCTTTATGCAGAGGATCTCAAAGAAATTCTAAGTAAGTTTGAAAGCTCACTCAAGTTGGTGTTCGTGAACGCATGCTACTCTGAACCTGTGGGAAGGGTATTCGCAGAAGCTGGGGTACCATATGTGATAGCGATACAATCTCAGACTCAAATAGCTGATGTGTTTGCAAGGAAGTTTGCGAATGAATTCTATTATTTCATCTTTGAAAGAAAGAGTGTTAAGGAAGCGTTTAACTTAGCGAGAATTGCTTCAGCGGATCCTCTTTCATACTCTTGCTGTTGCGCTCATTCGCACAAACCTCAATGCAAGTGGTTGGCTCAAGCGAAACAGGAAGGATTCCATCAAGCGCATATTTACCATGACCCAACCTGCACATCTTGTAGCAGGAGAAGAGAGAATCTGCATAACATAACTTGCAAATGGGCATCTACTTTCCTAGACCTCTATAAAATTGATCGTGAGCCTGACATGATTGGGAAGGTGATCAATACGTGCTGCTGCTCTCCGGAGGTGCCACATAATGAATTGCTAAAATTCATCTTGATCTCAGATGAATCTCAAAACAACGAACCTCTAATTTTATTCAGCGATCTCCAGCCCGGGAAGGTACAAAATATGAAAGCTTACAATGTCATTGATCAGAGATTTCCTGAAAAGAGGCTTGTTGGGAGAAATCGTCAGCTGTATGATCTTTATACTGCTTTGAGATTGCCACAGAAAGTCGTGAAGCTTGAAGGAGCTATTGGTTCTGGGAAAACTGCCTTAGCAAAACAGCTTGCGAATTATCTGTACGCCAGGAATCATTTCCGGTCCAAAATAGCTTTGATTGATATGAGTAAACTTAGTTCAGTAACTGCGTTCTTAGGGAAGATATTCAGCGAATTTGAGCTTGTAAACGATATGGACACTTTTCTCGAGACTGTCAGAGCCTTAGAAACCCTTTTCATACTCGAAAACTGTGATTCTTTTATCCAAGAGAATAGAATCGAGTTTTCGCAAACTCTACACAACATTGCCAGCAACACGAAGCATGTGCGGTTTATTTTGGTTTTGAATACGTCTATTGATCTCGAGTTGCAGGAAACCGTCGTGAAAGTGGGGAGTCTCTACCCTATTGATGCAGCAAAACTGCTGCTCTCCAATACTCCTCTAGAAAAGATTTTTCCAATTGAATATAGGAGCGTCGTAGGTTTAAAGGAGTCAGATTTGTTTAAAAAGTACTCTGAGAGAATTTCAATTCAGACTTTGTGGTGGATATCACAAAAACTCCTCCAAGGAAAGAAATTTCCAGCTATCGAAACTGAACTGATTAATAAGTTTGAATCTATGAAAACCACTGAAGACACCTTTAAAGCACTCGTTAGAAGCTCATCGAAGTACATCTAACCTTATTTCATAGTGATTTGATAATCTTCTTCTACAGGCAAATCAAAAAGGACAATCCTGAAGGTTTTAAACTCATTATTCAAATTTCCAGTTTTCCATCAGGAGTGAGCTCTCGAGAATTAGAAGAAATAAACCAGGAATCTGGATTGAATTGGAAGCAATTGCTCTCGACATTGCTCCAATCTCAAAACGAATCAACTAACCTTCCTAAGTCGCCTCTTGACCGCGAAATATCATCTCCTGATACTCCCAGCTCCAAGCCTCGATCCAATAAATTGAGAACCAGAACTCATTTTTCCAACTCAACTTTTCGTCCTGGACATTATTTCTGGTTGGAAATAATGAACCCTCGAGAAGAACTCATATTCCGACCAGTTGAAATTGTGAGGACTGTATTATATGAAAACATCTATCCAGAATTAGTAAGAGCCGAATTCGAGAAACTGAAGAGCATGGCGGGTATAGCAGTGGCATTTTTGGATAATGTGAAGGCAATTCATGCTTATCTTGAGAAAATGATTGAAAATTCAGCGATTTGTAAGTATGGTCTATGGCGTTACGAAAGCGACTTCTATCAAAAGATCAGCAAGAGAAGCAAACACATTATTTCCTTTAATGATCCTTCGCAACCTACCCAAACACTCAAAGACCTCCAGAGTGCTTTTGAGCGCCATGATTCTAATTTTAGAAGCTGCTATAATTTAGCTCTCCTTCAGCGAATGATTGGTGGCGAAGGAAGTAATGATTTCAATTTCCCCTTATAGCATTCTAACCAAGTTATTTAATTCCTTAGCTACAAAGAACGAATTTATTGAAGTTGTTGAAATTTTATGGCTTGCGATTCCCACACTTTACAAAGTATTCTCGAAAGACCCAGACAACGCAGCATTCTTCGCTTCCAAAGGAATCAATTGCCTCAATGAACTGAAGATCATAGACGAAAAAATTACTCTCTTAAGAATCAAGCTTCATCTCTTTTTGATAGGAGCAGCAATATCAGCTCAAGCTAACCTAAAATCTCTCCAGCAAACAATAAACTC
>ENA-UOUE01001718-UOUE01001718.1-compost-metagenome-genome-assembly--contig:-NODE-1718-length-12698-cov-10.892164_pt1 | contig 12698 bp, 5 predicted proteins | sample MGYA00238146_ERZ747223 | MGnify/ENA primary metagenome ERZ747223 (study PRJEB28781, sample SAMN06268865) | compost metagenome | isolation source: single cell | place: USA: California, Emeryville, Joint... | reverse complement strand
GAAAACAAAAATGAGGTTCCAATAAAGTTATAATCTTTTATCTTCAAAAGTAACAGTTTTTGAAGTCACAATTAAGGACTGGATCATCGAGAAGGCTTTGAAACCTCAATGATTTTATATTTTTCTAAAATCTCAATCAGGGCGGATTTATTAAGAGGTTTTGTAAGATGCTCTATAGCACCTGCATCTATAAATTCTTGGGCTTTTTCCGGGCTTTCATAAGCTGTACATCCGACGATTTTCAGTGTCCACGGGCGATTTAGACCCGCATTCCAATCTATTAATTCTCTAGTTGTTGTTAATCCATCTTTTATCGGCATATTCCCATCCATAAGGATTAATCCAAACCTCTTGCATCTTTTTTGACATCTCTCTGCTTCCTGTATTCTCTTCAGACATTCTACACCAGAAAGAGCGGATTCACTCGACACATTCAAAGATTTGAGAAGTGTTTCGATAGTTAGTACATTAAAACCATCATCATCAACGACCATCACTTTGGGACAGCCGCAGCCTTGTGCTCCCAAACTCTTCTGAGAGCTAAAGAAAGTCTTTTTGTGCTTAGATTCAGGAGTTCTTCCAGGAGTTGCGTCCGGTTGAGTGGTTCTTCCTAGCTCGAAGGTCCCCAGTGGTGTGAATCCTTCTGTGCCAAGCATACTAGTATGTCGACTGGCCTCAAATTTGTTGAAGACATAAACTTGCATTTCATTTTTTTCCTCTTCGAAAAATTCAGAGCTATCTTCTTCTTCATATTCTTCCCCTTTTTCTCGTTTGTTACTTTTCCCTCGGCCCAACGTCACCTCTGAATTTTGATTCAATAAAAATAGATTTTCTTCTTGGGGTTTTGAAGTGTTAATTTTGTCTCCCAGAGCAGAAATGGTTTCATAAGTGTTGCTAAATGATTGCCTTGACTTCAATAAGAAAAATACCGTTGTTCCTTTTCCCCATTCTGACTCGAATCTCAGTCCTCCCTTCCTTGAATCCTTCGGACCCAACAGTATCGCCAATGAATTTGCAATCATCAAACCTAAACCAGCTCCTGTGGAATTCACAGCTGCCTTTTCTCCCAAGTCGATCTTTTCAAACTTCTTCATAAGCTTCTTTTTATCTTCTTCTTTGATGCCGATTCCTGTATCGCTCACAGAAATTTTCACCAACCCAGAGTGAACCAGCGAAGCGCTGATTTTGATTTCACCTTCAAAGGTAAATTTGAATGCATTACTGAGAAGGTTCAGGACGATTTGAGTCAACCGATTTGGGTCAGTTCTCATTTTTAGAGGGACTCTTGAGTCAATTTCTACTTTAAAATTCAATTTTTTCTGTTTGCATTGCTGCTCGAAGAGGTAATGGCATTCATTTAACACCTTTCGGAGATCACAAATTTGTGAGACAAGTTTCATTTTCCGCTCCTTGATTTGCGACATATCTAAGATGTCATTTACGAGATTAAGTAAAAGCTTTGCACTTTTGAAAGCTGGGTCGAGCAACTCATTTTTAATATTATGAGGGACAGCGTCACTTTTTAATGCTTCGTTAATCAGATTAATATTGCTGTTGATAGGAGTACGAAGCTCATGAGAAACCGAAGCCATTATCTCGTCTTTATACTTGGCTGCTTTTTCGAGCTGCTTGAGTAGTCCACGCTCTGGAGCCGGTCTGACAACTACCAGGATGCGTTTTTGATTCTGGAAAAGAGCCGTAGTCAGTTTAATTTCTACATGTTCCAGCTGAGAACTTCCAGCCAAAAAATCGGGAGAGGGATTTACAGGCTTATAAAAACCTTGGAATAAGCGTGGAGCATGAGCAAAAGATCGGGTAGTCATATTCTGATGAGTTGTGATGTTTTGTTGGGTTTTCTGAAGATTAATAAAACTACACGTATCAAAGTCGCCTGCAGGGGAGAGAAGAGGTTCTTCGAGGAAGGAGTTGAGAATCTCCTTAAGAGATTTTTTCGGGCCAAAGTCGGTCAACTTTGCTGCCTCACCGGGTTGATTATGAAGCCGGGTTATTTCCTGAAGTTGTGAAAACCGGAAGAATAGCTCTTCCATTTTTTCGGCATCCATTTGTCCAATATCTGAGCCACTATTAAGGATAGTTGTTCTAAAGCAGTCGTTCGCATAAACCAGCTCTAAGTTGGCAGAAAGTATGATAATACTTTCAGGAATCATATTTAGCATTTCTCGATATAAGATGTCTTTATCTTCAAGATGGAGTTTCATTTGGAAGAGATCTCTAAAGGTCTTATCCTCCAGGTACTGGAACACCCCAATTATCAGAATCCCAGCTAAAAAACGAATGCCAATTTCGACTTTTATGTCCGCAGGATACTCCTTATTCACTCCAGCCTCAATCATTAACGCGACTAGCAAAACAACCATCAGCCCTGTAAATGAATGCCATCTGGTGAAAACCAAACGAAACATTAAAAAGAGCGCAATCAAATCTAAACCTCCAATGAAGGCTATGTGTGGGGTGGTCCTGTTTATCATACTGTTAACTTGGAAGTATGTTATTAATCCTGTAAGGAATATCCATCCGAGTTTGTCTTTGATTTGGATAAGAATTCGCTGTTTTTTGGTACGGAACCACGTTCGGTTCGTGTCTTTCAAGAGTTGGATGATCAGTGGAGCAATAACTGAACTTACTCCCCAGAGCATGATGATAAACCATCGACATTGGGTGATAATACAAGCAATTAAGTGACTGATACAATACAGAAAAGCACAAAATTGTAAGTATCGGAGTTGCTTGATGTATCTGCCATTAAAATAGTCTCGGAGGCGTCGTTGAAAATCGTCTTCGTAGTAGGTTTCTGTCATCATTTTCTTTACTGCAATAAAAATCAATTGCTCAAATTTATCTTGTATTAGGAAATAACCCACGAATAAAATTAAAGCCGATTAATTAATAACTCCAAAACTTTACAGAGGTTGGCAGGTCTGGTTTGCGAATTTTACCTCATCAATCAAAAGCTAAACGCTGAATAAAGCGAATGAATGCATCCATTATTATGCGATTTTCCTTTCGGTATATTAATTATGTCGACAAACCAACTTAGGTAGGTGCTTTTTTAATCTAATGAGAAAATTGGAGATTTGCAGCTTAAAGTCGTTTCGTACTCAGGATCTAATTAAAATGTCCTTCTTCTCTTTGCTTGTTATTTGGATGTTTCACAATTTTTTAATTTCGCAATGATTTTACAGTTTTTTTTCTGCTTGTTTTGTTCAAGAATTGTACGAAAATTTTACCGTCTTCCTCAGAAATATAGTTCTATTTTGTGACTAGAGCCTCTTACAATTGGAGGAATCTATCTGTTTACCTTCCATTCCCAAGAATATCTGCATCTTGAAACTATTTTCTTGAGTCAGTTATTCTGCGAATTTTTTTCTGAGTTCATTCATCTTTTAGTTCGGGGGGCAGGTGACCCCAAAGCACAATTACCAATGCCCAAAATCAAACAGATACTACTAATGATGCTATTGTTGACTAGGTTTTGGAGTTTTTCATCAAGATGCAATGCTAATCTTGGTTGATCGCATTTTCCTTCTCTATCAAATGGCAGACCTATTTTAGTTTCTAAATCTCTTGGAACTAAAAGAATGCCGGCCTTCATTTATTTATTTCTTTATTAACAACTACATTTCTACAAAATTTTATCATACGTTTTCATTTGATCCTTTACATATATTTTGGTTAAGTATTCTCAACTTGATACTGAAATTGAATGATTTGTGAAAGACTAAGTTTTCCTTCTGCTCAGGAAAAAAAGCAAAGATATGCACTTCTTCGTAAAAAAATATCAGTTCGCTAGCTATCTCAAGAAACTGTTATCGATTGCTACTTAATATTGTGCGTTTGCGGGCTTCCTTCTATTGTCTGAAACAGTTCAAGCAATTCCATATGACCATGAGTTTTGCAGACATCGATTGGAGTCAGGTCCCGCTTTAAAATGATGTTATTTAAGAGCAATTGATAGTGAGTATTACATCATTCTTCCTATATGGATCAGCTTGCTTATTCAGCAAGAATCTGACGAGATCTTTGTTTCTTTTGAAAACGGCAAAATGTAATGCGGTGTCGCCCATCTATACAAAGCAAAATAAGTTTGAGAAGCCTTTTGATTTACTGACTTGGTTGAGAGGCTCGTTAATGTTTAAGTCTGGATTCTGAGATATGAATTTTTCTATCTTTGGAAAGTCGTTTATCTGTAATAGAATGACAAGGTTGCTCGTCACAGTGCCCTGAAGTAGTTAAGTGATGAAACACATTTGGATGTACTACTTACCCCTGATCTTGCCTTTGATCCTTTTCCTCCCATTTTTTAAAGCGATGTTAATTTAATTTATTCTGAGAATTGAAGTGCAGTAGCTGGATTTGAAATATGAGCGTTACAGTATCATTCAACATTCCATGGACAGATTTTTTTCGCATTCATATCAATGAAAAATCAAAAGACTTGAAAAAATGATTTGATCTGCATTCAAAAATCATTCGGCAGGTCATATTGATTTTGTAATTTTCGCGTGAGCAGACTGAGAGTAAAATTTTAATTTAATCAGAAGCAACCAACTAATAATAAAGAGTCTGCTGTTGAGAATTCCTCTTCTAGATACTGCAACATCATTAAATGACGATTAGTGATAGATTGGATGTTTTTGGAACAGTTGTTCCTCATACTCCCATCGTCAGTACAAAAACGCCGGTGAATAATTATGCAAAGGGGATTTTATTTGTGAAGCTCTAAAGCCAGGGTTACGGATGTTCTGTCAAAAAACTTATAGCATGGTTGCTCAATAAACTGTCGTAGATTCGGGAAAATTGCCTAATTCGGCTTCTTTGAAGTCAAAATTTGTCGGGGTCAATATTTCAAATATATCTTCCCTTATAGAGATTAGCTTCTTCTTACATCCAAATACTCAGAGCTGTATGAAATGGAAATTGCTCGTATTGTCTACACTTGTAATTTGCTATTTTGCGTTAAAACCGTTCTGAATTCTGATTTTCTTAAAATATTTTTTAGCTTCTGAATAACGCAGAAAGATTATTTTAAAAATAACCGACATTATTACTACAAACGATTATACGTACAATCGATTCCCTTTCTCTAAAAGAGAAACTACTGCAATCCCTCATTCATCATTTCACTTAACACATTGCCTGGGTCTCCTTATCTGAGAGGGATAAAGAAAAAATGCGATTTGTTTTGTTAACTCAATGATTCCGATTATGAAACTTGTGTAATTCAGAGTGTGCAAAGTTGTAGAGCTCAACAAGTGATATAAATTGCAGATTACACTCAACTTTTTTCGTTACATGTTGATGATGCTCTTCTTCAATATTTTTGGCCAATTTTTTAATGAGGATGGCCATGTCCTGGTCCATCGCGCCCTGGTCCTCCTGGACCTCCAGGACCTCCACCATGTCCTCCGGGTCCGCCATGAGGCCCAGGTCCTCCAGGCCCGCCAGGTCCGCCATGAGGGCCAGGTCCGCCATGAGGGCCAGGTCCTCCAGGTCCGCCAGGTCCGCCGTGTGGTCCTGGTCCACCATGTGGTCCGTCATGTGGTCCATGATGTGGTCCAGGATGTGGTCCAGGTCCAGGTTTATCGAAAGGATCTGGCCTAGGACCTCGTTCGTAACAACAAATGCCCATGATCAGTTTTGAATCAAATATAAATTATTAACTTGCGTGCAAACGATTAATATATCAAAGATTTGGAGATCCGTTAAATAGTTAGCCCCTTTTCAGCCAGGAGCTGACTCAATGAATGAATTGCAAGATTTCAAGTTGAAACATTTCGCAAGATTTTCGAGAGTTTGCCAGGAAACAAGCATCACTGACGAGAATTGAGGGAAATAATATCCCAAACAATTGGACGAAAAATCAGCAAGAAGTGCCCTCTACAGCAGACGCTATGAGAAGAGCAAGAGACATAACTAAGGAATTTTCTAGAAACAATGAGAAGCGCCAACATGCTCTCCTTTCGAAGCACTGAACTCTTAATATCGCCCCTACTACCAAAAGCTTTTTTGCCATCAACCATGAACAGATGTTTGAACAGCCCTATTTCTGAGCATTTCATTCGTATTGTTTTGGAAACATTAAATAGCCGAATCCTTTTCTATCAGCTTACTAATGGCGGTTGAATTAATTGCTTCTTCAAACTCATAGCGTTATAACGATGATGGCATTCTTTCTTCCTTGCATTTCATCAGCAGGGTTTGGACTATTTAACCAGTGTTCAAACTCATTTCACCCACGTGATAAAATGTTTTATCAGTCCTGAGTTTTCCGTAACAGTTAATTAAATTACAGCGCATGGTTTAATGCGAATGAGGGTGTTTTCAAGACCTTTATGTTTCCTGTCGCTAAGAAAGGGTTAAATAAAAAAGCGTTGTAATCATGCGGATGCTGAGTCAGAAGGACTGATCATGAAATTTGTAGTGTAAATAGGAAAAATGTTCAATAAGACTTTTTCTCTTCTCTTGCGTTATTTATTAAGTTTAAGAAGGTTAAAGAACCTCTGAAAAGCAAGGAGAACTACCGAGTTTTTAGATTATAGAAGAGAGTATTGCTTTGAGAAGAAAGCAAGTAACTTTCTACAGGTTAACGAAAAATTAGTTGGTTTCTAAATAAAATTTAAGTTGCAGTTTTTTCTTACTTCATTAAGACGGAGTGACTAGGAGAGAATTTTGTTAGTTTTTGTTCCCTTTGTTATAACTTTTCTTGTGGAGAAACTTGCTACTTCTTTAAGTGATATGCAGGATGAAAATTCAATCAGATGGAATGTAACAAAGACAGAAAGGATAAAACTCTTTGATAATGTGTGAAAAATGTTTTAGTGTTATCGGGATCCATGAGAATCTTCTCTAATCAGTGTATTTCATGGTCCCCATCCTAAGCGCTCACTGGCTGGATAATATTGCCTTGGTTGTTATTGCCGCCTTGGTTATTTTCAGCACCACCAGGTTGGTTGGCTCCAGGTTGGCCTTCTGGTTGGTTTCCAGCAGCACCAGTTTCAGCAACTGGCTTTTCACCGGTGGCTTCTGGCTTGGAAGCTTTGGAGTTTTTGCAGCCCATTAGATCTTGCTTTGATTATCTTTTTTTTTTTTGATAAATTTTAATTAAATTATTTCTGAATCAGCTTAAATAACAAGGGGGAAAAAAAAAGCGTTGCACCGCGTTTTTCAATTTACAAGTTAACTGTTCTCTTCCGTTAGAAAACAAATTGATAAGCCCAAAATTTCGAAACAAAGAAGTCTAAACCAGCCGTCCATTATGAGCTCACACGTTAACCACGAATGGTTTCGATCCTTGAGCATTCGCAACCTGTATAAAAATACTTTAGTTTCGAAAATATAAAGCTTTAATTGAGTTCGAAAAACGACGAAGTACCCCACAATTATTTCGCGGGTGTTTATAGTTTTTGCTATTTCCGTTATATTTGGTCGAGAAGGCATATTATTCGCTCAGGAGATACGTAAACTCCCTCTACCAGCGTTGAAAACGCCAGTTTCTTGCTATTAGAGTGAAAATTTACTTTAATCCTCCAATTGGCCATCTATGGCAAATTTAGTTTCATGTAACTGATTCGCTCAAAAGAGCGGATACTTATGACGAAAGCAAGCAGCCTTAGAGAGAGAAAATGGAAAAAAGAGTTTACTTGCTGATAAGGAACAAAAACTAACGTATTAAGCAAATTTAGAGTGCATGCTAATACTTTGAATTGGCTCACTTAATCCTAATTTTGTTCCAGGCTAATTCATTGAAAAACCTGTTTTTTTATTGGAAACGTATTTTATCAGGAATCAATGCCTCACTGAGACTTCTTCTACTGATAAGCAACGCCTGTTTCCCCCACAATTCATGATTATAGCTCCTTTTCATCTTGGTCGAGGAAAATAAATAGCTCAAAGTTCAGATGTGAGCGTCTGGAGTTCATTCAACAAATAATTTTGTGCTCTCTTATCAACCTGTTCATTTTGGTATTAATTGAGTTCCGATATTTCGACATTGAAGATCTCTGGAAAAGCTATCAACTTCATCGATATTTGCCAGTTTTTTAAAATCCACTTGTGAGCAAATTGCAAAGATAGAGCTCTCTCCTATAAAATTAACCCTATCTAATGTAAGTACGAAAACTCACACTAAGCCCTTTTCCAGGTAAAAAGTGTTAAATGGAGCTTAACGTGAACCGTTTTACAAACTGACAAACTTCTTAGTAAGTAGTAAAGCTATCCAACAATTCTTTTTGAGTTGGGACTTGATTTGAGCCATGAGTGCAGCTATCTCTCAAGCCAGAGAGTGAATTCTCCTCTTTACATAAATGAACTAAGAGAACTGGATTTCTTTAGCATAATATCCTTAACTCAACTTCACTATCTATGTCTTGATTCGTTTTACGATTTATGCAATCATGCAATGACAGAGCAACTTTTTGGCTGATACAACACAATAAAAAAAAGTGCAATGATGCAGTTCGGAAGAAATATATATCCCAAACTTATTAATGCGAGGTTTCTGGAATTGGGGTAATAAGAGGATACATCTGGTGCATGTAGGCCGAGACCCAAGTCAAATACAATGCAACCACAGAGATCACTGTGACAGTGAAGGCAGTGCTGGGATAAAAATCATGTAAGATTATTGATGGCAAGGAAAATGGGTTACTTTCTGTTCTCATATCGCTCTAGTTTAGTGGCTCCACGGCTGCTGACGATACTCGTCACGATGATCAAAGCTGCAACGCCTAAGACAGCGAAAACGATTGTTCCAACTGTAACACCGGAAAGGCCCATCTTGAAGTGTGAATAGCTCTAAAAATTAATCAAAATAACTCTATCAAAGTGAAATTATCTATAAACTCGAGTTAGGAGGGTACATGAAATAAATCACGGAACTAATTTTTCATTTTTGAATGATTCCACGAGAACTAAGCCTCTACATCATCATTTTTTAATCGAGAAAGTTTGGAATGGAAATTACTTTTTCAGTTAGAGCTTTCTCATCTGGAGTTAGATAACTTAGATCGAATTAAAACTAATAATAGTTAATAATTGTTAAGATATTTGTCTGTTAGAGTAACTAACAACGAAAATGTCAACGGGAAATCGATCGAACTTCAAAGATAGTGGATTTATAGATCGCACACAGCATCAAGATCCAAGATACTCGAGTTATCAAGGCCCTTCAAGCTTTTATAACACTGGAGATTTAAAAGAAAGCGCGCTTCGCACCAGTCAACTGATTAAGGATGCGAAAGCTGCGAACACAGGGGATGAAAAAACAATGGCCATGCTCTTGGAGCGGCTTGAATTTCTCCACGCAGAGAATAAAAACCTGCACGATCTGCTTTATAGCTTCACAAAGGACAAAGACTCGCTTCAACACAAGGACCTCATGATTCTTGAACTAGAAGCGAAGAGAAAGGCGGTCGAAAACGAATACGAAAAACAACAGGCCCTTATCACTGGGTTATACAAGGACATAGAGACTTGGAAGGCGCATTCTCTTGACTGCGAAAAGAGGCTCTTAGCTCTCTCAGACTCCGAGAGCAAGCTTCTGAGTCTTAGTAGTGACCATGAGAGGCTCTTGCATTTGCTTCGAGCAAAAGATGAGGAAATTCGCAGGCTAAACGAAATGGCTTCAGAGAAATTCCTTGAGCATAGTATGACGATGACTCAGCATGGGAGCTTAGAGGCAAGATACAAGGATCTCGAAGCTGAACGAGAGAGATTAACTCTGCTGCTTGAAGAAAGAGATAAGGCCTATGAGGCTCTTAGAGCAGATAGAGACGCTTATATAGAAAAACTTAAGGGTTACGAAGCGACAGAAGGAGAAGTTTTTACTATGAAAAGAGAGATCCAAATGCTACGAGAGGACAATGAGAAATTTAACGACGTCCTCTCGATTAAAATCCGTGATTTAGAAAGCCTCAAAGTCAAGTACGCCGAGCTCGAGACACAATATCAAGAGGTCCATGAACTTAGGGATACTCTCAAAGCGAAGAACCTCGAAATATCACAGCTTCAAGAGACTCTTCTGGCCAAAGAAGAGCTCATCGTCTCTTTCCGCAAGAAAGAAGCTGAGAGGACAGAAGAAGGCAGCACTAAGAAGGATTTAGAAGGGAAGATAAAGCTCCTCATGAAAGAAATTGAGAGGCTCGAAAACGAGCTTTATTCAACTAACAAGGCTTTGGGGGAAGCACGCGAAGCTAACGCTGACCTGGAGCAAAAAATCGAGGTTGTTGTTCTCGAGAACGAGAGATTAGATAAACTCAATGAGGAATGGAAGGCTCATGCTGAAGAAAACAAAACTCTGAAAGCCGAACTTGAAGAATTAAACGCAAAATTCAACACCGAGACAGGAGAGAAAACTAAACTGGAAAGTCTTGTTGAAGATCTTAGGAAGGAGCAAGCAGAGCTGCAAGAAGCGAAAGGAAAGTTGGAGGAAGAAAGCACTGTTATCCAAGGCTTAAAAGACCAGTTGGAAGTCGGCAAGATGGAGAAAGTTCATTTCATCGAAAGAATTGAAGGATTAGAGAAAGACACTCAATTCTGGAAAGTCCGAACGATTGAGCTTGAAAAGCAGCTCGCTGAAAGAGTTGATCTCGAAAACAAGCTTCGAATCATTGTCGGAGAAAACGAGAGACTCAGTGATGTTATTGAAGCCAACAACGCTGAAAACGAACAATTGAGAGAACGAATTGAAACGTTGGAGCGTCAGATAATCGAATTTGAAAACCTCAAGATTCAATACGAAGGGTTAGTTTCCGACAAGCAGAGCTTGGAAGCTTTAGTCGAGGAGTGGACTAGACGTCACAGTGAACTCCAGTCTCAATTTATCTCTGAACAAAGAAAAGTTTCAGATATGAGAGTTCTCGAAGGCGAGGTGCATCGACTGAGAGCTGAAAATCAACGTCTTGATGGCATTCTCTCTTCGAAGGTAAACGAGGTGTCAGATCTCAAGGCATCGATGTATGGAACAGAAAAAGAGCTGCTTAAAATAAAAGAGCTCGAAAGATCCTTGCTTGTCATCAGCAACGAAAACGAAAGACTTAACCAGCTGCTTCGAGAGCGAGTAAACGAAGTGGATCAGTACAAGGAAAAGCTCTGGACACTCGAGAAGGAGAGTCAGAAGACTCACGAATTCCAATCTCGTGTTGAAGTGTATCGAAAAGAAATCGATACGCTGAATTCACTTCTAGACGCGAAACAGAAAGAATATGAGGAGCTGCGGTGGAGATACAGCGAGCTTGAGAGAACGTTCGCAAACCTCGACTCAAAACTCCCGGTAGTCCTTCAAGAAAATGAGAGACTTACGCAACTTCTTGAGCAAAAGGCCAAAGAAAGCGACCAGCTTAACAACACTCTTCACGAGCAAGATGCCAAAATGCTGAAAATCCATGACCTTGAGCGCAAATTCGAATTAGTTTCGAAGGATAACGAACGGTTGGCAGCTTTACTAGGGGAGCGACTCAAGGATATTGACCTCTGGAAAGCGAAGGTAAAAGAGCTCGAAAGAGGTGAGCTTGCTATCCATGAGCTACAAACCAAGCTCCAACTTTCTGAAAACGAAAACAAAAGGATTAGTACGTTCCTGAAGGATCGCTCAACTGAGCAAAGCTCTCAGCAAGAACGCATTAGAATGCTTGAAACTGAAGCTCTCAAAGTGAGCGATTTGCAAAACAAACTCACCTTATTGGCCGCAGAGAACCAGCATCTCAATATGATGTTAGCTGAGCAATCGCGAGAATTGGTGGCCAAGAGGTCTGCTGGTGGCGAGCACATCGAGACCCTCAGAGCAAGGATAATCCAACTTGAGTCAGCTCAGCACGAAAGCGAAGATTTGAAGGCTAGATTCGCCATGCAAAGTGAGCAGATCCAACAACTGAACCGTTTGCTGGCTGAAAAAACTCAAGAAATTGAATCATTAAGAATCCGAATGGTGAGTGAGCAGAAGAGTTCCTCTGAATCAGAGAATCTCAAACGAAGTGTGACGTTCCTCACTGAAGATAATAGTAGACTGAATAGCGCTCTGCTTGAATACAAGAAAAAACTTGAAGAGTATGAGTACAAGCTTAAGGGAGACAATAAGCTGGCTATTGTTGTAGCAGAGAATGAGAGATTGAACGATTTGCTCGCGAAAACCGTTAGAGAAGGCGATTTCTTAAGAAAGGAATTGGATGCGATAAAGCAGAGTAATACTGAAACTGTGAGAAAGCTGACACTCTTGACCCATGAGCATGAGCGACTAAGACAAACAAGTGAGCAGAAATCAGAGTGGATGAAACGAAGCTATGCGGAATCAGATCGCGGAAGTATTAGAGATGCCGAGCAAAAGCTTAAGATTATCATCGACGAGAATGAAAGACTCAACCAAGTACTTGAAGATACTATGTTTGAGAAAGAGTCTTGGAAAAAGAAATATTATGACTCGCTCGGTATGAGAAAGAGCCAAGCTTAAGCGAGATTTTCCTTTGTTTTCCCATCAATGAAGGTAAATTTAATGCATCCAATTTCCTAGCTCGAAAAAGTGAAGGCTGAATAATTATCAAGTGCACCCTAACATTAATGAAACTTTAATTCTTCAATTATGCATATTTCGAACACTCATTCATATACATTCATTCATGGAATAGTCTGTCATTTTCCATTTCATTTCAATATCATCGAAAGAAAATTAAGTAAAACCAAACGTA
>ENA-UOUE01001716-UOUE01001716.1-compost-metagenome-genome-assembly--contig:-NODE-1716-length-12718-cov-15.209794_pt1 | contig 12718 bp, 9 predicted proteins | sample MGYA00238146_ERZ747223 | MGnify/ENA primary metagenome ERZ747223 (study PRJEB28781, sample SAMN06268865) | compost metagenome | isolation source: single cell | place: USA: California, Emeryville, Joint... | reverse complement strand
TTGAGCGCTTACGCTGGTTTCGGGCTCTCTTTTTCCTGACTTAATTATCTCAAGTTAACTGATGTTCTGGAATTGAAGCGGCCGTTGAAGAGCTGATCCATTTACCCGACTAATTAGATGACTGGTCTTAATTAATTAAGCGTCAAATGAATCCTGACTATTAATTTTAATGCGCGGGTGGAAGATCGATCGAAAGATTTATTTAACTCGGCCAGGTCATTCTCATTGACTCACCTAATTTCAAAGAATTCGGTAAGGCTTCAAGAGGGTAAAATATGACAATAGGTCGCCTCGCAACTTTGGTTCGCTCTTCATATGCGTCTGTCAGATAGAAAAGTTAAAAACTGGTCATTGCTCGAGAGGAAGGATGAATTAAATTAATTATTGAAGTATCATTGTATGAATGAGCGTATTTGTGACTTAAACAACTCTGCTTCAATGAGGTAGTCTGAGAGTTGCAGCAATCGACGACTCAGCAGCTAATTCTCTTTTTAGAGCAATTGAACTTTGTAGAATATTTTTCGCATTTACATGAGAAATTATGAGTATTTCGGAGATGAAAAGAATTTTCTCTTGAAATTAACCCCATGGAAAAAATAAATCACGAACAGCGAACCAATCCTCTCTGTAAAATTGTGAGAATTGAACAGTGAGTGCTCAAAACGAAAAAGAGTTACATTAGACAAAATAATATCTCCAATAAAAAATTGTATCAATCTTTTAGCTATTAACTAAGCTCCATGAGGATGGCCTCTGCTTTGATTACTGTCTCTCTTCTTATTTGCCAAAAATTCAATGTAATAACTAACTACATAGCAATTTGGTCCAATTTTCCTTTGACGGACAGACTGGCCTACCTTACTTTATGCCCAGAAATCTTGAATGAATCCGAATAAGTCTTTTGAGCTCCAAGCTTTTTCAAATGATTTGGCAAATTGCCAAGGAATCTGTCTATCATCCTTCATTTGGTCAATTTTCATTTTTTTGTTTAATTTGTCAATTACTCTGAACGATAAAAAAATTCGACGAAAAGTATCTGATGTAAACACAAACAATTACAGGTTCCATACGGAATTAGGAAGGTACTCAGGTAAATTTGATTTCTAAGGAATTTTTTTCTGTCACACGAAAAATAAATAATTAAACTCTTGGCGATATCAATTTCACTCACATCGTTAAACTAATTTATTAGATCCATGGAATCGTTGCAGATGGACTACCAATGCAGACGAATCATTGATATTCGTGAAGCACAGCTATAACCAACTCAATATCCTAGATGCTGAAAAGAAAACTCTCACTTTAAAGAGTTCGGTAAAACTTGAAGACAGAGAATGTAATTGCAGCTATATTTGTTTTTTCTCTTCTGCAAATGCAAATTTTTTGGTTTATACATGATTTGTTTCCGATATATTCGGGGAAGAAGGACAATATATCTCTTTTCTTCAAATAAATCGAGGGATTAATTTCATGACTTTTTTCGCTTCACTTCTCTTCGTATCATTATTAAAACTTGATAATATTTAATCTGTTAAGATGTGACATTCTGGATTAATGTATGCCAAAACGATGGGAATCTACTGACTTCTGGTGGCCAAGATAAGATTATCAAGATATTTGATAAGCGAGAATCGAAGATTATAAAAACCTTTGATCGCGTTCACTCAGGTAATAAGTTAGACTTGTTTAAACAAAGATTTAATGTTTGAATATTTATTGTAGACCATATTAACTGTGTGCGATGGAGTTCGACCGGCGATAAGCTCGCGAGTGCTTTGGATAATAAAACAGTACAACTGTTGGACTTCAAAACAGGAAAAGTGCTTTACACTGGAAACACTTCAGATGGGAGTAAATTATCTCTTCCAAAATGCATGATCGTCATTCACTTATCAGTGAAGGCACTGTCAGTTTGCTTCTTCTAGATAAACATGAAGCGAAAAGGATCCAGAGAACAAGAATTGCTCTCAAGAATGTCAGCCAAGCAGCACAATTCAGATAATGATTCTGTGAATTAGGCTCAGTAATTCTTTCGTCTGAATATTGTTGTTCTCATTCCTGCTTTTCGTAAGAAAGAAATCTCACTTTGCTAAGAGTTGTCGAACTATAAACAAATAGACAACAAAGTTGAATCATTAGCATAGGGTAATGCAACACAAATTACATCCCCAAATCAAGTTGAACTAGACAATAGGATTGTTACATTATTTTTATTCATTCAAGCATTTGATAAATTGTTAGATTGTCAATTGATCAGAGTTATCAGTAATAACAACAATGATGATTCTAAACAGCTTCGAAGCTGGTACTTGGATTCAGCACATTACATTATTAACCACAACGATACTCTGACTTCTCTCATGGGTAGTGGCATATATATTGTCATAGTTTCCAAATACCCACTGAAAAGTTAATCACTTTTAACCCATAATGCAAAAGATCCATTTCTTCCTTTCTTATGATATTCACAAGTTCGATTGCTTTAATTGCATTCGTGAAACGAGAGGCGAATTACTACTTAGAAATAAATATAATTCATGAAAAACAACAATTCGTGAAAGTAATTTCTTTCCAAAATTTAAGTTCCCTCAACTCAAAATTGGCACATAGGGTTACTCTAAGGCCGAAAATATCCGAAAAGCGAAAGGCATTCAATATACTCCTTTTCAAGTGATTGCCAGTTGTGACTTAATCAATAAATTAAACAAAAAGTCTATTATGTAGTCAAACTTCCCAAAAATGAGAAGCAGGGTTCGCATATTTACGAAGAAGCAAACTTAAGGAAATATCATTTTCTGTTTTGTGTGTTAATGTTCAGTTTTCCTTTACTAATTTATTTTGTTTTTCAGTTCGGAAGAATGCATGATGTTATACTGAAAAATTACCGAAGAATGGATCATAACCGCTGTGATAAATAGTTCTAAAGCACTTCTATTATCTATTGTGGCTGATGTTTATTCTTTCAAAATGCTTCTTCTTGTGGTCGCTTTCTTCTATGGGGATGATTGACTCTGATTCTCTCTCAAATGAAACAGACTGACATAGCAGCCCCTAATAAGAAATCGGAATAGCCTTTATTAATTAATCAAACAGTGAAAATTTACTTTCATCTGCGGTGTTTCCAGTATAACAATTTATTTCTTCAGTCTCAAATCTGGTTGAATAAATAAAGTAGTCACCAATTTTACTGAAATTAAGGCTCTTTCATTGAAAAACTATTAATTTATTTATATATTCCGACTCTATCCTTCACCTTCTTTGTAGTTTTCTGAATAAAATGAGTTTTCATTTGATGGCTGGCTTTAGACGCTGAATAGACAAAATAAAACTGGCAGAGCTGACAAAATTCGGTGAAATTAAGTTAATAAACCATTCATGACTTCTGGTTGCTATTATATAGGCCATATCAATTGTGTAAGATGGAGTCCAAGCGGTGATATGATTGCGAGTGCTTCAGCGGATACGGCAGTAACACTATTGGACGTCAAGACTGGAAAAAAGCTTTAGTAATTTCGTTACTCTTGAGTAATAAATTAACTAACTGTTCGAGTCTTAATTTGGTAACTCTCTGAAGTCTTTTTTCATTACGTGAACTGAGTAGAAACCAGATATTACTAACTGTTTCTAAATTTTTAATTCAGAGAAGGAATCATAATTTTTGAAGCTTTGTCCACCTCTGTTCATGCTATTCACTCGAAAATCGTTACCAAGCGATAGTACAAGATGCGTAACAGCATTTCAAGCGGATTTCTTTTTTGAATTATTCCAATATGTCTCGAGTATCTTAGGGAATTCATTGAAATATCTGAGACCAAAGATGCCTTGCAATAACTCGTTTATTCAAGCTTGCTTTCGGTCTCTTTCACAAGAAAAACAGACAAAAGCACATATTTTAGTTTATTGTAGTGTGATGTTTCTAAGGTTTCATAAAATCGTTTTCTCTCTTCGTATATCTTGCTTTGAGATCAGTATCTAAGGTCCCGATCCGCTTTGAGATTCTTATCCACAAAAAAATATGATGTCACTTAAATCTAACAAAATGGAGAAACATCGTTGTTTCAAGAATGAACGTTATAAAAATTGGTCCTAAGGGTTAGTTTAGCAAGGTCCCCTCTTATCAGTTATTATGAACTAAATGAATTGCTCAAAATTATGTCAGTTCCATTATTTAAAAGCGTCGAAATAGTAGTGATTCTTCTTCATATTATGCGTAACATGAAAAAAAATGGTATAGAAGATTTAATTTCAATTTTAATGTCATTAACAGTAAAAAGAAAGGAGAGGTAACAACAACCCTTGGGGAATTATCTCCTTGTCATCACTCCATAGTTTCCTATTCTTTTCATCAAATCTCTATGCTCTTGTTTTATTTTCTCCTACAAGAGATCAAAATAAATCAACAAAGAGATAAAAAAACGAAGGAATACCGTTTCTTGCTGAAACTCGTCTAAGTATGCAAAGAAATCAGCATTTTCTCTGTCTCTTTGGCTCCATTTCTGAGTAATTTCACTTTTCCTTGGATCATCCAAAAACCTCGAAAAAGAAGGCTTTCTCAACCCTTCCATCGAGCGACCTCTCGAATACTCCTCTCTTCGCTGATTAATCTCAATATCGGCTGAAAACCTATTCACTTTTGCAGAATTTCCCACACTTTTCCTCATTAAATCCATGTTGACGGACTCTTTCTTTGTCGATCCAGGCGTATTTTGCAATTCTGGCCAATGCGATGTTGGGAGAATATGATCAAAATTATCTGGATTATCTCTCTGGGTTCTATATTCATAAAAGCTGTCTCTTTTTAATTTAGACCCGGAGGAATTGGCAGCTAGTTGGTAATTTTGAACACTCTTTTTCTCAGAAACGACGCAAAACTTGTCAACTATACGAGGAGAGACCGTAATTGGAGGAAATTTAAGCTGTTCGCATAATTTATTAAGCTCAGCAACCGCAGTTTCAGCCTATAGAAACTTATAAGGCAGAGTTAACGATCATTAATATACTGAGATGGAATCTTTGAAATAGACAGTACCGACCTCTATTTTTTGCTTGACCCCAGTAGCAAACGCTATCAAGGTCGTTTGGTTCATTTTAATGCTCAGATTCTCGTTTTTTAAGGTCTTAATCTCCTTAAGGAGCTCTTCAATCTGCATGTCCTTAATCTGATCTAATTTGAGAAGAAATCGTGGGAAATTTTCTTACCTTAAGCTCTTGCTTCAAGTTTTCTTCATTTCCCTTCATCCATACACCCTCAGCGCTGTTTTTATGATGTTTTAAGCAATCGATATTTTCCTTCCCTGGTAAATTCTGGTTTTTTCTCTCCCGCAGCGGCTCTTCGTCTGAGGAATACGAATATCTAAGCTCAAACTTTGGCACGTCTTCAGCCTCAGATCGGAACATCAATTTCTTTCGACCAGAGTTCTCTCCATACAGCTCTTTGTTGGAACTTGATCTCGGTGCTGCCTTGGTCTCTCGAGCCCTCTCTTCGCTAGTGTCTCTTTTAGACGTCCTTAGATCTCAGTTGTGACAGATGTAATTAACAAATTGATTACCTGCTGTTTAGTTGATGGTTATTCAGAGGCGTATTAGAGGTTCTCTGTGTCTGAGCCTTCGCAAGGTTGCCTTCCGAGAGTTTCCTTTGCAAAGTTTTGAATTTCTATAGTTGGTTTCAAGAAGTAAGGCATCACATTGAATCAAATGAATGCTACGAGCAGCTGCTTGTTTAAGATCGGGAGCGGTCCGTCTGCCGGCATCTTATTAAACGGCTCTGTGAGACTGCCAGCTAGTAGCATATCGAGAAGGAGCATTCCATAGAGATTTCTGTTTTGCTTCCACTGAACGTTTGAAGTGACCTGGCAAAGTTTCTTTGTCCAATGCTCGACTTTCACTTTGTCGTGTCTCGTCATGAAATCATAGCAGCGCTCAACCTGTTTCATGATTTTGATAAACTCTTCATCCAATTTAACGGGATCTTTCGCCTTGTGGGACAGTTGATCCATAGTTTTCCTATTAACTTTTCTTCAATAAAAAGAGCGTAATTTAACTATTTTTTAAATTGTAGCCGTTTAGAAATCTATCTCGGCTTGAAACCTCATTTATTATCGTCACTTACCAAAGAAGAGAAAGAGAAAACTCTTTTATAGTTAACACAGTGCTGATTCCTCGGCCCGTACGCCGGTATTGGGAAATCTAAACAATTCTGAAATGATGAAAGCTGAATGAAAAATATAGGATTAGATTCAAAGAAACTATAGCTTAAATGAAACATGAAAAAAAGCTTTAAAAAATTCGATATAATGGAACGGCAATTGAATGTCCCTCAGAGGGGAGCACCCAATTTAGCCTCTTTCAGCTAAACTAAAATTGAAGAGATAACTAGGCGCGAGGCTTCCGGTTCTAATAACCAAACCAACCTGAAAAATGAAGGTCTAGGAATTATTTTTTCTTTGGAAAGTAACTGTAGGAACCGGTTCCTTGCATTGGGAAACCCATGCTCTGGTTAGGAGGACTAAAGTATTGCATGTTCGGCTGCATTACGTTGTTTGGCTGTATTATGGTGTTTGGCTGCATTCCATTGTTATACGAAGGGTACATCGGTCCATTCCAAGCCGGGTTCACATTTGTCATCATTGGATTTGTCATTGGAATGGTAAGGTTGGGTGTAGTGGTGGTGTTAGCCAGCGGAACCTGTGTGGTTAGCATTCCGCCTCCGAATCCACCAGCAGAGAACTGATTATACTGCCACGTCTGTCCAGTTGCGAAGACATCATCATCTCTTTTAGAATTCGCGATATTGAAAGACTGAGATGATTTTTTCAGGCTGAGCTTTTTTTGTGGAGATGCATTAGTGTTAGTCGTTGCCATGTTTGTATTTGTCGTTGTTGCGTTTGTTATAAGCTCAGGGCTACCCTGAAAGATTTCCTCGTTTTGCTCACTTTCAGAGTCATGAGAAATCTGTTTGCCGTATTGAAGGGATGGGTCTGATTTAGCCAGTTTTTTAGATTCTTCGAAAAAGCTCAACCATTTCGTTCGGTACTTCGTCGAGTGGATTTTCTCATAGTACTTATTCAGCGCAATCAAAAGCAGTTTCTTATCGTTTTCGTCGCCTATGTTGAAAAGCTTTTGCAGCACGAAGTTGCCGTATTTATTCGTCATCAACTCGAGAATTCGCTCGCTTTTTGCGACGGTTTCAATGAACTTTTTCTTAGTTTCCTATAACGAATGAGAATGGAAAATTTAGCTCGGGATATTTACCAGCGAGGTCGTTTCCAAGCATTTTTCAATAACGTTAGATGAGAACTTTTGTGTGCAGAATGGAATGGCTTTCGGAGTTATTTTATCCCAGATTTCTTTGCAATCCTCTTTGTAAACCTCAAAAGTGTGCTGAATTGCGTAATTGCCATAAGCGTTTTGAATGAGATCGTCCATGTTTCGTGCGATCAGCTGAATAATCAGTTTTTTCTTTTCTACATCTTTCTCCAGTCTGCTGATGATTACTTTGAGCTAATACATGAGATAAGACACCAACTCAAGGAGGGCTAGTGGGTACCACGCAGAGACCGTGTGGATTCTGTGCCATTTCGACAAAATTACAGATCACAACGTTAAAAACGAAGCTGATTCTTGGTAATGAAAGAGAATTGACGAGCTTTTGGATAAGATGCGTTCCGTAAGGGTCCTATGGTTTGCAAAGTCTAACTATGATATTTTACAAGCATTATTTTACCTTAGCAAGCTCCAGGACGCAGTCTTGGAGACTCTGTTCAATCAGTTTCTCTTCCTCTTCCCCTTTAATGATCGAAACTATCGACTGCAATGAATGCGTGCCCTTCTTATGTCTTGCGATCGCCGGAATCGAGGGAGCAATCTGAATGTAAATATGATTATAAACATTTCTCATCATTCAGGTCCATTACGCTTTTGAGAAGAGCCATCCTCTGCTCTGGAGTGGAATGCTGGAGAAGTTTTTGGAACATAGAGTTGGAATAAGGATCCAACATGATGTCTCGCAGGTAAGGGATAATCTCACCGACAATCATTTCGATTTCTAATGGACTTGCTGTGGGAATAAACAGTAGTATCATTCTGTGTCACACAATATTCCAATTATCATAAGGGAAGTTTCATGGAAAAATACCTGCTTCCTTGCGGTTTCATAGCTAACTCGCCAATACGGCCTTGATAGTCGGAGACCTTAAACGTTTGCGGGTCGATCGGGTCTCCTCCGTCCTCAGTTTCATAGTTGGGTAGGAATGACAGTGATTTTGTGAATTTTTGCGGCTGTAACTGCGGACTGCTCCTGAGGTCGTCTATATTTGAAAGCGAATTCGGCGTCGTTATCACTTTCTGAGTCTGAACCGTGTGCGTGTCTGACAGCACGAGCGAGTTCGGGCCTCTTGACACATCGCCTTGCTTATTCAGCACCAAGCTGCCTGTTGTCTGGTGATTTCCGTGAGTAGCGAATTGAGAAAACTGGTATCCGTCTTGGTTTTGCTGTCCCGTTGTTTTCTGAAAGAAACTGGATTCCGATACACTCGTTGGGCTGATTGAGGAGCAACTCGTGATGTTTTTGCTTTTGTTTGTAATAGGACTCTCGATTGAGTTAAACGTCCTTCCTTTCTCGCCAGCATCGTTGGAAAGATAATCCTCGAAGTTATTGATCTGTAATGTAGTTGTTTCCTTCGGTCCTGTGTGCTTTTTTCTCTGCGTCCTCACGATCGGTGATGCTGCGATATCAAATTCTTCATCTTCGTCGATTCTAAGGTTGCTAAGACTGCTGCTGGTCACTTTACGAGCCTCCACTCTGGCCTGATTTATCAAATCGAGGTTTAGAATACAACTTCACTTATGTGTCATATTACCTTCTTATTGATGGGAATGCTAATTTTCAGGTATCTTAAAACCACAAATCGGTTCTTGGGAGAGTCAACGGTGGAAATTGAAGGCTCATAGCCTGGAAGTTTGTAATTCAAGCTGCCGACAAGCTCTTGGTTTACATCCACGATGGTATAGATGCCTAGTATAGCTTGATAGCCGCTTTGAGTCTATGAAATATTTTAATTGGTTTCTTTATTCCTTTGAAAAGGAAATTTACGTGCACAATTTCATAATTCTTTGGGTTTTGGTCCGCGCCAGCCAGAATAGCTGCAGCGTTCGTCACAAATTCGATGATGATCGGATCCTAACGGAATCAGAACCTGGTTTAACATCTCCACGCTAAGAATTGATTACTTCGCTCACTTGAGGCATTGCGATTGTAATTTTGCAAACGAAATCAGGGAAGGGAATCATATAGATGTTTGGCTCGTACAACGAAGGTGTGCTTTTTTCGAAATCGTAGAAGAAAATAAAGGCGTTCTGCAACAAATGCTCAATTAGAAGGGCATCCTCGCTCAAAAATTACCGTGCTGAGGTCTTCAAGCGCATGGGAAACCTTTTCGATTCTCAATAGCATCGTTCCACCAATCGGATGCGTTCCCTCAAGCGACAAAAACATCATTTTCTTCTCGTATCGGTTTAATGTCGGAAGGTCCGACAGCTGACTACTCTCACTGAGCGTTATTCTCGACTCCGATATGTCAGCGAGAGAGCGAATCCTCCATCCAGCTTGCTTAGAGGATTTTTGGTAGCAATCAAAATGCGTCAGGTAATGTCTTTTCGTGTTTCTTGAGTAGTAAGCCGACACATTCTGGAAGTTACTCTTTTTGAGATCAATAACTTCAATGAATTTCAGGTCATTTTTCAAAATAAAGGCCAAATTTACATTTGAGGCAGAGCGGACAGAACGGATTATGGTTCGGCGTTATGAAATTTAGAGCTGGGCCAATCCTTTCGAGCAGACACACGTCCTCGTTGATCTGCAAGTTATAATTTGGTCCTTGAACCGCGGTTTTTACGCTTGATTTTCGTGCTAGCAAAGAGCAGAATGAGAATCACAAAGCCATAGCGCAAAAATCGTACTTTTAGGCTTCTGTGAGGAAGCTGATTTATTTGAATTGAATGAATGATCGGAGATATAAGAGTTCCCGGACAGGCCAGAGTTATTGCTGTAAGTATCTAGCAATTGTATGTTATTCATAGGCAAGAAGGAGAGAAGTAGGGTCAAATGAATGACGAGAGGTTTAATTGAGTGTATTTCATTGAAAGAAAGGTAATTTTACCAGTTGGACTATGGCTGTTGAGCATTAATCCAGGAGGGTGTGATTGCTCTCTGCTTTCAAAAGGGTTTATGAAGCCTTGCTCGACAGCGGAATCGGTTCCACCTTCTTTTAATGTGAAAACGGATAAGGAATTTCATGTCCAGCGGTTGTCCATACCAAAGATCTGTTTTATCTCATCAGGGGCTTCAGGAAACAGATTTTCATCGTTGCTATCGTCTTCTTCCTTTTGGGGTAGTTCTAATTGCTGGATCGACCCCATCTCTTGGACGAAGCCTGGATGATGTCCGAAATGACGGTCTACATCTACTCTACTCCCTGGCAGAGATCTGAATGAAGGATTGGTAAGCTATTGATGTGGCATATTAGCTAGAGATACCCCTTAGAATTGGTAATCAAGTCCGCGAAGGAGAATGGCTTTTTATTCATGCACGTCGGATCAACACAGTGAATTAAAAAAATTTATAGCTCGTTTTAAGTTTAACAAATTATTTTAGACTGCATCGTGATTTTATTTGACAGAAAGCTGTTCAAGGGATTGATAAAATGACATTAGACCAGTATTGAAGAAAAAACCATTACAAGGAAGCTTGTTGGCCCGTACTTTTTGAGGCTAGAGCGTGTCTAAAGAAATATTTTCGAGTGGAAGATATGAATAGAAATCTTCCGTACTGTTCCAAGGTATTCATTATTGCCCGGTTCTTGAGAGAGTGTTGTGCTCTAGCAGAAGTGGCCTTAGTCTGGTATCTTGTAATCCGCTGAAACTAATTGAAGTGTGTGCATGAAGATACTACAATTGAACTGAGTCAAGAAAAGAAAGCATCTCAGCTTGATGGTAAGAATGAGTAATTTAACGATTTTTCTTTGAAGAAACACTTTGAAAAGGAATCAGATGTTCAAATAATGTGGCTTGGAGAGTAGCAAAATAATTTTAAAGTCATTGCTATGTTATCAGGTTTGAAAGTTGAGCAACGCTATGTATGGTATTCAAGAAAACTCTTCTCTAAGCAATAAAATCTCCTGCAGGGAATGATAGCTGTGAAAAGAGCAGCATTTTCAAATTTAATCGATTATTCTCAATTTTAATTTTAGTGGACCAAATTCTTTTTATTTAAGAGCCAAGTCTTCACTTGATTCAAAAGACTGTTTGTCTCAAAGCAATTAAATTCATTCCGCTCGAGCGAGAGGGAAATCAACTTTATCGAGTCAAACACGGTCGCCAAAGATCTATCTTTATGATAGGTATCAAGAGCAAGAGAGCGAATTGCCGCTTCATGATTAGCAATTCATACTAAGTATCTCATCTTACATGATAGTTTCAACAAGCAGCACAAATCAGATTTTCTCGTTGGATAAATAAATGAGACACCAAGTGAATCAAACCTTACAACTATTTACTCGTATTTCAACTGCTTAGCGACAATCGAGCGACGAAACACTTCTTTATTGCGAACTTTTATATTGTGAATAAATAAATCGCTGCAATAATTATTTTCCATTCATTTTTTAAATAAAACATGAATTCATTGCTTATTTTATTGCAGTTAATTAATAGATGCGATGCCTCAAAATCTTTTCATTCGAAGGCCAAGCTCCATTTAAATCTGAGTTTTGCTAGCTACTCTTAGCAAGTTGTGGAGAAGCAAACCTTTACAAACAAAGCTATCAAGCGCATTATCAGCAACCGATTCCTAGCTCTAATTATTTTCTCTTGCAAACGCTCAGGCGCATCTAGCTTTCATGATAAGACATAGAATTAGCGAGGTTAAACTCCATTGTTCAACCACAGCGAGAAAAAATAATGTCGTTCTAAATGTGATAATCGAATGTTGATGCGCGTTTATAAAACAAGAGACTAATTATCAAAAATAACGTCATGTCATTCCTATGTAAAAAAATGTACTATTCTCATTACAATAAACAGTGATTGATGTTTCGTTTCTTTAGTCGAGTTGAGTTGAGTTGAGTTCGAGCACAAGAAGAGATTATGGTCTGCGTTTTTTAAAATACTCGGCCATTTTACTAAAATCTTTCTCAGTTAAAGAAATTCTTTTCTTTAATCTCAAATCTTCTTTAAATCGGTCCCTGTTTAGCATGTCCGAAGCAATCATCCTGGTAAGGATAAAGGAGCACCACGAAATCAAGTAGAGCTTCAAGTGGAGTTGAGAAGTGGTTGATAAAGATAGGTTTACGTTTGGAAAGAAGATTGAAGGGATCGAAAAGAGGAAAATTTTATTGAAGCGCTTGATAGGGTTGCCTGCTTTGCTGTTAAAATGTATTAGGTATGGGTGCTTGCTTTGCTGTTAATAATGAGATTATCAATGATCAAAATGACCTGATAATAAAGGATTTACTGCCAGCCAGGCATAGTTTACGAGAAAAACAACAAGCGGCATCACACCTGTTGGGTCAGCGGCTGTTAGACTAAACGTATCAAAAAGTTTTTCTAAGACAAAGTTAATGATACAGCCTCAGTGAAAATAGAACGTCATACCTCCAGCTAAACCAGGGAATAAATCAGGCTTATGCGTCAATACGTGTAGCGATCTGAACCAGCCGATAAG
>ENA-UOUE01001715-UOUE01001715.1-compost-metagenome-genome-assembly--contig:-NODE-1715-length-12731-cov-39.759207_pt1 | contig 12731 bp, 4 predicted proteins | sample MGYA00238146_ERZ747223 | MGnify/ENA primary metagenome ERZ747223 (study PRJEB28781, sample SAMN06268865) | compost metagenome | isolation source: single cell | place: USA: California, Emeryville, Joint... | reverse complement strand
GAGAGTAAAATTTCCAAATTTATCATCGAAAATTTTGGAATATTTATGCAGGATGCTCATATTATTCAATGTGTGGTCCAAACGCTTGCCAAAGCATCCAATAATGAAAATCATATTGCTATTTTTCTTTTGCCAAGTGTCATTTTCGCTGTAAATCTGCTTCAAACTCTCCAACGCTTTCTCAGTATCATTCTCATCTTGAGAGTCACGATAATCTATGCCTACACCGACCGATTCATAAAATTCTCGTGTTTTTTGTTTTAAAGAATCCAGATCTCCAACAATTTTTTGTGGTTTGTATTTAACTCTAGCATAATGGATTAGTATGAATGCTTAAGATGTGTTGTTACCTGTCTATGTCATCTTTGAGAGAATCGTAAAGTCGATTTGCGCCACCATCAGCGCAAATAAAGTAATCGCTCATTGAGATGAGTTTTGTTGTTGAATCTGCATGGAATTTTTGGTTGAGTAGTATTACAAAGATGTTTGTATCCTTTGGTTTCTCGAAGTCATTGAAGATGCTGTTGTCGATGGTGTATTCTCGAGTCGGGTCGACTTTTTCCATAAATGAGCTATAAACGGTAGAATAAAAAAATGTTTGCAAATTTTTCAAGGCGTTTAGTCTTAAATAAAAATTAATTAGAAACTCAAATCGAAGTTTGGGTGCTTCTAACATACTGATCCCAATCACATTATCAGGCACTAAGTTGCGACGCTCTTTTTTTGTTTTTTTTTTTAGTGGAGGGTTGTTATTTGCCAATAGAATATGCAGGACTGAGAGAATTGAACGAATTTGCTTTAATTTGTCATGAGAATAACGAATATAACGCATCGAAATGACAATTCTGCATATAGATATCTGGTGGTGAATTCACAGTTTCGATCCTCATAATTGGCTAGCAAACTGAGAAATAGGTAGGAACAATCAAGTTGTCTGCTAAAAAAAAAATAAAAATTGAAAAATTAGATTATATCATAAATTTACCAGAATAATTGCTGTCTGAATTCATTTACGGTGAATTAATACTATTTATCTCTTGAATTTCTAGATTCAATCGCATTTGATACTCGTAAAGAATCGAAGATACCTGAAATGTGAAGAAATTATTAACCTAGCCGAAAAATTACAATAGGCTCGTGCGCTCTCCTCCAATTATCCTCCCTAACAGTCGGTTCGAGGAATTAATCACTATACTTTTCCTCTAATTGATTTTTTGTTTTTCTGATCTCATCTCTCGAGTTTGATAGCAGTTGAACTGATTTTCTCTTACATTTGATCACTAAATAAATAACATAAATGGGTATCTGAATGTTATTTTTACAGGCGTTCTATTGAAAACCAAAGTCACTACAAAAAAGTCTCATATTGCATTTATCACTTTGAATGACTATGACTTACAATCAAACACATAGATAACGTCTCATTATATGCACATTACCTCTCGTTATCAACAAAACAACGTAAGTAAAAAGAATGGAATAGATTGAAAACATTTGAGACAACATCGATTTTAATTTAAGAATTATTCATGAAAAAAGTACTAATGACTTTGCAAGACTTCTAATTCTGCTGATATCTTCAAAATTTTGGTTTATGAGAACCTCTCTACTGTGCCTACTGAACATTTCAGTTATGATAAACTCTTTAAAAGGTTTTTTTTAAAACCTAACTTATAATTAAGAAACTCTGGCTTCTTCTGTCTATCTGGAGCACAATGAACAGCAAATAGAACGAAATTAGGTTGTTCTCTTTATTTTTCCTGACAGAAAAGTAAAAGAGATGAGCTTTCTATTCTGATTAACTAAATTTATTGGAAGAATCTCACTATTATAAAACCTAAAAAACCCTTTAATTGCTTTTTATTCCTCCAAGCCACTTTTTCTTTTAATTGAAAAACCGAATACACCTTTGGTAACCTTGTTAACCTATAGCGTAATGCAAACAAATTCGTCCACATATTCCATTAGTATGTGATCAACTCATGAAACTGCTGATTCCTGATATCATAAACTAATTGCAATCTGATCGTTTTATGGATTATTCTATTGGCCTCTCAGATAATTTATATAATTAGATTTAGGATTACCTGCCCATCTTGTAATTTAATTTGTTTGCTGAAGCAAATATGCTCTACTACTCACTCCTCCTTCTTTTGGCTTTAAACCATCTACTCCTACAAGCGCATTCCTCCACCATATACGTCAAATATCATACTAATTGTGACGGTTCCGGCGATGGCACTCTAACTACACCCTATTGCAACATCAACGACGCTTTCAGCCAATTTAAATCCATAATTTCATCAGACTCCGGGGTAATTATCTCCTTAATGACCTCAGATGCTAAACCTTCAGAAAATGAAGGGTTCAATCAATTTTGGATCGACAGCATTGATTTGGCGGTTAGCAACTTGAGCCTCACGATTTCGAATCATAACAGCAGTTTCGATGAAAAGACCGATGTCTTTGATCTCTCATATTGCAATATGTTGCCTACTCTCGTATTTGATCTGAGGCCTGGAGATGGCAAAACTTCTGAACCACACACGTACGCTTTTGACGGGTTCTATTCGATAGCATTCCAGAATGTGAAAATACTTATCAAAGACAATGGATATAATGACACGGCATCGAATATGCGCTGCTCTGGTTTCAGCAATCGCGTAGATTTTGGGTCTCGTCTTACATATTTCGAGCTTCAAAACAGCTGTGTCAGCAGCTCATATGATTTGATTAATGATTCAGTTCCCAACGAATCGAGAGAAGTTTACCAAGCAATGGTAGCTAGAGAACTCACGACTCTAAAGATCGAAAACGTCATTATGGACGAAATGTTTTGCAATGGCTTTGAATTTGGAGGCGTCCTAGCAAATGCCAGCGTCAGTCAAGTGAAAATATACGTTCCTCCTACGATCTGGGATGACATAAACCTTGATTCCAGTCAGAAATACGCCCCTGCGATATTTAGCATAACAGGTGGCAGTGATTCTGCAGCCTTGAATATTACAGGCGTTACGTTTCTGGTGTCGACAACGGAGATCACTTCAGAGTTCTTCAGTAGTGGTTTCCCTCGAGAAGGACCTTACAATTTGTATCCTGTTCTAACTGCCAGCGCTTTCTTAGAGATCAGCGTGTCAAATGTGGAGATGAATGGTACTGCAATAGCTTTTGATTCTAGTAACGTTTTCTCATTTGGGAGAAGTAAAAGCGTCTCTCTCTCTAATATTTTCGTACATGATATGACAATAAATCATTGGGAATCTACAGTTACGCCCTTGAAATTTTTTGAATTGACAAGTGTGAAAGAAGTGACCATAACGAGCATGACCATGCAGTCTACTGTTATCAATTGGCAAAGCACAATGTTCACTAACTTTGTTTTCCTCTATATTAATGTGATCAATGACTCACAAGATGCACCTGTCAGAGGTCACGTTATTTTCAGCGACATGAATTTCACATCAAATTCCTTTTTGGGTATAAGAGATCACTTTTGGTTGATTCAAATCGAAACGTCCGGGGAAACCTCTGAGAACCCTATCGACTCTCTCATCCTTGAAAATCTGCGTTTTGAGACGATTGTCTCTAACGGAACAAGTCTTTTCGAATACAACCCTCTGATTCAAGCAAACGTCAATGGATTAACAGGAGAGATGCAAAAAACCCATAATTTTAATAACGTTGTCGTGTCAGATTGCACCCTCAATAATACAATAGTTTTCGCCTTTAAGTTTGGCTCTGCGAGAGCAATCCCTCCTCCAATTGAACCTGAAAGGATCGAGTTCAAGGAGTTCCAATTCCTGAACAATTTTATTTCATATAGAACAAATTATGATAGTGCTGGATGGCTCGCAGCTATTCAAAATGAAGGATATGTATTGAGCATAACAAATCTCAACATGAAGCATAATGCACTGAATTGGACTCATTTTATCCTTGCTAGATATGGAAAAGTGTCAACGTATATCCGATACTCTACCTTTGAGAATAACAGATACAATACTGGCTTTCTCCTTTCTGAGAGACTAGATACCGCGATTTGGGATTCGATGATGAATATGGAGTCCGGAGAGCAGACCTTACCTCAGGGCCTGATCTCCCAGAGCGACAGAAGCACCAAGGCACTAGACGGCATTGGAAATCCGCTCAAGCGGTTCCCATTGAGCAGGTTGTCAAGAGTCACCTACATTATTTACAGCACCTTCTCCGACGAAATTCTGATAGGGAGGTCGGTGTATATGGAAATTACGAACCCGTTAAGCATTATAATTTCTAACGTTTTTCGGAGAATTACCGTTCAAGAGAAGTCCGTTCTCCTCCAGCTCGGCAATTACGATTTCGTTGCTCAAGGCACGCACATACAAAGTGGTACTCGCGACACTGACTCATATTTATATCAATATGAAACCGATGATACTTTTGATCAGCTTCAGAAGAGAATAGAAGATACCTGTCTTGGTACAGGTGCCATCACCTGTTTCGTGTCATACTACCATCAATATAGAATAGAAGCTAATAATTTTACTGATTGCATAGTGGAGACTCCGAAATTTATTTCAGTGGAAGATTTTGGGATCGTGACGAGTGGAGTCCTGTTCGAGAACAATATATTCCAGAATTTTTCTCTCCTTGAAGGTGCAAATTTGAGGCTTTTGAGTTTCACCATCGTCTCGAGAGTCGACATTAGATGGAATCTTTTCTCTGGCTTCAAGGGAGAAGGATTACTGCTCTATTTCACTGAATTCAGAGGCGAATTACGAGCAAATATCAGTCACAATGTGTTCACCGACCTTCAGCAGGTCGGGGTCATTCAGTTTAGTTTGGAAGAAGCGACGTACCTCCGAATTTTAGAGAATAATTTTACAGACTCAACTTTGTCGCAATCGTTGCTGCGGATTTATATATTCACCGCGCAATCTAAAGTGCAGGTATTTGGAAATATAATCATGAACGTTACTCTCGTCACGAGTGAAGCTGTTGACCTCCCGACCAATCTTTTCGCAATCAAGTTATGCGCTGTGGGGAATTTGGTAAACCCTGCGGTCATCATCAAAAACAATACGATTACAAACATTTCTATGCAACTATCAAGAGAGTATGCTGAAGATACAGCATTTATTTCGGTATCCAGCAGTTTGACCTGGGTTACTTTCTATAATAATACCTTATCAGGCATCAATATTTCACCAAGAGATCCTCTGATCAATATTATCGGCCTGGGCATCGACCTTACGAATAACAACTTTGAAAATTTAGATTGTACCGGTGTTTTTGGTGCAGTCATTTTGATCTCTTTGAACACTTATATCGCGGAAAATTCCTTCTTGATGATTTCAAACCGCCTAGAATCCGAAGGATTTTTGAGGATTTTCCCAGCGTTAAGCTCCGACGCGAACTCGATTGCAAAAGTCGAAGTAGTAAGCAATAATTTCACATCTATATTCTCTCAAAGCGGAAGTATCCTCCTCCTCCAAAATGCCTTATCCGCTTTGAACTTTGATTCTAATATCTTCATTGACTGTTATGTGAGAGGAAAATCGAGCATATTATTCTTCTCCTCTGTGCAGTTCGCCTTATTTCAAATGGGGGAGTCCGTTATCGACTACACAGATGCCGGCCCAGAGGATATGCTTGCAAATTTCTTAACTTTCTTGAATGCTAGCCAACTAATTGATCCCGAAATTCGAGACGGCTCGTCGTTGTTAAGTGCGGATATCGGTGTCCGTCAGTTATCGATTGCGAAAAAAATATCTGGATGTTTCCTTTCTGCTGAGAATTCTGTACTTCAGTTTAATATTGCTCAGTTATCGATAAATTCACCCGCAGCGAATACTCAGCTTGAAAGTAATTTTACTCTGATAAAAGCCAAGAGCAACTCATCAAGCACTCCAAGCGTAATCTTCGCCAATGCGATTACAGTAAAGAACATCATTCTCGAAGCGCCAAATTTATTTGAATTCGATGGTGTCTACGCAATCGTTCAAGGATCGAGCTTCTTCAATCTGAATCTCAGCACCGGCACTTCTTTGATTCGAATTTTGAAATCCTACGCATTGAACTCATCGACCATAATTAATGAATGCGAGTTCGATAGCATTTCTGGAGAAGGTCAAGAAGCTGCTGTCATTCATCTCTCTCAAAGCAACACCGCAAATAGCAGCTCTCCATCAATTCGAAGGCTAGCAGAAGCCAGACACCTACAAGATTCAGCTTTTTCGTTTGACGTTGTCAGTGATCCTGTTATCTCACCGAAATCTTCTGTTATCCTTGTCAATTCATCCTCGTTTTCGTCATTATCCTTCGAGAAAGGTTCTGCCTTGCTCCTTGAAGACCAAACAAACAGCTCAACCGTCTACCTGAGATACTGTGAGTTCCATGATACAACTGCTTCTGATAGAGGCGGAGCAATTTGGTCCAACACAACGGATTTAGATATTTCCCATACAGCTTTCGGCACAGCAGAAGCTCAAAACGGAGGTATTTATATTTACACAGAGCAAAAATCCGCGATTGAAGTTAGAAACACATCGACAGTCATGCTGCCGAAGCTTGAAGACTCTATCGTCTACGGACCGAACCTTCTTGAGTTCTCGATTGTAACCCTTGACTCAGAGGTAGTATACCAAAAACTCCAGAATAATAGTACCACAGGACTCGACCATAATAGAGCTCTGACCGATGGTTCCGTAACCTATGCCTTCATTATTCAGAATGTAACATCGCATTCACTCGGTGAAATCAAAATGAGAGTCAATTTAGCTTTCGAATCAGGGACGAACCAAAGCAAAGAAGTGTTTGACGAAACTACTGGAATTCTCAAATTCAAATTTTACTTGGGTTTGAATTCAGAGCCACTTATCTACACAAGCGATAACTGCACGAAAGGCGTCTGCGAGGTATACATCCCAGGAATGCAGATCTATGGTAACGGAGGAGAACAACGACCTGCAGTGCTATCCTATCAATCGGAAAGATTTACACAGGAGACGTGGTTCTTGGTTCAATTCAGAAATTGCGTTAGCGGAGAAATTAATAATCCAATAAGACAAACCTGTGAGTACTGCCTGGACGGTTTTTACGAGAGAGATCAAACCTGCTATGCGTGCCCAGAAGGCGCCTTCTGCTCCAAAGGACGTATCGTGTCAGTTATGAGTGGATTTTGGAGAAAAGACCTGCAATCGACTCAGGTGCTTTCTTGCAATTACACCGCCAGCGGAAGATGCCTCGGCGAAAATGTGTGTGGTGAAGGTTATGAAGGAATAATGTGCAAGCAATGTGATAATAAAAAAGGATTCTTATCGGCTGAAGGAGATGAATACACATGCAGTGAGTGCGCTTCTACTCCCGATAGACTTTGGGTTCTGGGGATCTTATCGATCACAGGGACTCTGCTCTTCCAGCTTTACTCTGTTAGGTCTTTCGGCAAGGAAAATGAATCACTTTTGAAAGAAGGCTTTGGCTCAGTTAAACCCTCTCCTGCTCCATACATCCGACTCGCGACCCATTTCGGGCAACTCATTTCCATCGTACTCACACTAAACCTCGATGCTTTCAGCTACATCGGCTTCATCAACGCGGTTGGTAGCCCCAGCAAACTTGTGTTCTACTCCCTCGATTGCCTGATCCTTCGAAGCGGAAGAGATGCTTTCGGTGTCATGGTCATAAAAGTCCTTTATTACCTACTTTCTCCCGTTATCAAGTTCCTTATCGTCGGCATCGTGTCGCTGGTGATCTACATCCGGCTGAAATGGAAAAAACAGAACGAATCAAAAGCGTTGAAATACATCGGGCTTGTTGCAGTCGTCCTGATCGTAAATGAACAACCTAACATCGTCGAAATATTGACCTCGTACCTCACCTGTGAGGAACTGGACCCTTATAGTGGGCAGTCTTGGATCAGAAGCAACTTAAATGTGAGTTGCGGTACAGACTCTTATCGTAATTTTATGTGGGGTATCATCATTCCAGGGATCTTAATATGGATTATCGCTCTACCTGTCTTGTTAATCTACATTCTCGTCAAGAATAAAAACAAACTTAAAGAGTCAAAATTATTAGTTTCGACTATGGGATTAGTCTACTGCGACTACGACGATAGGAAGTACTATTGGGGTATCGTCACCGTCATCCTCAAATCAGTTATTTATGTGGCAAGCGCTTTACTGAGCGGGAATTCCCTCATCAAAGGCCTCACACTCTTTGCTATTTTCTCAGTCTATTTAGTTGTTTTGAGCATCGGCAACCCGTACAGAGACCAGAAGATCCATGAAATCGAAGCTTGGTGTATAAAGGTGTACCTTGTTGCGCTATTCCTTATCTTATACGCTCAGACAGCGGGGTTGTGGGTACAAATCATTTGTTTGGTCTTGTTCTGCATTGTAATAATATCGATGTTGGCGTTCTTGGCATGGAAGATGCTGCAGTTCTATTTCCAAAAGGTCAAAGAGGTTGTTGTTAAAAGAAAGGCTCTCAAAAAACTGGATACAAATATCAATTTCAATTCAGATGGAGGGCTATCGCCGATTGCATTGGACATTGACACGCCTGGATTGAATAACTTTGAGAATGGAATAGCGTATGGGCTTGAGCTTTCAGCTGTAGGTAGTCTGAATAGAGAATCTCAACCTCTTGAAGCTTCCAAGTTCTCTCCAGAAAGCACAATGATTAAAGTTCCCTCAGAAGATAGAGAGAGTAGAATGAAAGCTTATCTAGAAAATGAAGAGGTAGAAATTGAAGAGAGAGGAGAAGAAGAAGGAGAGGAAAGAAATGAAAATGAAAATTGGAAGGGTAATGAGAAGGTGAAATGGAGGAGAGAAAGACCGGAAAGGCTGGAGAGTGAAAATATTGAGGTTGCCAAAATTGAATTGTCGAGAAAGAGATCACAACCTTAAGCGAGATCCGATGAGGATATAATTTTTGCGTTTTTCACCACAAATTCCTAAGATTGAGTGTTAATAATATTTGTATGCTTCATAACATTGTGTTTTCGGTGTTCTCATTTATTCAATATTCTTAAAAATAATGCTAAGTGTAAGAGATCCTTCAGAGATCTTACATATAAATCATTTTAGCAAAACTCTTCAAAACTAAATTAATTTTTTTCTTAACTATTCGATATTGAAGCAAGGAGCTACAAATTCGACATTTCCTAGCTATTCTAAAGCCAAAGTCTGAATCAGATCTTGTTTCGAATAGAGCAGAAGGAGGCTCAATATTTGTCTTATTTTCGAGTTTTGAAATCAACTCTTGAGTCAACGACTTTTTAACAAATTAATGTCAAATGATCAAGTCTGCATTATGAGTACCTATCACTATTTCCTTCAAATGAAAATTCGGTCAATAACAACGTATGGAATTCAGAGAATATATGTCAGATTCACTTAATGAGAGAAGATGCTAGTTTTATTCTGGAAACTAAATTCGATTTTCAATCTGCTCCAGAAACACTCAGAAAGGGTAAAACAGAAACGAGCTACCAACAAATAATTTTCTTTCATGATTGATGGATGTCCTTTATAGTGTGTACCTCTTGGGAATTTACCAAATATTATTCATTTGATCATATTTTGAAAGTGAGAAACTGTTTCGAAATTTCCAAGAACGATAACAAAAAATCAGAAATTGGAAATGTAAGAATACATACTATCAAGCTCCTGGAATCTTCTGATCTATCAATTTATTACGATACAAAAATACTCAGTATCTCTAATTGAAAGCTGATCAGAGCTCGTATTTGAATTCATAAAATAAAAACTTCAGTATAATATCAATGAAAATAAACAAAAAAAGTGAAAATTTCTTTTCTGTTTTTACCCGAACTTTGGGCGGTTTCTAAACAGTACTATTATAAATTTTGATGATCAATTATCTCTATCAGTAGGATCTTCAGTTCAATCTTTAGAAAACTCGAATAAGTTTTTTTTACCTAAAATACCCATTGAAAAGTTTCTATTTTGTTTATTATACTCCCTTCTTTGTGTTAATTAACTGACTACATCTCGAAAAAATGCTAATTCTTTCAATTTCGAATTCCTTTACACCTTCCAAGGGTTTTAAGAACTTGCGTCGGATATTATCCCTGGCAATATATTGCTGATAAAATTTATTAGCTTGCAATAAATTGAATTTTAAGAAAAATTTCCTCTGATAAATTTTAGGCTTGGTCAGAAATTCAGTTTTGATCCCGAGTTTCTTTCTATCAAATTATGAGGATTAATACTTCCAGATATTCATAAACAAACGTTCAAACAACAGATATCATGTCAACGAACTTCTTCTGGGATAAATACGATCGCCATACAGCATCCAAGAGTTTTTTTGATATCAACTACAGGGACTTTATCCCTGATCTCAGTACGAGGGATTACGATCACATTATCAACACCAAATTGTGCGAAGACCTCCTTGATGATTTCTTAAATGCGATAAAGCTTTTCTTCATTCAGAGCTTTGAGCTAATTTCAACTGCATATACAAGCGAGATCCTCTTGTGCTCTCAAAAAAGACTCGTCAAATTCATGGAGAACGTGCTGGAATATGTTAAAATTGAGCGTCTTTACCTCTCTTACCTCGGACATCCGTTCAAAACTGGGTTATCTGCTGGTGGCAATATGATTTCAGTTTCCTTATTGCGATTTCGATGCTTATTACAAGACTTTAGATTGATATACGGATTCAGTCCGACAAAAGAGTCGAGAGACTTTGAAAATGCGAAGGAACTTATTTGCGATTTTTCTGTTTACTTCAAAAAAAAATTAAAGCAGGTTGCTAGCTCCTACGATTCATTGGGGTCAGGCTTTGAAAAATCCGGGTGCAACAACGAATACAGAATTGTGCTGGAACTCATCTCCCTGTGCGATGGAATTGCCAAGTTGCAAGACAGCAAAAGCACTGCATCGTCTCTGGACTCAGATTGTTCAATTAAATCTTCTAATGAAACATTGCTCGCTTCCGATTCATTGGTGTTTGCAAAAACTGATTCACCCAGCTTAAAAAGGCAAATGCTTCATTCTCTTCAAATTGCTGTAAAGAAACATCAAGGACTTCAATACTATCCACTTATGGAGAAATCTCTAACAAATCCAGATCATACTGAAGTTTCTCAATATTCAGAAAATTGCTATGAGGACAGCAAAACCAATAAATACAACCCAAAAAAATATGACAGGAAAGAAATCAAAGAAATAAAACAAAATATGAATACAAAGAATGCAGCTAGCAAGGTTCGAGCTAAAGAGGAGCTTTCAGTCACATCAATATTCAATAGGAGAACTATTAATCGCTCAGCACAAGATATGAGCATATTAGGTATTCCAGAAACCATTCTAAATCATCGTACCTCAGAGGCTCATGATGCTAAACTAGATAGCTTTCCTGTGACGTACTCATCCGATCTTCTTCAGGATGCTCGTGGGAAATTACAAAACGCTGAGCTCCTTTCTCTAGTAAATTTTGACTTCGACCCTAACAATGGTTGGAAAATTACAACGAATCAACAACAAAAACTGAAATTGAAACAACTTGCTGATGAATTAGATGAGCAAATTAAGCTTGAAACTGAACTCACACAGAGACTTCCCAGCAAACCAGAAGGTGAACTTGAAGAGAATTCCTGCTCTGAGGACGAATACAGTTATGATATTGAAGAAGAGGGAGATCTGAATCTTCGAGAGATCATGGAAAGAGCGCGAGGAAGAAGGCATAATTTGAATACAAAATTTGATGTAGAATTTCAGGAAATAGAAACGGGTCTTCACGTTGAACCGACTATTATTAACAACTACCCCTTTTATGAGAATACTCTCTTGCGATACGAGAAACCTGACCCAGAATACCTCACGAGGACTGAGAAAGTCTTCGAAAGACCAACAGTTGATACAACAAATTTGCCTGAAGATTATGCATTTAGGCAGCTGTCTCCAAAGTCAAGCCGAAGACAGTTCCTTGCTTCAATCTATGGTATGACTTATTAGTTAGCATCTGCTTATAATATAACGATAGGTGAGGATCCAGAAGAGAAGATCCGTAGAAAATATACTCCCACGACAGCAAGAGCCCACCTCCTCGAGATCAATAACAACAAAAATCTGAAAAAGGAAGTTCTGAAAGATATCTCAAAGAAAATCGAGTTGTCTAAAGCTCAAGCCTTATTAAGATCAGAATCTAAGGACGAGAGTGTCAGATTTTTCATGCAATATCGGCAAGAAGAGTATACGTTAATTGATAAAAATTTAGGTGAAAGAAAAGAAAGAATGCGCTATTTGTGGAATGTCATTCGAGATTTTCTAGGCACTAGGGTATTTTACAAAAGAAATTGTAAAAAATCAGCGAGAAAAGAGCTCGATGTACTAACCAAACTAAAAGAAACAAAACTGCTTAATTGGCTCATGAAAGGACAAGAGAACCTTGTGTTTCAGCGAAGTTATGAAGATTCTACGAGCAAAAAACAAGTGGAATTTGTGGTTCTGAATCGTCTTATGCCTTATGAATTCAAATTTGACTATATTTTCAATTTTGATACAATTCTCAAGCCATCCATTTACAGCGAGTAAAATATTCTTCAGCAACAGGCTCGGGAATAATTTATTAAATTATTTTTTATAATTTAGCTTATCTTAGCTTTTGGAATGACTATGCTGACTGAACAATGTGTACCGGATTTAATATTTTCAGATATTTTTATTTAGCTATATATTCATAATATATTCTGGTCTCCGCAGAGAGAAAATCAC
>ENA-UOUE01001712-UOUE01001712.1-compost-metagenome-genome-assembly--contig:-NODE-1712-length-12752-cov-3.009862_pt1 | contig 12752 bp, 8 predicted proteins | sample MGYA00238146_ERZ747223 | MGnify/ENA primary metagenome ERZ747223 (study PRJEB28781, sample SAMN06268865) | compost metagenome | isolation source: single cell | place: USA: California, Emeryville, Joint... | reverse complement strand
GATGAGCTCCTCGCGAGACGCGAAGGCAGAACCTATAACGAATCATACTCATCTCAACGTGGATATCTGTGGCAGACTCTTTGCTACTTAGTCCGTCACTGCAGACTCGCCAAGGGAAGCAAACGCTGCGACTGGCAAATTGGTCAGCTTGACCTCGAAATCATAAGCGAGGAAAGAACACTTCTTCTCCCTGAAGCGTTCTTTGTGCTTAAGGTCCTCGAAGACTCTGGCAGCAAACTCGCGATGAAGAGCAACACGTTACTTTATTCATACCTTTGCTACGAAGATCCTAAGTTCACTGATACATATGTCGAAGCTATCAAGAAAGGACTCGACAAAGAGGTTTCTGAGCTCAGAGCGTACTTTAAAGCATTGTACACACTTGCCTCATTAGAAGACTCACTCTCCGACCAAAGAGTAAGATTTATTATTGTCTTAGCCAGTTTTAACGCCTAATGTTATTTTTTCCTAGTGCCAATTACTGTGCCAGATGCTCTGCAAATTGGCTAAAGATAACAGCAACTATTACCTCGAAACAGACGCTTTGACTACATTCGCTTATAAGGTACTCCAGCTTCCTCTCTTTGGTTCTTTACCTAATTAAATTATGAAGTACGCCAGCAGAAATGACCGAGCAAAAGCTTGGTTCGCCCAGAATAAAGACCAGTGGTCGTGGATGGTGCAATGGCTTCAACAGCATCAGAACCCACCGATGGGTATAATCCAATCAGGAGTAAGAACATCTTTTTTTCTGAGATATTGATGCTGATGGCTTATTTCTAGATGAAATTACATAAGAGAAGACTGGGATTAAGGGAAATGAAGGCTCATATCGCGCTAAAAACCCGAAGATTCCAAGACCTCCTTGAAGATAAAATCGAAGAAAACAAAAATACATGGGATTCTGATGATGACTTGTCTGACTCTGAATTCCAGCTGGGACAAACTTTAGACTACCTGTAAATATTTAAAAATCTTTTCCATCGCGCTCATCATGATTCGTTTTTTTTAGTGATCTCTCTCGTAACAAATGGGTGACTGGAACAGTCGAAACTATCCTTGAGGAGATGATAAACGTTGCATATGGTAGCGAAAACACCTGGATTACTCGCGATAGCGAGATAATCGCACCATATCAAACAATGAAATCGCATCAAGACCTCTTGGAGAAGGAAGGAGCTAAATTAGAAGAAGCTGAAGCGCCAGCACCTCAGCGTAATCAAGGCCAAGATCATGGAGATCAAGAGACAGGAGAAAGTGGATATCGTGGCCTGGGAGACGATAGTGACTCAAATTCCGTGGACAGCTTAAAGGGAAATCCATAATCCACAGTTGTTATCAATAATCCATAGTTGTTATCCATATTGGTGAAAAAGTATTACCATTAATAAGCAATTTTAGGTTATCATTGCAAACAAAATTTATTCGTTAACACGGAGATTATACAACATTTTTATCATTAGAGGCTGATTAAATCCTTAAGGAAACTAGTTCATAGAGTAAAAGGTCTAATTACTCATTAAAAATTAGAGAAGATCCCTAAAGCAGCATTTTACACCAGACTTTTCTCTCCAATTCAATTTCGCATCCAAAAAATACGAGGTATTATTACTTTGATAGTTGAGGGGAGGTAACTGTATGTATTATTTATAGCATAAATAGGCGCTTGAAGCATTATTAATTTCAAATAACCACAAAATAAGAAACGAAAAAAGTTCTCGAAAATCCTGTATGAGAGAGTCTCTTTATTATTTTAACTTTTTTGATGTTTCATATTAATTTTGTTATCATAATTCATTCCATCTTTATTTAATATCTGGAAAATAGGAAGAATTTCGTTGATTCGATGTGCTCCAGCAGTTTTAATATCCTCTGGATTTTGCTTGGACTGTTATCCAGTGTCCTTACAAGCTCCAAGCATTCCTTAGCCGCTCTTTCAGCTTCGTCGAAATTCGATAGTTGCAGCTCAGTCTGAGCTAAATGAAGCAGAGTTACTTGCAACTCCTCAGAGTTCTGAACGCCTGACTTTTTCATGGCAGCCACACACTCTTCCAAGTATGATTTCGCGCTGAAGTGAAATCCGTCTTCAGAGTATATCCGTGCCAGCATCATCAACGCGTTTGGTAAAATCTCTTTACACTGCTCGTTGAGAGCAGGGTATTTTTTCAGGAGACTTATGCAAGTTTCTGCGTTATCTTTGACCTTTCCATCGTCTTCGATCGCCCAGTAGAGTTGAACTAGATTATTGTACGTTTTGAGCAAAAAGTATTGCTGCTGTTCCTCCATCGGTTTGAGAACGACCGCGCATTCTTCTGCATATTTGATGGCCTCGTCAGTTCTCGTCATTTCGTTAGATATTTGAGAAAGATGGTTTAAGATTTTTGCATATTGAACGTCCTTTTCGTGTTTATGAAGTTCCAAAGCTGATAGAGCAAATCCATACGCTTCTTCGTATCTTTCCAAGATGATTGACAGTTCGGACAAGCTCTTCAGGTACGATTTACTCATCTCATCGGTGTGGGAAAAAGGCTGCACCAACTGTCCGAAGCCGAGCTTCAGCAGCTTGTAAGCCTGCTCCAGATGCTGTCTCTCTTTGAGAATCTGAGCTGTAATGAAAATCGCGGGTAAAAGAGCTGAATTCGGGAGATGTGAAGCTTTAGAGAAGAATTCTAGCGATTTCTTAACGCAGCAGAGTGCAAGTTCGAAGTTGCCTTCAGTAAAATAATTGAAAGCACCCGCGAGAGCTCTCTCTGCTAAGATTAAGTTTACGTTTGGATCTGATGGCACCTGTTTTGATGTGATGTGGTAGATAAATGATCTGTTCTCAAGCTTGATGTCATGCTTCTCAGCATCATCCTTGACGGTATTCATTTCAGCCAGCACTTCGGAAAACACGTTTTTCGGGAACTCTCCAGGCTTGAAGCCCGGCATCTTTTCACAGGAGTACTCATGGAGACTGAACAACCATGGGACAACCTTCTCATTGCACATTTCACAACTGATGGGCTCACAGTCGCATTTAGAGTGAGGGTCGAAAAAGTCTTTCTTTGTTAGAATCTTTTTGCAGAGACACTGGAAGGTGATATGAGGACAGGATAGTACATGGTCGTCGAAATCACGATTCTTGAGTTGAGATGTGCACTTGTCAGAGTGTTCGTTGCATGATGCAGGGCATTTTGTAGGGAGGTTATCGACGATGCTTGATAAACAAACACTTCTAGAAAGCGGTTCGTTTTCTTGGGATGGGATGGGTTTACGATCTATTGGGCATTTTAAGTTCTCGCAGCCAGAGAGGCATGAGCGACAAAAACTATGGCCGCAGTGCAAGGTGACAGGATCCTTAAAAAGACGGAGGCAGATGGAGCAAGTGAGGTCATCGACAGGGAAATGTGCTAATAAATAGTCTTTGGCGTCATAACGGTTGTAATTTGTTAAGAAGAAGTTCACGATGTCAATGCGTTCTTGTGATGTCGGTTGATTTTCAACTGCTGACATTTTGTTAATTAGTTCTAAACGTATAGGTATTCAAGAAATTAATACAGTATTTGAATTCAAATTTTGAAACTGTTTTTCAAAAACCCTGAAATTATTTTGAAAGCTATGTTTTGGGCCATTGCAGCCGGCTGATATATTTCATCAACTCGAAATATTGTTATTTTCGTTAATTTTTAGAGTAGAGCGGAGTATATGAGAAAGGCTGCTGCTATTTTGATAATGGAGTGATATATTTTATCGATGAAATAATGTGTTGTTTTTTTTTTCACTTTTGCAGTCCTGATTTAACTTGAAAATGAAACTGATAAAATCTTTGGTGTGAAAGAATCAGGTAGCTGCTGTAGAATATAGGAGACAATTAATCGACATATTTTTCAACAATTTGGACATAGGCCCACTCAAATTGTGCTCTAATAGCATTTTCGTTCTGCAAGGATCAAATTAAGATTAGTCTCAAAAAGTTGGGAAAGTTCTTCCTTTTATTTGACTTGAATTCTGACCATCATTTCCATGATGTTTATCTTAGGTTTTGAATTATGAGAGAGATTCCTTTTTCCTTGATAGCTGAAAAATTAGGACAAAGATGAAAGCTCTCAAACATGTTGAGACAGCTTGATTTCTCAGCATAAGGATTGAATATTTCGAGCAGATCTCTTCAAGATACCTTTTTTCTGGAGAAGCCATCGTTGCGTTTGTCGTTTTTTGCATTAGCAATGATAATGATATTGAATTTGAATAGTTTTAAATTTTCCATTTTCCCGAAACACTGCCTGTGACATTAAAGCCTATTATATTGGAGAAGCATCTGAATTAATTCTCGGCAAACCCATTCACCTTAACTGAGTTTGCTTTTTTGAAGCAAAAGCCTTCGAAACTTTATACTCTAATTCAGAAATTGGAAAAACTCATATTTATGAGCCCACAATGGCCAACTTTTCCATCAAACACCAGTTGGTGCTTTGAAACCTAATTTTTCTATCAAACGCCTTTCATTTAAATTCTCCTCCGATTATCGAAAAATATATATATTCTAAAACAAACTTCGGACTAAAATTATACCTTTGTCTATACATACTTTTTTTGGGTAATACAATGGAGCCTAAGCAAACACAACAACCAGAGTAACAGCCGCGTCTAGTTACCGCTCATCGCAATGATATTTTCTCCCATTAGACCATCGAAGACTACTGCTGACTCAAAGATTGATAGCTCATGGAGAACCCTCGCGAAGATCCCTCCCAAAGACAACAGAATTAAGACAACTGTAATCCCTTCTAACCCAAACCTTCTCTAAACCCACCACAATAGGATGTTACTGCCACCAAAGGGACAGATTTTGAAGATTACATTAAAAAGCCAGAATTGATGATGGGCATCGTAGAAAAAGGATTCGACAAGCCCTCGCCTGTACAAGAAGAGTGCTTCCCGATTGCTCTTGCAGGTAAGGAGTGCTTGGCTGAGAGCTTTTGGGTTCTAATAGCATTTCTGATTGAAAATAGGAAAATCGCTCATTGCGAGAGCCAAGAACGGAACCGGCAAAACAGGAGCATTCGTGATTCCAATTCTCGAGCTTATTGACACTTCTAAGCTGATGATTCAAGGTACATTCACTCTTCATTGAGAAAGGGCTAACAAATTTGTTTAAAATAGCGTTAATCTTAGTTCCAACTAGAGAATTAGCATTACAAGTGTCAGCCGTCGTAAAGGAGCTCGGTAAACACTTAAAGGTTGAGTCAATGGTTTCGACCGGCGGCACGAGCCTTAAAGAGGATATTCTGCGATTAAACTCAACGATCCACGTGCTCGTCGGTACCCCTGGCAGAGTCCTTGATTTAGCCAGCAGAGGAATCGCGGACCTAAGCAGATGCCATATCCTCGCTCTCGACGAAGCAGATAAGCTTCTATCCGTTGATTTCGGCCCTGTCGTCGAGAAAGTCCTTAGAGTCCTTCCACCAAAACCACAAATCATGGCATTTTCGGCAACTTTCCCACAGATGGTTAAGACCTTCCAAGAGAAGTTCATGCCTGACTGCGCAATTATTAATCTTATGGACGAGCTCACTTTGAAGGGAATTACTCAATACTATGTGTTTTTAGAAGAAAGACAAAAGGTCCACTGCTTGAATGCTCTCTTCTCCAAGGTAATTTCAAAAATACTTCGCCTGATTGCTTAATAAATACTTCTCCTTTATAGCTACTTATTAATCAAGCCATCATTTTCTGCAACTCTGCTCTTAGAGTAGAACTGTTGGCTAAGAAGATCGTCGAACTGGGATACGCATGCTACTATATTCATGCAAAAATGACCCAATACGATAGAAACAAGGTTTTCCATAATTTCCGTAATGGAAACGGTAGATGCTTGGTCAGTTCGGATCTCTTTACCAGAGGAATCGATATTCAGAGCGTGAACGTCGTTGTCAATTTTGATTTCCCAAAGACCAGTGAGACTTATTTGCACAGAATCGGAAGAAGTGGGAGATTTGGACACTTGGGATTGGCTATCAATCTCATCACAGAAGACGATAAAGAGAACTTCCTCCGCATTGAGAAAGAATTGGACACGGAGATTCAACCTATGCCAAAGGAGGTTGATAAGTCCAAGTATTAAGAGTGTGAGGGTATGAATGATCTTCATCCATCCGCTACCTCCTCAATAAATCCTGCCAAATGCTCCGTCAAGGAGAGATAAAAAATCTAAAAAGAAAGAAAATAAATTGACATAAGAGTCTTGTTTTATGCAGTAATTTTCATAATAAAGCGCCTTTTGTATTATCAAGAATGTATGGATTGAAACATTTTGACAGTCTAAAATAGCCTAAAAACAACAAAATAAAACTATAACCATACCTTACAACTTCACCAACCATCTGCATCAGTAGGCATAGAGAGCAATATGGTAACTTTACCATTCATATATCACGATAACTTTCAAATTGAAAAAAGGCCTCTTATAATTTGCAAGAGATGATCCAGATTAAGGTTAAGGAGTCTCTGGCTTTGAAGTAAGTTTTTCTCTGTAAACTCTACAAGAAGTCTAATGTCGCATCGAGTTCACGATACTATTGCCTACCAGCAGATCCGTTTGAAGTGTTTATGAGAATCAAGAGAAATTTCATGTTGATTTGAATCTTTGAAGGTTTACTTACATGCGAAGTGCGTTTTACAGTATATAGTAACTCAGAAATAAACAAAATTTTTGCCTTTAGGGTTGAGATCTTCTTTGACTACTGTATCTGGAACTCGATATTCTGTTTTTAATCTGGCCATCTTGTCTTTATAAATCATAACATGAGCGAGTCCCATCCAGGCTTTTTTCCTCTCAATTTCTATTTTCTTAGGGTCGGTAAGCTTGCTATTATCTCTGAATTCTAAAGTTGAAGCAGTGCATTAGTGAAATGATTGGAAAGAGTAGAAAAACCTTCTTTCACGGCGATGATTAATTCGTATCGCTTAGCGCTAGGATAGTGGACCATATTCTTGAGGAGGTGTCTATATACCATCAGAATAGGCATCTTAGCCAGCTCTTCCTTTGAAGGAATGACACTCATGACAACTTCGAAATATACTGTTCAACTAATAATTTATAGAATTTATTTAAAGGAACGCTGGAAAGTTTTCTTAAGGTTTTAGAAGGTAAATAACTAACAATGACAATAAATATGCCTTTTGGGAGTTTAAGTACTCTGTCTGAAGCTGTGAATGGCAAGTTCTCAGATCAACGCCTCATAATGATGAACGATATTTTAAACATTCCAACTGAAATTAACAGTGCGTGAAATGAGGCTTCAATTCGCCGGAATTGAGATGTTGTGCGTAATGGTGTATGTGAAGGTTTACGAATGACGTCTTGCTTGAAGCCCATTAAGAATCAGCATTTACTAGTTGAAAGGGCTCCTTTTTGTCACAGTCTCTCTGATGTTGTGTTCTCAAAAAAGTAAACAAATAGTCTACTCTCTTTCATAAAAAGGCGTTATTTTGTCATGTCAAAATGCCACGATTTCAAATTAACGATTTCTTTTACAAAAAACAACATGTTTCGCCCGGCTCTATTAATTGGCAGCAATCCAACTAATCTCATCCATCTTATGTCTTGAGAAAGAGAAACATCTCAAGAATTGTAGAAGTCTGTGGTTGTTAGGGGTTTTGCTAATCGATTTACTCAGTGATAATATCCCCAAAACAAAACTCTCAAAAGGAAATATTATAAAACTATCTATGTTCTATGTTCAGATGTCAACTTTGTGAGTGTTCCCTTAATGTAATGGCTTTAGGTACAAGCTGCCCTAACATTACTTTAACAAAGATATCATATCAGCCTGTTCAAGAGTTGACTTTTTGAGAAACTCTTCTCACCAATTTAACAGAGCAACCAAAAAGCGTCTATTGCCTACAAAAACATGTATCAAACATGAAGAAACTAAGTAACAAACCGGTTATCTTCAATAATATTAAAAATTAGGAACACCTTTCGATGAAGAAGCCCGATTTGCTATGATATTTAAATGCAGGTTTTTTTCTTTCTTAAATAATTAACGCCTCCTCAATAGACAACACTTTTCAGAGCAGTTCGTTAACAAACAAATAAATCCGTTTTGAGTGAACATTAATTTGAGTTAATCGGAGACCTATTTTGTTATTCAAGAACTTCAAGAGCAATATCGAGTTATTTATAAAGCGGAATAGTCATCCATCTGTCTGCTCGGCTGTTCCCATCTTTCGAGCGATTCAAGCTCACTGAACCAAATTTCAAGTCACTTAAATATTCAAGCTCCTATTTTGAGAAGGATGACATAATTATGAATTTGTAATAATGTTAGCATCAAGATGTACCTAGTTTTTATGTGTTAGATATTGACTAGTGGACGAGTCATCTCCAAATAAGGACGTAATGTGACTGATTGCACTTTTCGGAAATCAGCCATTTCTTGAAAAAAAAAAATTGATTCGTTATTTTAACTCAATTTGTACAGCTGATTAATCGTAAAACGATAAGTGAAACATATTTGCAGATAGTAGTGTTTAAGAGAAAACGGATTTATGAAATTTAGAATGGTCCAGCAGTGTTCTATTTAATAATCGTATAGGTTTCAAGCCATTCTGCCAAGGCAAGCAGTTCTATCCGAGACATTACCTGCAAGAATCACCCCAGGCCGTGGACCTGAATCCCATGGATAAGTTTGAACTAGAAGAAGAGGTTTCTCCAAAACCTGTGCTCCAGAAACGCAAAACTTCAGAAAATCCAAAGCAAAATATTACTTCTAAAGAACCCAGCAGCAATGACTTAGCTGATGAATTATCAGCAGAAAGGAAGTCCAAAGAACACAAAGAGCCTACAATGAAGCTCCTTTCCCACTCCAAAAAAATTTCCAAGCAAGAGAGTCCTTCGTTATTCGACATCAAACCCCAGCAATATAGTGATAGAGTACAGTCCCCTAATAACATAGACAACATTTTCTCGAGCTACCATACCCAAGGTCTGACCTCTTTTCCACAAGCTAGTGTTGAAGAAACAAAAATCAAAGAGCATGCAGCTAGAACAAAATGGAAAGCTAGGAAAATTTTTCAGGCACTTCTTTCTAAGAAAAAATTCGGAAAATCGCCTGAGAAAAATTCTACGCATATGAATGAAACTCCTGCACCGAATAAAACTGATAAAGATGAGAACATTATTCACGTTTCAGGGACAGTAGCACAACCGGGCATGTTTCATCAATCCCTTGAGCTCCAAATCGGTCAGTCGAGCTTTCATGAACTCAGAGCAAATTCGGCTTCAGCGAGGGACACGCTCCTTGCTCATATCGAAGAGAATGTTGCAGACCTTGAGCATATGTTCAACCCCGCCCAACAATCTCAATCATTAATTGTGACGATAAAAGAGACAGCAAATCGAATTAACGAGCTGCGAAAAAGTCAATCCCCTGAGAATGAAGCAGAATATACAAGACTCATTGAAAAAGTGAAATCGGACCTCCCCATGCTTGAATCTCTCTTTAAAACTTCTGTCTCTGAGGTTAGATCTATGCTCAAGCTGGTTCCTCAATCAAATAATATACGCCACGGATCGCAGTGAATGTGCAGTAGCATTCGCCTTGACTATGATAAGATCTCTCAGCAGGTTTGAATTTAGTTTCAACGCAATAAAGTATAAGTTCCAGCCCAGAGGCATTAACGCCTTATTCCAAAAGTTTTAATGTTGCTGTTTGGAACATGATGTATTTTTAATACGTAAACCGTTTTTTCCGACTCTTTTCTTTTTATAATCGAGCTATATGACATTTTGAGATAAAATTACTCTATTTCTCAGAATGCTCTTAATCCAATTCAAATCTTATGTTCCATCCAGTCGTCCAAGAAATTATCGAGTGATTTTTTATCACCTTCATATTTGATGATATGAGTTCGAGCAAACAAGTAATAATCTACATTGAACACATGGCCTACTGACAAAAGCTACAAAAGCGCTTAAGAAAAGAATTTCTCCTTTACTCTTCCTTCTCAAGCAATCTATTTGCCTGAGATTAGATTTTTTTTTATTTAATAACTATCCATCATGTTTACAAAAGTTACAAGAGGAGGTATAACTTTCATACATATACATTACAGCAAGAAACGGTTCTCAATAATTCTTATCATCTATGAATTTATTACTGCGAGATCTGACCACAACTTTGCTATCATAGAAAATATCTTTGGTCAAAACCCCTGGCTTGTCACTGTCAAACGTTGATATTGTTGTATCTTCAGGCATTTCATCTTTCTTAAACGCAAGGAGATCCAAACCTCCAAAATAGGCTATAACAAGGTCCAGAGGCGATTTAAAAGCCCTAATCAATTCGCATAAACTCTCCAAAAAACAAACTTTAGTTACTTGACTGTTAATGTGCGGTCCTCGTTAATGTCTTCTCCAAAATGTTTGTAAATAAAATTTTTTGATGCCTTATAGATGCTTTTTGAGACTTCTTTGCTCTCTTTACGCATGAACATTTTTCTCATAGACAGTTCTCTGAAGTATGGCTGACTGAGGAAGTTGGAATATCCCATTAGCTTCAACCATGACCAATAAGTGAGTTCGTTGAAATAAGTGAGGATATCTTACCTTTGTCTCTCCGAAAAGGTCAAATACAATATAAACTCCTTCATTGTCACGAAACGCGACACCAAGAGAGTCATAATCCGCCTCTGTGTTTAAAAGATCATTCTTATAGCACACCATCATGTCTTTGTATCAATGTATTAGGATTGCGCTTGAAAATTGCTTACCTCGTAATGAAGTGCAGTCTTCGCATTCAAACTTTAAGAAGAAGAGGTCACCAGTGTCAATTCTATCTTTAATCTATTATAAAGCCAGAGTTGCGAGCATCTATTCTACCATAGAGTCCGCCTTAAAGCCCCAGTTAATGCCGTAGTATTCATTTCCAGGCCTGGTTGTATCTTTGAAGCTATCGTCTTCGTATTTTTTTTTGAGTTTTAGTCTATTCATGAATGCCTTTGACCAGAAATACCCCAGAGTCGCCCCACCAAATATTCCCGAAGAAATTAAGAACGCTTTGAGATTGCTCACTTCTCTTCTTTTGCTCATTACTTGCCAAGTTCCAGGAATCTTTTATTTAATATTTATCTTTTTAAGCCAAAGTTAAAATGGGGGTACATACAGAAAGAAAGGAAGTTGAAAAAACTTTTGGTTTAGCGCTATTGAGAAAAATTTCATTTTATCATGTTCATTCCCAAAAAATTATGCATTCTTCTCATAGTTAGATTCAGATAGAAGATCAACATTTGAAATGAACATCCCACATCGAGAATGATCGACAAACGACTAAAATGGTTCAATATCTGATATCTCTCTTCAAGTATTCACCATAAGAACTCTTTAGGACAGAATAGATACCATCGACTAAAATTCGTGTCTAATCCCTATATTGTATCTCGATTGACCTCGCAGCGGAAGCAGAACGGCGAGTGTTGATTCAAAAATAGATGTCTTTCAAGCCTTGAACTAATAGGAACTTAAGGACGAGCGTTTCAGATAGAATCTGGTAGCATTACAATAGTACGTATTTTGCTGTTTTTGACACTCCTCATTTAGGAATCCAACAATCAAAAATTAATAAAATCGCAAAATATCGCTACATTCTTAATTTGGTTTCAAATCATGAATTTCGAGCAAGGACACTCTCGCGAAAGCCTTCTCCAAGGTATCGCCCGAGAACTGATAGATGAGATTTTAGCAAAAGCTTTCTCATTCTCATCTCAAAAGGAATTATTGCGAATGGAAATCGAATCTAAGCCCGGAGACCTAACTTCAGAGACGTCGGAATCTATATCTGAACTCGATTTCCCTCTGGAACCTAATACAGCAATTGAAAGCGAAGACGAGATGGCATCTAATAATCCCGTTGCTAAATTTCGAACGAAACATGAGATGGACCAAAAACCTTCAGTTGACATCGACGAGACCACCGAACAACGCTATCAACGCTTAGGCTTTGAGCCAGATAACTGCAATTCAGCTAAGCCCATTGGGAAGATTACTTCCCTCTTTCAAGACACCGTGGTCGTCAGGTCCGAGCCAGACATAGTTTTGGACTTAGATAATCTTGTTTTCACTCAAAATAAGATCGTGTTGGGAAAAATAGACGATGTGTTCGGAAGTATAAAGAATCCTTACTACTCGCTGACGTTCGATCTCTACCTCAAGAAGATGGAGCAAGCTGGTGAGTTGAAGATAGGCGATGAAGTTTTCACATTGACAGAGAAGGCGAAGATCTTGCCTCAAGCACAGATAGAAATATTGAAAAAGAAGAAAGGGTGCGATGCGAGTAATAAATACGACGAAGAAGTTCTCGAGAAGAACGAGATGGAGTTTTCGGATGACGAGCAAGAGGAAGTCTTTAAACAGAAAGCTAAGAAAAAGAAGAAAAATAAAAATAAGCTGGAAACGGAAGAAGGAAACCCTCATCCAGGAAACGGCAAAGGCCACAAGATGAAAAACAAGTACGAATCGAGAAGAGAGTACCGTGAAGAGAAGAATATGAGGTATCAGAATAATATGCAAAATTCTAGTTTTGCCTCAGGTTTCGATGGAATGTCGAATCAACAGCAGCAGCCGCTTTTTAATTCAATGGGCTCGATGAATCCGCTGGGATTCGCTGCACAAAATACCCCTCAGATCCAAGGTTTTAACCCATATCAACAGACTTTTGTTCAATTTCCCAACAATGGCGGATTTAACCAACAGAGCTTTCCTACACAAG
>ENA-UOUE01001711-UOUE01001711.1-compost-metagenome-genome-assembly--contig:-NODE-1711-length-12764-cov-13.574525_pt1 | contig 12764 bp, 6 predicted proteins | sample MGYA00238146_ERZ747223 | MGnify/ENA primary metagenome ERZ747223 (study PRJEB28781, sample SAMN06268865) | compost metagenome | isolation source: single cell | place: USA: California, Emeryville, Joint... | reverse complement strand
GGCTCAAATTACCAATTCTGGAGTGAATCAGTAGTGGCTTATCCTAAAAAGACTTGAATAGCTTTAAAGGTCAAATAGTGCCAGAAAAAGCCTTATCAAAGCGTTTAACAACACAAAATTAACCTAATCAAAGGCAAATACCCTGTAAGAAAAAAAAATCAAGAATAATATGGAAAAATGGAATAAATTAGAATAAACAAAGAGCCCTAATGATAAAATGTGGAATAATTCATGAATATAAAGATTCGCCTCTGATGAGACATAGATTGTGAAAGATAGGTAGCCTTGAAGAATTCTGCATCTGTTAAATGGAAAAGAAAGCAATGCAGATGTTTCTTATCCATAGTTAGTCCAAAATCTGAAGTTGCTGAAGCCAATGTGCAATTATGGAAAACAGGAGGTCCTTTTCTGTTGAATTAAAACTTTCCATAGTCAGTAATTGAAGGAAAACACCTTAGTCAGGGCTAAAACTAATTAAATTTTTCAATGGAAACAAGAAGTCCAACTACACATTTTCTATTTTTAAGATTTCGGTTTGCTTCCTTTGGGATGATCATGGGATGACTTTAATATATTCAGCTTTCTTTTTGTTTTTTTCCCGCTCTCATTGTGAACTCACATTCAACGTTAGCACCAAGAAAATTTTTTTTGGGAACAACATATACACTACCGTATTAGCGATGACTAGTTTTTTTGGTTTTCTACCATGCAGACCGGAAACATTTGTTTCTTATGAATTTGGCATCGTTGTATCTCTGAAACAGAAAAAGGTCTTTAAATTTCCAGAGTCCTACTGGGAAAAACATTGAGAGGTTTGGAAAACCATGCTACAGATCTAACTGTGAATAGGACGACCATTTTTGAAAAGATATTTTATGATTTAGAAGGGTTTTTACTTATTTATTTATTCAAAAAATCAATAACAGTATGCTGAAGATCTGGAGATGTGATTTTCTGCTCATCATATAAATTCTTCTCATTCCCAAAGGTGCAAATTCAATAGGAAAATGCTGTATATAAATAATATTAACTGCGGTATTCCAATTACAAAGACTAGACTCAAATAATGAAGAGTCAATTAGTGTGACTCTTCTTAATAAATATATATTAGATAGGTATACACACTAATTCCACAACTCCATTTATCAGTGAAATGAAATATATAAGAACAAGACTTAATCAAGATATATCAAGCGGTGTCGCTGACGGCATGGTATTCTTCATGTTCTTCACATAACTCGCAACAAGCTCTTCTATGGTCATTAAATTTATCGGTTTCGTTAAGAGCTTCTGAATTCCCGTCTCTAAACATCTCTTCTCCACTTCAATACCTTGAGTGACAGCGCCTGACATTCCAACTATAGGAATCTTTCTCCCACCCTTTGATTTCGTCGTGATCATCGATTTACTTATTGCCTCTGCCACAGCAAATCCGTCACCAGTCTTCATTCCGCAATCGACAACAACAAGGTTGATTACCTCTTTATATCTCTCGAACTGCGATACAGCATCTGTATCTGAGCTTGCAGCAATACATTGTAAGCCAAAATGTTTAAAGAACTTAATTAAAGTTAACTGGTTAAATTTATCATCGTCGACGATGAGAACTGTGCCAAACCTTCGTTTTGGATTTAGAGCCGAGTGGAGGAACATGATATCTTTCACGTCTTTGACAGCTTTTTGTATAACGTCATATGATATCGGCTTTGAGAGGAAAACGTTCGCTCGGAAGGCACCTTTTGGATTCAGTAACTCATTCCTTGTTCTTGACTCAGAGTATGCGGTTATCATGATAATATGGACTGGAGGCCAGCCCATCTTCTGCTCGTGCGTTCTAATCTTCTGAATGGCTTCTCTTCCATTCATAATGGGCATATCGAGATCCATCGTTATCAAAGAATAGTAGCCTTTTCCTTTCAGAATATAGAGTTCAAGTGCTTTTTGCCCATTCTCCGCAGTTTCTATTTCAAGCACGCCGGATTTACGCAAAAATTTGGTATTTATTTCTCGATTATATGCTGCATCGTCAACAACCAGCGCTCTCAGTCTTTGCGTTGAACTCTCTGACAGAGCAAGCGGTGTGAACTCTTCGAATGTGAAGCTAGTTCGCACGTTAGGCTGGTTGGATCTCGATTTGAACATGATCACAACAGCTGTACCCCAACCAGGAGTTGAGTAAATTTTGATTTCTCCATCCATCAGCCCAACTAATTCTTTGGTGACCCATAATCCAAGGCCCGTTCCAACGTCCCTCATAGCGCTTTGATTTCTTATTTGACCAAATTTCGTAAAAAGCACAGCTAAATCATCTTTTCTGATTCCGCAGCCAGAATCCACAATTTCAATTCGGATGAATCCTTCCTTTCCTTCGTTCGGTGCGTCTTGGTAGATCACACTGTTTCTGCTATGAGAAGACGGCAAACCGCAGCTATCTTTTACAAAAATCTTGAAATTTTTCTGTCCTCTTACTCGAACATTGGAATTCTTCTTAAATTTCTTACTTGAGAACGAAACAACTTCATGAATTATTTCGTCTTGCTCCTCAGCCTCAACGAAAGCCTCTTGGTTTGCTGATTCGGTTTCATCCAGTAGCTGTTTGTATCTTGGCTGCATTGCTTTTTCAGTAATTTCGCTCGCTTCTTCAAAGTCTATGAAGAGTTTTACATAGCCATTCTTCGTGAATTTTGCTGCATTTGAAATCAAATTTATCATTATTTGCATCAATCGGCGACTGTCAAATTCCATCTGCTCCGGCATCCATCTATCCAAGTATAAGAGACCAATTAGGCCGTTTTTATGGATGATTTCGGATGCTACAGCCCACATTCTTTCCAAAAAGCTTCGGATGTCTTGCAACTTGGGAGAGATTTCGAGGCGGCCTGATGAGAATTTTCCTGAGTCAAGAATATTGTTGATTAATTGCAGCAGGATCTCTCCGCATATGTTTGCTTCATGCAGCATTTCTTTTATCGTCGGATCAGAAGTCGTATCAAGCGAGAGCTCAATATTTCCCAGAACGCAATTCAGTGGATTTCGAATCTCGTGAGAAAATCTGAGAATGAAATTTTCTCTTTCGGCAAGGGCTATTTCAAGCTTATGATTTGACTCCTGGAGTTTTTCTTGCACCGTCCCTAACTGTTCTTCCATCAAATGAATCTTCTTCTCATATTCTTCTAGCTTGCTTCGTTTGCTCGAAATTCTGAAATTGTACCATATCACAAGAAGATGGTAAAAGAAGGTAATCATGACGAATTGCGAATACACTCCTTGCTCAGCAAAATTCCTTTGAAGCTAATAATAAATTTGTGATGGTTAAACCAGAGCATAGCAAGAAAAAATTTACCTTTTCGTTTTCGAAGTTGCGATGGTAAGTTATGTGATAGCCCACACCAAGCGCATAGCCGATTACATTTGCAATAGTGAAGATGGTGAATGCATTGTCACGTTTCTGAGTTCCGAGTAGATAAGGAAGGGACATGAAACATGAGAAAATCGAATACACTGCGAAATCAGGGAATGCCACGGCAAGTAATGGGGACATGATTGTCAAGGCAGCAGTCCTCAAAACAAAATCAAGTTCTGGATCAAACCGTTTCATGAACGCGAAAAGAGAGAGGGATGCACACATGATGATATTCACACCCAAAAATTTGAAATTGGAGAGAGAAAGCAATGACCATCCAAGAATGAGGAAGAAGGCCAAAATCTGGGGCAATTTTATCTCACTAGAGAGCCCAAACATATTGTTCCGTGTTCTTCAAGCGCTAATATTTTCGATAATTTAATTTTGATAAATCCACAGATATTTTTCAGTATATCACGTTGTTTTTTAACAAATTCAACACAGATAAATTTCTTAATAGAGAGGCTCGGATCTCACCATAATCACAACCCGAGCTATCAGAGAGCCAAAGTGCATAGAGTATATATCCGAGCTGCTTCACTTCCTTCAAGCTATTTTTCGAAATATCAAATTGAGCAAGCTAGAGGTAAGAGTATTCTCGACAATAGACTAGGCCAAAGATGTGAAATTAGTCAGAAATATGTAAGTAAACCCTGCTCCCTCTTATTCCCAGAGACTCAATTGAATAGCAGCAGACCCCCTGTAAAAATTAAAGGTCTCATGGAATTGTCTAGAACGATTTGAGAATGAATAACGTCCTTTCAATTGATACGATGATCGCAATGACTCTCTGAACAAAAAATGAGTCGTAAAATTCAATGATCTAGGAAATTCAAATTATCATAGGTGTTCGAAATTCAGTTGATTCAAAATATTTTTGAGTCTTCACTCTCCTTAAAATGTTTAGACTTCGAAAACAGAAATTTCTCTCTTCGGACATGGAAGCTTCCAAGATGTTCATAAATAATATTTCGTTGGAATTTTTGTTTCTGGTTGTTCCATGAACTTCCAACAATTTACTGGTAGAACAATGAAAAAAATTATTTCAGTCAGTTTATTCAGTAGTATTTTATACACCTTTAATTCAATTAAAATTACTGAAACAAAAGTAAAAGCATTCAATCACTCTGAAATCGATCGTTCAGTTGATCACTTTAGAATGTGACAAAATGATACTGCTTTTGTTTCTAAAATTTAAGGCGAGCTGATTCTTCGGTTTTCTATGGCTGAAATACTCCAACTCTTAAGGAACTATAAAGAGAAAAGGATTGAAAAATGATGTCCTCAATGAGTAGAAGAACTGATAACTACCACTTGATTCCTTAGCTGAAAGTTGTCATCCTTCAGACCAATAACCTGGAGGAACAAAGAAATTAATATCTGTTTTAAGTTGCAAGTGTATTTAAGCGCTCTTGAAATGAAAATTCTTAGCCAATCCACGAGTACCAGGCTATTTTGCAAAATGCTTCTCTAACTTCATAGGTAGTGTTTGGCTTTCACTCAAGAAGTCACCAGTCTCCCAGTTTTTAAATATTCAACAATGAGAAAAATTTAAAATGTATCCTGCAAGAGCAATGACTTTCGTAACAAGAAGGAGAGTCATGTAACTTTGAATTGCAATGAACAGAGAAACATATTCTAACGAAGATTATCTTTTTTGCCAAGGAAACAGAGTATAAGCAAACTTCTTTTCTCATATTCTCCTACAAGAGGGAAGATCGACTCAGATGAGATGCTACTTTTGCGAATTGGTTGTTGGTCGACAGATTGATCATGATGAATGAAAAACTTCGGGATTCTATTTCGCATTCAAGAAAGAACTGGTGATCCAATCAACTCATTTTTTCGAGTGTTCTCTTATATCGTTATCATCTGCTAGGATTTGACCATAACAGATAAGTATTTGAAAATAAATATTTGCACGATTATTTAAATCATTCTGCTATGCTGCTGACAGACTATATACTCTAATTATTTACTGATTTAGTATTTATTCGATGAGAACTGTATGATAAAACAGCTAGCACACTTGAATCTCATGAAAACTTCCATAATCCTTTCAAAAAATAATTGGTCCTTAGAAAGAGATGGCTGCGTTTGGAAAAATTGAATTTGAGAAGAAAATATGATTGTCGAGTTTCATTTATAATTACAATTTTCAGGCATTAGGATCATTCATTCATAAGATTTTAATACATAAATTATGCAGCAACTGCGGAATGAAGTTCCAGGAGGCAAGTTATGAAAGAAAATCTTAATTTTAATTACTATTATTTGCTGATTCTTACTATTATTTGCTGTTAAGACAACTGAAAACAAATTCGTCAAAGAGCAGATTTGCTTTATGGCTGCCTCAAAAACTCTATTGAACTCATTCCTCCTTTAAATGTGCGTCAGATTCAAATTATATCATGATTTTATACCATCACAAGGGAAACTTTCGCTATAAACTATTTTGCCATCTGCTTTGAGATCTCGCACTGCCACTTTTTCATTTGCTGTAGCAATCCCCAATAAATTTCCATCTGGACTCCATCTGATTCCTCTCACTATTTCTCCTGAAGCAGTTGCTTAGATTGAATCAACAATGTAATAGACTACCATTGTCAGCTTCACTGAACCTCCGTATGATTTCTCTGCTCCGACTGTCAATAAGACAGATTGTCCTATCCCAACTCGAGGTTGCGAGGATACTTCCTTCTGGATTCCATTGAATGGAAGTAACTCCTAATACATTTGCATTTATTTCATATAAGGAATGAAAGGTAGGCACTGTTTTTGTGATGTTCCAAATGCGACTGAAAGTGGAACTCCTTCTTAATAATGTCTAGAAAATTGACCTTGCAAATTCCAAAACTTATTGCAACTAAGTCTCTGATCGGATTCCATCTGCAGCGATGAATACCTATTTTGTGTTATATTTCGACAACTCAAGATTCTATACCAGTGATGAGTGCATCAGTTTCTTTGAAAAATTCGCATGTGTCGTTGTTTATGGTAGATTCCACAGCAAATACCCCATTATAGCTTGCAGTCACAATTTTCTCGCCAGAAGGATCGAAATCAATTGAAGTGATATGTGCTAGTTATTTTATTGGAACAGAAAAAGGATTTATCGATACTTGCTTGAGCATTGCAAAAGCTTCTCTTTTGAAGAAGTTCAAATGATGATATTTTATAAATGTGGTAGGCTGTTTTAGATCTTAATGACATTAATGCCACTAAATTGAGCTTTGGGTTGAATGCAATGTCATATATTTCTAGTTATAGTTATTGCTTAGAAAGGTTTTGATTATGTTACTTCCTTCTTTGCAGCCCAATGAGAAAATCGTTTTGCTTCGTGCGGAAAGATCATAAACTTCAAAATTTGTCAGTTCCGCAATCCAAGACGAATTAGCAGAAATTAGATAGTTCAGGCAGGGGCTTTGAGAGATCAAAGTACTTCCTCCTTTAAGAAATTTAAAGAAATGAGCCTTGGTAGGTCAGAAGTACCATTTACAAGCTGGGCACCTAGTAGAGAACTAGATCTTTCATTTCCATCAAAAATATTCAGCTTGATTCCAACATCATTCTGCTCATAGGAGCTCCAGGCTAATCCAAGCGGTTGATTTCCTGACACGATCATGAATTATCGGTGAAGGTTAAGTTTTGAAACCGAACGAGTCACTTAGCTGTGTTTATTGAGTTATGATATTATTGTGAAGGATTCAAGTGATTGAAATAGCAAATTAATTAATTGCGTAAAGCAACAACAGAATTACGATATTGAGGACGGCTAATACGGTTCTAATGAGAACTTGGTATTTTTTTTTTGGAAATATTTAGAAAAACTGCAAACTAATTTGTTTTTGACAAGCCAAGCCAAATGAGAAGGGAGGTACTTAACTTGCCTTGCTCATTCTATTTCCGTTCATGCTAGTGACTCGGCTCTCGTTTCGTGTTATTTTGAAGGCTTATTGCTCAATTTTCATATCTTCTAAGCTTGAGAATTACGAGTTTGAAAGTAGCCAAAAAATACTATGGAATCATTATGCAGTCTAATATTCTGAATCTCTAGTCATCTAACCCACCAAATTTCATCAAAGTAACGCAAATATACAAGAACATGAAAGCTGCCATTCTCCTCGCTTGCCCCCGCAAAAGGAGCCAATTTGGCTGAACTATATATGAATGGATTTCACAGATATCACCAACTTATATAAATGCAAGCAGCTTTTCTTCTCGTACTCTCCAAAATTTTACCCTGCTAAAAGGAAATAGTTTAAAGACGATTACTTTTTCATTGCTAAGAGAAATTATTTTCAGCTACAGCTCAAACGAAGTTTTATGAGGAAAATTATTATGGAACACAAAAAATCTTTTTCTTCTCATATTTCCTGAATGGGCTGTATTTAATTTATTCAGTATTGTATGAGGTATATATTCCATTCATGCTGGAAACTCCTACAAACTCTCGCTAGAACTGAAAAGAGTATCATTTTCCAGCCCTCACATATCAAAAAGCACAAAAAATGAAGAACAAAATCCTGATATCAACCATAATCCAACATGCACTTCCAGTCGAGAAACGCTCATTATCATCTGAAAAGAGTTTATACTCTAAATCCTCTTTCTAATCGAAACGTCAAGTGCTGATTGATTTATCAAAACCGACTCTTCTCTCAGATTCTAATTTGTCTACTGAAAATCTCTTGAATTTCTAAAATTCGACTAAACAGATTACAAGATGAAAGACTTCTCTAAATATCATATTTTATATATGTATTTTGAGATTCGATCTCAAAAGGGTAAAGAGTATCCTTAGAAGTGTACAGCTGAATGACCCCACATCCAATTTTATCAAGCAATTCCCGCTTCTTTTCTTTTTTTATTTTTTAAAAAAAGGTCAATTCATTACTCAAATTCTCAACGATGAAACGCTCTTCTATTCTAATTGAATAGAAATGCACTGTCGTCGCAACTCTTGCGGTTTGGAGAACCGAATTCGTGAAAACTAAATCTGAAAAGGGATCATTTAGGAAAAATTAAATGACTTCTCTTAAAATACATATCGCGGCTCTCACTCTCGAATTTGACATGAAACTCGAGGTGAGGTGTTGTCCGACTCCATCCTGATCGGATAGAAGACAATTTCGTTATATTTCATCATTAAAGAAGGAACTATTAAAAATCTTTTGCTTTGGTGTTCGAGAATTTTAAAAAAGTTGTTTTCTGCAATAAATGAGGAGAAATTTGTTTATTAAAATCTTCCGACGTATTGTTCTTGAATTTAAAATGAACAGTTCAAGTCTAACTTTAATAGACTTTAACCAAATTAGAATCGTTATTAGAGAGTGAAAACTCTTTTTTAAATTCTAATAAATCACAAAATGGAAGCAACATCTAACCCTTCTCTCGCTGACGGTGCTTTCGACATTTGTGTCGAGTTTCCACAAGAAGGATTTAGCATCAAGATTTGCTTATCAATGCCTATCAAAGCATATCACACCTCATCATGGCTTCTCTCAGAAACAATTGCTCTTTTTTCACAAGAATGCAAGTCGCGCTCTCTATCTCCAAAAAAGGATGATCCCATAGTTGCTCTGAACAGCAAAATCGCTGATTTAGACATAGATTACCTACTAACTTTACCCAATCAGCCATTAACCTTCCTTTCTCACAATGTCGTTTTGGTTCCATACTATCCTTCACTGCCTTCACTGCTGGCAGCTGGTGGAATATCTCAGTGCAAGAATTGCGAGACGCTTTTTCAAAATCATATTGATGCGCAATATAAAACCATTCATCTTGCTCTCGAAGATTTTGAAGTTATTGCTAAAATTTGTAGAAAGGCTGCAGCAATAGCCAAGTCATCACATGTAAAGCAACAGAAGCAAGTGGAAACAGAAAGCGAGGAAAGAAAGTCGGAAAAGGTACAAAATGGAGATACATGGCGAGAAAGTGCCACACAAGCTAAAGACCATTTACCCGTAGGCTGTTCTTCCTCGATTTATCTCGCCAGAATGAAGATAGATGGTAAATTCTACGTTCTGAAGCAGCTCCCAAAGACAGGACTTCTCCCAGAAGATCAACAGAAAATAATCACTGAAAGAAATATCATGTTACAAATCAATAGCCCTTTTATCATGGCGCTCCGATATGCTTTTCAAACTGCCGGGTACTGCTACCTCGTGATGGATTACTCCCCTTATGGCACTCTCCTTCAACTCATATCTCGAGTTGGAAAACTTCCTGAGAAAGATGCAAAATTCTTCGTCGGCGGAGTATTAGTGGCTCTAGAAGCCCTTCACTCTCAGAATATTATTTATCGAGATCTTAAACCTGACAATGTCCTCATTGATAGTGATGGATTTGTAAAACTTTGTGATTTTGGCCTTTCAAAAGTAGTGGAGAACCCGAAATGTTTGAATACCACAATTTGTGGAAATCTGCATTATATGAGCCCTGAAATGCTTCAAAGTCAAGGGTATGATCATAGAGCCGATTTCTATTCGTTGGGGCTTCTGGCATATGAGCTTCTGACAGGAAAGCTTCCTTTCAAAAATGAGTCAACGATTTCATCCACACAAAATTCGAATAAAGGAGCGTCCTCTCTAATGTCCATCACAAGTGTTATGCATAGGATTAAAAATGAGAAGCTTGAATACCCAAAGGACATATCCGACAGCGCAAGGGACTTCATCGAAAGATTATCCTGTAAGAATCCAAAAAAAAGACTCGGAGCTAAGGGTGGAATAAACGAAATCTGGAAGCATGCTTGGCTAAAAGGGGTAGATTTGAAGAAAATGAGAAGCAGAAACTCTGATGTGAGTGAATGGAGCACTTTGAGGTTGATATTGCCATCTTGCTTCCCCAAAGTAGAACGAAGTATTGAACAGGAACCCTCGAAAAAAGAATTGAAAGGAAAAGATTCCAAACTGGACTTTTTTTGTATTGGCTTGTCTAACTTTGTGTATGACCGAAAGCCAGAAAAAGGAAGTAAGAGTGATCAACAAATGTTCACATTTTCCGATGATGAATGTTACATGGATGACACTGAAGAATTTTGTGAAGACATGCAGCAAAATCATATGAAATTTAAAAATTATTCAATAATAGCCTCCTTGAAAAATAAAATTCCTTTCACACCTTAACATTTAGGTTTTATCTCATTTTTCTTTTTATAAACTTTACCGTTTGGCAATTATTTTTTTCTAGGTTTATTTTCAGTTTGGTCCTGAGACCAATCTTTATCAGAGAATGTACATTACGATTTCATCTACTCTTAATAATCGTTGTGGAAACATAAAATAAAACCCATGTGTATGAGCAAAATTAAATCACAGAACAGAGATATCTATTTGGTCCGAAATTCATGCATAGAAATGCATAGATGAACAATACCAAGGATCGGCTTGATGATGATGCTATGATTTTCGTTGAGAAAAAACGCAAATTCATTCTTAATGGCAAATTAATCCATGACACTTGGATGAACGTAATCCTCGACTGTTGATTAAAACAGGGAAAATAGGATTGATGATTATATTAACTGGGTCGGGACTGCTGGCCTGCAAGAAATGATGCCTACTCACGTTAAATTTACTTCTCAAACGTTACCTGGAAATCGATAGGGACTCATGATTTTTAATTTTTGAGTTGGTATCGATCCCAAACTCAAAAGATGAGACCCGTAAATCTCAAAAATGTAAATTACTGACAAACTCCAAGGCTTTTCTGCTAATTTGAGATATTTCAAGGATTTGTATTTGTATTTTTTGTTCTTCTGAAGAGAGGTACAAATAGGAATGGAAAAAAAGATTAGAAAAGATAAATAGTATAAAGGCAAGCAGGTGACATATAAGGCATAGAAATACTAGGTCTAGGCAATCTATTGGATAGAATTTCTATTTATGTAGGCAGGTCGCGAGTTGCGAGTTCCGAATGTTCATCGATTGGACAAGTCGCCAGTGAGCTAATTGCCATTTCTCGCATGAAATGTTGAATTGCTCTGTCATATATTTAGATAGAGGAAGATTAAATAGTAATATCATGTTATGTACTACAAAGAATCGTCTAGGCTTATTTCTGTGATCTCTTTTTTCTCCATCTCTTCTCTTTCTCTTCCTTAGTGCCTTAGTGCGTATTCATCGCTTTCAGCAACATCGAATCTACTGCCTCCTGAAGTATAATCGATCTGACAGGACTTTAAGTATGGTTCTGGAATGAGGGAAGAAATTTGTCTCCACAATATTCTATTGTTGGGTTGAGCGCAAAATTGCCCTTTCTCGAGTTTGATGATGTTTTGAGATTTTCGTTCAGAGAGCTGTCACTATCGGTACAATTGACTGTTAACTACTGGTATGAAAAATCAATGAGAATACCGCTCAGGCTGTCACTAGGACTCCACAAAATTGAAAGTCCTGGCATTTCAGACAGCTGTATTCAACCCCACTGTATTTTTGTTCAATGTTCTCACAACCTGTCAGACATCACAAAAACTTGAAGTACATTTCTCTTCTACTTTCATTATCGATTCCGTAGTATCGATCAATTGAGGCTAAAGAAAAGCATATATTCCAGGTTGAAGTTTTTTCCTTCCTACTTGCAACATCATAAAATTTAGCAATGATTTCAGATAGCTTTTCTGTCCTTCATCGCCAACTACAATTCAGAGCACGATAATTTAAGACTTTGTATAAGCCTAAGATGAATTAAATGCGTTAGATTGTCGAACTAATGAGAGATACAGATAGTCTTTTTGATTGTTTGTTAAGAATGGAGTCAAAATACATTTATGAATTAAAGCGAGCAATGTCAACATTCAGTCAAAGATATCTATGTTTTTCATCATTCTTGTTGAATTTTTTCAAAACTAACCCTTTTTTATTTTTTCTATGATCCCAATCCCCGATCTCCCGTACAGAAGAAGGACTAAAAGAGTCCGAACTCTCGTTCCCCTGATTTGGTTTTACACTATATTGAGTTGTAGCTACTGATAATTGTTCTCTTTGCTTTTGAAAAGCTCTAACATCTCTGAGTTGGGTGAGCGCCTCTCTCCTGTTAGAGAAGTTATATAGCTTGTCATCTGTAGGTTTGCCGACTTCGGGATCAAATCTTATTTTTTTAGGCGACTGAGATTTTTGTTTAACTCTATTCAACTCATTGTTTTTAATAGAAGATCTCGTTTTTCGCTCTGCAAAAAGAAATGAACTATTATTTGTATTTATGGAGCTGGTTTTGCCCATTTCTGGATCGTTCATACTTTTCTCAGTCTTTCCAGTTTTCTTCTGTGAAACTTTACGCTCTCTGTATGTGCGGATCCTTTGGCGTATTTGCTGATAGATAGAATACACTGTCATTGCCAATCCAATGAGTGAAT
>ENA-UOUE01001710-UOUE01001710.1-compost-metagenome-genome-assembly--contig:-NODE-1710-length-12768-cov-4.502955_pt1 | contig 12768 bp, 9 predicted proteins | sample MGYA00238146_ERZ747223 | MGnify/ENA primary metagenome ERZ747223 (study PRJEB28781, sample SAMN06268865) | compost metagenome | isolation source: single cell | place: USA: California, Emeryville, Joint... | reverse complement strand
ATAGCGTCAGCGCCTGGGCCAAGAAAGGCGATGATCCAGCTGAAAGACAACACGAATTAACAAAACCACCACAATACGACTATGTAGCTGATACTGCCCAAACAAACGTGTATTCTTCAGTTGATAGCTCGACAAATCTGATTTTACTGAAAAAAAGCGTCTCACATGGTCTGAAACGAGTGATAAAAATCATGGGAATGCTCATTATTGTCTCTCTAGCTCTTCAATGCGGGTTTTTTGGCGCTTTAATGGGATATTTGAATCATGATGACTGCGAACCTTTGCATGCGCTCAGCCTCGCTGTCCTCATTACAAGCGGCCTAGGGATTATGTTCGGGATTTGGATTGTTTTCGCGAGATTGGTAGACACAACCAGACGTTCGCGGTCAGCAGCGATCATTGGTACGTGCGGTTTTGTGACGCAATTGGCTTTGTTGATTAGGAAAATCATCCTTCAAGGGAGTCTTACAGTAGACACGTGCATCATAGGGGAGAAACCCAAAATATTTTTGAGCTGGGATATCCTTTTGTACAGTCTGATCACTACCTTGGTGATTGAAGGGCTTGCAATGTATTTCCTGTGGAAAGTGGTTTTCAATAAGAGAAAGATCGATGACCTTGAAAAAAGTGAGGAGAAAAAGACGCACATGATATCTCAGGTGGCCAGAGAGCTTTTACAGTGAGGTGAGTTGAATTTATTATCTTAATTGGAAGGCATAGGTATGATGTTTGAAATCCTAGCTAAGTAATAGGATGGACCAATCATGTATTTTTTTGAATATCAAAAACTTTTTTTAACATCAAGCGTTGTTTTCTGAATGTTTTCACAAAATGTTATGATTGATTAATATATGACGATGGAGCTGATTCAAACGCTTAGCGTCATCGCATGAAAAAGACATATAAATTATCAAAAATTAATGAAATACACTTTCATGACGGAATAACATACCAATAGCTGCATAACTGTCATATACCAAAAATATGGGTCATTTTGGCCTGTGCTATATTCTCAACGAATGGCTAAGAGATAAGATTCTCTCAATCTACCATTGAACCCCTCTAACACCATTTAGTGGTCTTTTATAAAAATTCTTTTGAGTTTAGCAACGAGATGGGATCACTGATGTGATTCATGTAAAAATTGTTGTTATTTAGGAATCCACCGAATCATTGACATAAAATTTTCAAGCAATAAATTTACTTTAATTATGATGACACCAAATGAAAGAAGCCCAAGCAGCAAAACACCCACGATTGTGCTCAACGAAGAACTAAGCGTGACTAGTCTCAATAATAAACTCGAAGGGGACCTTGATCTCGAGCGCTTTCGCCATCAGATCCCGAATTTAGGTCAGGACATTAATTGACCCTAATTTACTGACTATTTTCAAGGCGAGATCAGGCAGGTTGTATTGACTTCAGACGACAAACACTTTCTTTGTGCAGGCGGTGACAAAATAATTCGAGTTTTTCAGCTTTCGACGGGCTCTCTTGAGCATGAATTCACAGGAGTTCATCAGAGTAAATTTACTACTTGTGCGTAATTGACCCTCTTGGATAGAAATCATCAGTGGCTTGAGTCTCGACGCTCAAGACCACTTTTTTGTGACGTGTGCAAATGACGGAATCGTGGGAGTCTTCGATTATCAATTGAAAAAACTGGTGTACTCACTTACTATCCCAAGCGAGGGTGATTCTCATTTAAAATTCAAAAAGTGCATTACAACATATCTTTATTAGGAGATCTACGGTGCATTGAGATAACTCGAGATGGAAAAAGAATCGCTGTAGGGACAGAAAACGGAAGTCTTATCGTCATCGATAGAGAGACCGGTGCGATTACCATGTATTTAAACCACGCTCACAAAGGTACATATGGAGTGCATTGTTATTAATGACACTTGGTTATGTTAGATTCGATACAGGGGCTGTGCTGGGGCAGCAATCAAAACCTCATTTTTACGGCTTCCTCTGACAAAACTACCGCAATTTTTGACATTATACAGAAGCAAAAAATTGAAACTTTCGATTTTATTCACACAAGTTATTTTCGCTGTCCTTTAGAAGAGCTCACTAAATTATCAACCTTAGATACGATACATTCGGTCAAGACTTACAAAAACGATGATTTTTTGGTTTCTTGCTCCGTTGACCAATCCATTGCTATCACAGATTTGAATAAAAAGGTAGTGTTGAAGAGGTTCGAGGAAGGCAATGTCGGTATCTATCATTTCTTTTTCCTTGGATTTCTTATTTGATGAAGGATTCGTAAACCCGATGGAGATTTTTGGAAACGAGAGGTATCTTGCAGCGGGAGATCGATATGGAAACCTCGCGATTTATGACCTGGAAAGAATGCAACATATCCACACTTTTGAAAAGGTCGGCAAGTGGCTTCGAGGTATCGCAGTGTCGAAGGACTCAAGGTACCTGATTGTTGGTGGAACCGATGAGTGTCTTTCAATCATCGATTTTGGTGAAGATCGTAATCTGTCTATGAAATTTGGTGGCTATAAAGGTAGATGATGTTTTGGGGCTTTCTGAAACGAATTTTCCAATTAGATTGGGTCAATACTGTCGTGGGTACGAAAAGAACGGGTTGCAGTTCAATTGTTGCAGGAAGTAGAGATGGAAAACTGTCAGTTTATTGCCTTCAGATGAATGGAAAAGCGAGAGAAATCACGGATGCTCATAAAGGTTTGATGCTCTTTATTGATTCCATTCAATCAATTCAATTCTTATTTACCAGGAGGGATTGCCACATTGTGTCTTAATTATGATGAAAATACCATTTATACTGGGGGCGAGGAAGGCGACATCAAAAGCTGGGACTTCGAAACGTTAAGACTTGTCCACGATTTCGAGTTTATCCATGAAAGTATGAGATCTTTCTATTTATCTGCAGCTAAATCCATTGAAAATTAGAACGAATCCGCACTTTAGTGGTTTCGAAAAATGAGGATTTTTTAATTTCAGGTTCACAGGACTCAAAGATAATTCTGTTTGATATCAAACAGAAAGCTATTATCCATCAATTCACCTCACCTGGATGTAATTTTCAGATAAAAAAATCTGATTTACCTACTATTTTTTCAAGTTTATCCTGCTTGTGTCGCTTTGACAGCTTCAGAATCGTGGTTCGCTTATTCGACCTTCGGATCTTTTAGAATATGGGATATGAAAACCAAAAATGACTCAATCATCCTGGATGATCTTGAAAAAGGTAATGAGGCCGTTCGTTTCTAATTGATAAATTTGATTTTCATAGATTGGGTAGTAGCGATAGCTGTCAGCCCAGATGAACGGTTTCTTTATGCTGGAGGTGCCGGAAAGTCTATTGCTTTTATTGATGTTCAAACCCAAAAGATTATTCACAGATTTCACAACATTCATAAAGGTAACAAACTAGAGTCAACTATAGCCTCATCACCATATTCATTTTGGATCCAGATTGGGTTCTTTCATTGGCTTTAACGGAATGCGGAAACCATTTAATATCAGGATCGACTGATCGGACGGTCTGTGTCATTTCAATCAATGACAGATCGATTTTACATCAATATGTTAACTGTCATACAGGTAATTCCAGTTGATTTTACCGGCGTTTTATGTTATAGGTACTCAATTCACATTCAATGAGTTTATAAGAATCGACTTCCACGAATATCAAATGAAGCGACGTTTTATGATGTACGCGTCTTAAGCATTGTATCACTTTGGTTCCTAATGATGAGATATATGCCAATGATTAACTAGAACAGTGAAATTAACGTTTATTAGTGAATATATATAGTTTCATTTGAGGAGGTCTAATGTTTGTTCACACTGGATAAGCTATAATAGAAATCATGTAAAGCCATTTATTTTGAAACAAATATAAAAAAACGCTGAAATCAAATATATAAAAACAATACTGTTTTGAAAATTAAAGTAAACACTTTTTAATGTAGTATAAAGTTTTATTAGAAATTGTTTTTGTATAGCGGTTTGCTTTATATGTTTTGCAGTCTGATACTATTGAGAAACGAGTGTCTCAGCAAACCTTGAGCCGACCACCGGTCCTTAGGGTTAGATTTGAAACAGCATTGTAAGAAATCGTGGAGGTAAGGACTCTTTTTGATTTTCGCTAACACTTCGGAATCACAGAATTCTAACGGGGTTCTTAACTCAGAAATAGCTTTCAATGCCTATCGACGACTATCAGGGCAAATTTTTGATTTAATCTTTTACTTTCATTGTAGTTAAGCCTTCGTATGGTCTTTTCCCAACGATTAGATTATAGCAGCAACATCCAAACGACCAAATGTCAGCCTAAATACCATGAGCATAATGAATATTTGCTGGATTTATAGGCAATTTACCTTATAATTATAACTCTCCTCATTGATGACCTCTGGAGCCATGTACCACGATGTCCCTACTAAGGTCTTTTGGTGTGATGCTTTGATATCTATCTGAGTAGAGATCCCAAAATCGCTAATCTTGAGCGACTTTTTATTATTCGACAGCAGAATATTTTCCGGCTGTTGCAATAAGAAAAAATTAGCAATGAAATCTATTTTGCAAAATTACCTTCAGATCACGGTGAATCACACTATTTTCGTGCAAACAGCATAATCCCTCTAGGATCTGCTTCATGAATCGTTTCTTGTCCATTAATGAGATATTCTGAAAACTCTCTTCAATGAAAGCTGCCAAAGACCCTCCAGGCATGTATTCCATCAATATGCCAAAATTAATCATATTTCGGCATTTTCCATCCTTTTTCGTCTTGTATAGGCTGTGATAGCGAATGATATTCGGATGCTCGAGCTTCCGAAGTAGGTTAAACTCTTTCGTAAGCATCTGGTATTTGTTTTTGTCTTGCTTGTTTGAGTTCATCGCCTCATATTGCTTCAGCGCTAGCAAATCCTCTGAATAATCAATCAACCTCACTAAATAAATTTTGGCTTCGCTGCCAGCTCCCAACATGCAGAGTTTATCCAGGTCACCTGTGTATTCGATCTCTGAGGCCTCTCGCGAAAGAGAAGAGGCATTTTTACTCAAAGTCTCTTGTTGTTCGTCGCAATCTGAGGTATCTTCAGGAATTTCATCTAATATCCTGTGACTTCGCATGTATGAGTCTTCTTCATTACTGGTAATCAGCGCGGAGTTAACCGTGCTCAACTCTTCGAAGCAAAAACTTTTGAGTTGGTCGGGGTTGGATTCTGTGTGCTTTGATAAACTTTGGTCTTGGACGGTAGAATTATTTAAAGACATTAGTCCGAGAGGTTTCTTCAAGAGCTGCATTCGGCGAACCCGTGCGTTCTCAAACGATTGAAGGATTGATTTTCTTACAAACGGTTTGATCTGAGAGGTTTTGTAGCCACCTTCAGGCGGAGTTATTGTTCTCAAACAGTCATTTGAATGGCATTTCTGCATGAGAATTTTATCTGGATTTGACCGTTCTTGAACGATAACTTTTTCCTTCACATCTTCTTCTATTTTGATGGGAAGATGAGTAATTCTGTTTTTTTCTGCGTTTAAAATAATTCGCTTAGGTAATAGCCTCTTTTCTGGCGTCTTTATGTTCTCCTTGGTGTGATTGGCTTCAGACTGTGAAGAAGATCCGTCAGTTTGTAACGTAGTTGGTTCTTGAGAGCCGGTATTTGCTTGTAAAGTTCTCGAAAAAGGGAAGAATCTCTTGGTAGTTCCTTCAGAAGGAGGTTGAGGTTTCTCTTCAAGTCGTTGATGAGGCTCAGATTCTTGGGAAAGGTGAGGAAGCCGAAAAGCTGATGCTCGGACCTTGATGATGTTTGTATTGGACAAAGCTTTTGGTCTCATTATGTTATGACTCAATGGATCCAGATTTGATGGTCTTTGATCATTATTGGTTTGGTTCTCACCGGCTGTTTGGTCATCTCTTCTAACGCGAATGCTAGGCTTCGGAGTAATTGTGTACGTGAATTTTTCTTCTTTGCTAAGACTCGACAATTCAAATTTGTCTCTATTCTGCGGCAAATTCTTCAAACTCGAAGCAACAGGAGCTTTAGGTTCCTTATTCAAGAACAAGGAGGGAAGTTTCCCTTCGCTTTCAACACCATCAAACTGTGTATTCAACTTCTGGAGGAAATTTGCTCTGCTTTTGTGGGAGTTTTCTAATCCGCTTGGAATTCGCAGCTGGTTGGATTCGAACTCGAAAGAGTTGGTTTTGCTACTGGGCTGGAAGAGAAAAGCACCACGATTTTTCATGCTTTCGAGTGTTGAAAAGCGTTTTGTAAAGGGGTTTTTTCTTTTGAGATTATAATTCTGGTCTCAAGGCCTTTGAACTTGCCGTCTAATTTATTCTGATTAGGTTTTTCTGATGAGACCAACTAAACGTTTATTCTAATGAGACCAAATAAAGCTTCATTCTAATAAAGCTGCTAAGTAATTTTTCCATTTTGCTGGTAAAGCCAACAGCAAGACGTAGGAGAGCTCTCCTAATAGAAAATGTATACGATAAACCGTATATTACTGAACATGAGCAGATTTTCAGTGATATATCTTTTTAGCACACTCCTGAATTGAGTTTGTGGCTGCTCAGACATATTTGAGATATTTGAATAGAAACAATATTTATTATGAGTTTTGAGAAAGAATTAAGGAGATATATATTTATGGTGAAAAGATGGTGATTATTTCACACAAGAAAGAAGAAGAGAAAGAATCAAAAAATTTAAAAACAAACAAACTGTTTTGTCACGCATTCATACATTATAAAACAAGATTGTAGTAAGTCAAGCTTTGTTGATATTCAAAGAAGATGAAGCTCGCATTCTAAAACGGGCTGTTTCTAAACATGCGGCTTTGGATCGTTCTTCGAAGTTTCCAATTTTCTTCAATCAGCCTTTGTTCGAGTGCCGTTTGAATCAAAGGATTTGAAGGAAGTCCTACGTTGTAAAGAGAATTCGTAGGTGCGATTTGCTCCGAGAAAGTCATCATACCACCATTATTGTAGCCGAACCCAACTCTGCTGGCGGCTAGTCCCGCATTATATAGAGCTTGAGAATAGGCCTCTAAAGGAGTCTTTTGCTGTGGAAATACAGAGAAAGAAGTGGTTGGCTGAACTGAATGAAGATTCATAGAGAGGAATCGGTTATTCGCAAGGGTATTTCCAATATTCACTGTGGCATTCAGATTATTTACAGTGATGTTTCCAGTATTCACCAGGTTAGACCATCCTGAAGGCGCCTGGTTCTTCCATGGACTGACCCTCTGCATGGGCTCATTCAAAAGCGCAGTTTGGTTTGCCTCGGCAGTGGGCTCAGTAGCCTTGCATATTTCTTTTGAGTTTTCTTCAGTTTTAATGATTTTCCTCAAGTCCTCTTCAATTTTAACTTCAGAAGAGACTTCCTGCGCCTCAGCCTTAATTTCAACGTTGGAGCATCTTGACTGATGCTTGATCAGACTGCTCGCATAGGTGTAGCACTTGCCACACTTCGAGCATGAATAATCGCCGTTGATATTCACATTTTCATGGACGCTTTCATGAGCACGGAGGTTGCGAGCTGTCGAGAATTCCCTCGAGCAGCTCTTGCATTTGTAGGGCTTATCACCAGTATGAGTCCTTTCGTGTCTTCTGAGGTTCGAGCTTTGAGTGAAGCTTTGTCCGCAGGTTTCACAGACGTATGGTCGTTCATTTCTGTGGATCCTCTCGTGTTTTATGACTGAAGACAGGTGGTGGAATTGCCGAGAGCAAGTTTCAAGATAGCAGACATAGATTTTTTTGCCATCATTAGAAGTGAAGAATTTGCGAGCCGTGCGCTTGGCAGGGCGCGCTGGAGTGATTGGGTTCGATTCCTCGAGTTTTGTGAGTTCTTCAGGCTTAAAACTCGATTCAGCAGAAGGAGTTTGGTCGCCGGAAAGGGAAGAAATAGAGGAGATATTAGAAGTAGACATTAAAGAAAGAAAAGAAGAAAGAAAGGAAAAGAAGGTGGATGAAGGAAGAAAAGCTTGTTGCCTGTGGGAAGACTCGATTTATGTTTTTGATTAATTCGATATTATAAATAAATCTAAGAGCCTATTTAAATTAGGTGGTTCGGATCGAAGTCCAACGGCTTTTGATTTGCCTTTTATAAAAACCAACGATTCATTTATTTCCACCGATTTCCAACGCCTGCGAAAATTCAATAATTCGGTTTGAATTAATTAATCAGAAAAGGAAACCAACGCTAACCAATCCGATAAAATAGTAAAAAAGGTACTTCATGCAACGATCCACAGTACGGCGCATAATTGAGCTGCATCACGCTAATTTGAGAATTACACGAGCTGTGAGGAAAATTATTGAGAAGGTTCAATGCTCGGCCATTTTATCCGACAGCTTCATTCCCACTATGAATGCCGGTTTGGGAAGCTTATTTAATTTAATTCGGCTTGAGTATCGCTCGTATTCCTCGATAAATTGAACGGGTGATTGTCGTGAAAATTTATTTTTATTTGGCAACCAGACGCATTAAATTCGAGATCTTTTACTAACTCTCTGGATTCGAAAAAAAAGCAGTCCGAAATAAAAAATTCGAAATGAATTTCAAATTCCCACTATAAAAAAGATCTAATTAACTCGAATTTTCAAAAGATATTTTTTCTACCAAGTGCCAAACGCAAAGTGCGGTGTTCAGCGTTTTTCTTGGTTTTTAGTCTCTTAGGGTTGTTAGAGCGCAATGAGCAAGTATATACCCATTTTTAAAAATTTGATGTCCAGCCATTTCGATCAGAACAACTTCATTATTTATGTGGCAGCATGGTTGCGAAAGGGCGCTGCTAGTGTGTAGATGAAGTCTGTCATACTGTATGCCTAGCAAAAGCCGTTTACCGATCAGTTTTGGGATATCAAAGGTTCAAAGAGGCTCAAAGATGTTTTCTCTTGCATAGAGCATTTATCATATGGCTGGTTCGGCTGACATCAATAGCTGAGTGCAATAAGCAGGTTCTCTGAGGATATTCGATTATGCAACCTTCTCCAGAATGTTTCTGTATAATCCCAAATAAGGGTTTAGACTACTAAATCAAAAAAATCTTTGAGTTTGAGAATATTTGAATTTAGTTTCAAACCAAACGCAATGTAAAATTACCAACACAAATTCTCAACCATACATAATGAAACCTTCCTGGCTAACCTAGCAATCACTAAAAATTTTCTTGAAAGAACAAACATATAGTTAACAATATTGTCCAACAATTCTCGTTTACAATCTCTTAACTCTCTCTCATTAAAGCAAAATATTTGAACCAAAGCTCTCGAGCAATCGAACTTTCTCCTCTTCAACTTTTTGGATGTTAAGTTGCGCATTTAAACAAACCACGACTGCTCTGCCATTGAAATATTTCACAACCACCCAATTCTTGTTTATTCTGATCACGGTCGCTTGTTGCTCCCTTTCCCTTTCTGCATTCAAAAGGAATCTCTGCAGCGCTTCTTGAACGAACTTCGACGTCGCAAGATCAATGTATTTTAGGTACGTAGGACTCGTCCTGAACGAAAAACTCACCTCGTTGTAATAACTCAACCTGCTGGTCTCTTCCTTTGTATAAAGCTTGGATATCTGCTTGTCCAGGTTATTCGAGAGCTTGCTGATATTTTTCCCAACTGTCGATTTAATCTGAAGCAATTTTTCGCCACTAAGCTCTTTTTCTGCGTCATAACCCAGCACCAGCACGAGTCCGCCATCATAGTAGATGACCAGCTTGAGTTTTTTCATCTCTTCTCCTTCTTTCACCCATACGAATGGCGTATACAAATTCTCAGATAAATTCGCCTTGGCTTTATCCGAAATAATCTCTACTTGCTCTCCTGCGGCACTGTCGATACCTTTTATGTCTTCCGAAAGGCCGTAAAGAAAACCAACAGCTTCTTTAATCGTATTTGGGTGCCCGTAGCTAAACAGCGGGCTCGATCGAGAAAATTTCGCAAAAATCTTTTTATCGTCGATCTCGGTGATTTCGCTGTTGACGTATAGAAAGTCGTAGAACAGCTGGGTCGCATCCTGCTGAAAGGTCGAATAAACAAAATACCCATTGTAAAATACAGCATAATTGCGTAGATTCGGCTCGATCGAAGTAATCACGTTCATTAGATAATGTATCGAAAGGAAACTGCGCTTCTCTATCGGCGCGAAGTTCAAAACGCGAGTTAAATACTTGTTGAAATTCAAACTAGTCCCTCCTCCTCTTGAATTGAATCTACTGTATTCATGGATGTAGTCTTCGATGATGGTACAGAATAGCTCGCCAACTCCATCGTCATTGACATACGATGAAAACGGGCCGTAAAAAAGCGTCCAGGTCTCAACGAAATGATCTAAAAATTTTTCCGCTAATCCTAAATCCACGTAGGTTTTCTCAATTTGATAAAAACTTTCATTGAGATAGGTGCCCTGGTGTGTCGTGCCTTTGTAGGATAGGTTTTTGAAGATGTTGCTGGCGCCGATACAGAGCCAGAGTGATTTTTCGATGTTTTTGACGACGTACGTGTGGTTGTCCAGGTTGATGAGTGTTGCCTTCTGAGGCTTTTTTTTTGCAGAGAATGGCGAGAAGAAAGTTACTGTGCCTTCCACAAGCCCGACGAAATTCCGTTTGATATCGATGACCTTGTTAGTAGGGTAGTAATAGAGTAATTTGGCATCTTGGATGTCGGTTTCGATAGGTTTAGGGACCTTGGGCTTCCGCTCTGGGTCAAAAAGCATGACGGTATCGATGGCGAAATCTAAGCTGAAAAGTTCAGGTGTGAAGTTATCTGGATAAAGCATTGAGAAGGTTGCAGCTCTATGAAGTTATGGATTAATTTTCAGACTGGATTTATGTATATAAATCTTAGATATTCATGTAAAATCGTGTCTTATTTCGGTTGGTAAAGTAGATGAAATGAAATATTAGTTGGGAAAGGAAAAGTATCTTACATGAAAAATTCAACGGCTCTTTCTTAAGTAAACTGTTGCTTTAAAAGCCAGAACGAGATGAACAGTGCCTATAAACTTATATATCCACTGCAATATGGAAGTATCTCTTTAGGAATTAAATGAATTACTTGATCATCTCTCTGAATCTAGGATATAACTCTACGCTGAATTAGATGTGAGACTAAAAAATTCCTTACTCTGAATTATTACTAAAAAAAATGTTGTAATGCTAGAATATTTCGCATTTAGCATTCTTCGCTACTATATTTTGAACTTGCTTTTGATCATGTATCACCACGACTTCATCAGAAGCATGATCAAAGCAGAACAGACGTCCGAGTGATCTGACTGGATGTAACACCCATGTCTTTTGCAAATTCGTCTCAACGCTCCCTTTTGACTCCCCAGTAAAAACATCCCAAAATTTCACATCATTTGTAGAGTGCGTTGACGCTATTAGCTGATATTCTGGGATAGAAACTATCTGACCCACAAATCCTCCAGCAACTGGAAGTACTGACTGCAGTTTTATCGAATTTTTATCATCAATTTTCCAAATTTTCACAAACCCATCAGAAGACCCAGTGAACAGCAACGAAAACGCTGGTTCATATTCCATGGCCCAAATCGCCTTCCTCACAGCATGAGCTTCAAGCTTATGTATCATTTTATATGTCTCTACATCAAAGATCCAGATGCAGCCGCTTCCAGTGCATCCAACTGCTAGTAAATGATGCTTTGGAATATATTTCATTGAGGTATGTCCGATATGCTTATCTGTAGGCATACAACGAATCCTTCTGCCGGTGTTTAGATTCCAAACATAAATGCCAGTGTGGTCTCCTGCGCTAAAGAGAAGCCTCTCAGAACTATCAACAGCGAGACTTCTTACCCATTGTGAGCAATGAAGAGTTTTTACCGGCTCCATGTTGATGGTAGCTTTCCAGATTTTGATCTTTTGGTCCGCGCTGCAAGTTATGAGTAAATTACGGATAGGAAGATGTATGATTCGATAGATCCAATAGGAATGAGCTTCCCTTAACCCGACCTCTTTGAACTCTTTTGTTGTGCGGATTGATATAAAATATTTCCTTGGGTTTTGTCCTTTTCTCTCGCCGTTAATAGCGATGTATTGCTCTTTAGCGAACGTACATGCGTACCAGGAACTGTGGAGGTTTGAATGATAATCTGCAGCTAGTGTGAAGTCTTTGTTTTTGAATTCGCCTTTGACAGATTTCATTTCATATCATGCTTATCAATTACAACAAAGATCTAAGATTATTCTGTCAGATTACTGTTAGAGAGGTAAAGATTATTTGATTAATCGAAAACAATAAACAATAAATTTCGAGAATGCAGAGTTTGGGAAGATATTTTAAGAGTATATGAATGAGTTCCAGTTTTCCTTAAAGGAATTAGACGCCCTAATATCTCGAAATTTCGCAGAATTTGGTCAAAATTCTGGACGGTCTTGCTAGCTTTGTAATCATGATAGTTAAGAAAAACTCAATATGACCAAGGAATCGAGGCAATTATTATGAAATGAATAAGAATATTAAATCGATATAGATAGCTCTGAAAACATTTCCTGTTTAATCCACATTAATATCTTAAAGGTAAGGTAGCATACATCTTCAAAAAATACAGCATTCTACTGATTTCATACCCTGACACAAAATCTCAAGCTACTGAAGAAAAATAACTGTTGAAACTGAAACACTTATTTCGAATTGGATCGTGGATATTGCTAATATATAATACTTTATAAATGTGATTCACGACAGATTCTTCAATGTAAAAAAAACAAAACAGAATACATCAATCAAATTTACATTGAACCTTCTCC
>ENA-UOUE01001709-UOUE01001709.1-compost-metagenome-genome-assembly--contig:-NODE-1709-length-12771-cov-3.741828_pt1 | contig 12771 bp, 11 predicted proteins | sample MGYA00238146_ERZ747223 | MGnify/ENA primary metagenome ERZ747223 (study PRJEB28781, sample SAMN06268865) | compost metagenome | isolation source: single cell | place: USA: California, Emeryville, Joint... | reverse complement strand
CTTATTCGCGTACTCAGGAAAATACTTCAATGATTTCGGTGACTACGAGAAGTGCACCAGTCTACAGAATACATCGTATTTCACCATGTACATTACACAAAGAGCATCTACAAAGCGAACGTATGTCGTTGGAATTTGTGGACCAAAGAATTGCTCAGGCGATGACTACAACAGCAGATCTATCCAAGCAAAAGCTCATCAGATAATTCTAACTGCCAGCGAACTCTATGGATACAATCTTTATCAGCTATTATCTGAACACAATATTTATACTATTGATCTGGCTCCTCCTACAGATGAAAATTCCTTGCCATTGTTGCCTGTTCTTGGAATTGTCATGGTGCCACTCCTCTTAACGTTATTTTCGACAATATACAAATTCTTTCTCCCAAAGAACTCAAAAAAACTTTTAGAATCGATACTAGAAGCTTGGGCAGTTCAATCGAATTTTAAAAAACTTTTTCGCAAGCACTCAGGTGCTAATTATGACTCTACGCTTGATGTCCTCGATGGGTTACGTGTGACGACTTCCCTTTGGATTTTTAGCATTCATTTCTTACTCATTAGGTGTATGGTTGCTGCCTTGCCTTATGAACAGTCAGGTGATGGAAATTCATACTCAATCATTCAAGGCTACTTCTACTTGATCTACTATAGCGTGGATGCTTTCTTCTTCATTGGAGGATTATTAGCAGCGTACTCAATTTCTACGAAATTAAAAGAGCAAAAACTCACGATTTCTACTTATCTTTCGATCATTTCACACAGAATTATCCGAATTTTGCCTTCGTATACAGTTACCGTGTTAGCCCATTGGATTCCATCCTATTTGCGTCTCAGTGGACCTGTCTGGATAATGTATTTAGAGATCCTCCGAGATTGTAAGGAAAACTGGTGGAAAAACCTGATCTTCATGAATAATTGGCTAAACAGGTCACCTGACAACGGGTTAGGCTGCGCAGTGCATGGTTGGTATCTCTCAAACGACCTTCAGATCTATCTCCTTGCTCCCATACTTGTGTGGCTGTACTTTAAAAACCACAGGATTTGTATTGCTGTGACAGCGGGACTGATACTAGGCTCCATTTTTCTGGGGATCTTGCTCTCGCCTCATTACAGACTTTATGCATCAGTGTTTTCAGACATCCAACCAGGGTGGGTAAAATATATTTATATGAACACAGGACTTCGCATTGCTCCTTACCTTATCGGAATGATGCTCGGGCTGGCCTATCGAAGCAATAAAAGGGGAAGTCACAGGATTCAAACGGTAGCAAGGAAGGTTCAATCTTCTCAATGTCTTAGCTGGGCTCTTGAAATTGTTGGTTTCGCGATAATTGCAAGCACAATTTCTATTTATTTGCTGCTTGCAAGGAATGAGACAATTTATCCCATGTGGATAGTTAGTGCTTTCAAATCATGCAATCGCACTGTCCTGGGACTAGGGTTCGCGCTCTTTGTCATTCCTTCGCTCTGTGGAGCAAACGCATTTGCGAAGAGACTCTTTGGATCTTCCATTTTCGCACCATTCTCAGTTCTTAGTTTTAACTTCTACTTGCTTCAATATGGATTGATGATCGCGATTGTATTTTCTGAGCACGCTACTTTTGTTCTGACCATTTTCAATTTGACATATTATTTCTGCTTATGGTTGGGGATCAGTTTGCTGTTGGCTCTAGTTGTGTTTTTGACAGTGGAAGCTCCTGTAATACAACTAGAAAACATGCTGAGAGGAGGATCTATGAAGGGAAAAACAGAATAATTTTCACATGTCATGAAAATTGTGCATATCATTTATATCACTCTATGGTCAAATGTGAGTAATAGTATTTATAGATCATTCATTAATACAACAAAATACAACAATGGAAATTTAATCTGAACAAAGTCAAAATAATCTCAGCCATTAGAGCTCAAAGTAGAAATTTTATTGTAGCAATTCTTCCAGAATATACTATATTCTCTAAACACTCAACCGCAAATAATGATACTACCCTTATAACATAAGGAATAAAACTCTAAACACCTGAAATCAAGAGGAATTAAATGGTATTCATGGAAATCCACTCAACTGCTCATGCTTGAATGATTTACGAACTGTAGCAAAAAAAAGTTTCCTAATCTAATTCAAGAAAAAATGAATTGGAAGCCAATCATGGCCTTCTATGTGATTTATTTTAGGTCTTATTCTTCCCATCTAATTTTGAAATTGTTTTGGGCATTGCAAAAAAATGCCTTTCTTTAATTCTTCTCCGGACTAGGGTTATCGAGTTAATGAAATCGAGATCAACTAAAATTTACTGATAGCATCTTCCGAAGTTCCTTGTACTATAAAAATTGAAGTGTCCATCAGCTGAGCGATTGCAATCTGCTGGTCGAAAATTGTACATTGCGTTGGCTCTTTTATTCTCAAACTTTTAATTCTATCTTGCGAAATTTTGGAAAGAAGATGGCTCGCTCTAGCCTCTGCGTCCTGAATGGACATTCCTCTCAGAAGCAAGAACAATAGCGACACCGGACCATAAACGTCAGCATCAGCATCGGTCATGGTCACCGGTGCGATCTTCTCTCCAATCCTCTGTATTCTTTCTCTCGTTCCTATGTCTGTATTTGGATTATTACCAACTACTAACTCAACTGATTTTTTCACCTTGATGCTTATTATTCAACATACAGCATTTCAAGGCTGCGAGCTTCTGATGAAAAATCTGTTTGTCTGTCACTTCTGGAATGCGTATTAAAACCACCATTCTTATTCCAATCGAAGCTAGTTGTATCTCATATCGCCCTTTCATTGATCCAAAAAGCTCCCGGGCGAGACTTATTAATGATTTTACAGTTCCATTGAACCCCTAGGAATGTATGTGCTAATCACTTCCAATATTTCATCATTATTATACTTTCTCAATCAGCAGTTGCTGCGTTCTTTTAATTAACCTATCGAAAATTACTCCTTGCTTTTTTTCATCTGAAAGCCGTTAAGAAACCATTCTTGCAACCATATATTACTTATCATCGCAGACGCCAAGCAAATTATTGCGAAGGTTAGTAGTCTCACAGCATGGTGGTAAAAGTTCAATTGTATTTTTTCCTGAAAGGATGAAATTTCCATCGAATCGATTTCGATGAGCGAGGTTCGGCTCTCCCGAAGAATTAAAATACTGTTGCCATTCCCACCGAACGTGTACGTTACGATCTGCACGATAAAAGCTAAATAGAGCAACACAAATCCCAGTCCACTCTTGACCACCTCGATCACGTTGTAAATCGCAGAGTAGTACATTAGTGAATGCAACCCACAAACCAGCAAAGTGAGAAATAGCCTATCAATCGATCCGAGAATGAGAAACAAATGCAGAATTTAGCACATACTACCTGATGGCAAGCAGAAATGAAAGCTCGAGTCTCCACCAGGTCACCATGAGAATAAGAAAGCTTGTCTTTTACAAATCTGAAATGCGTAAATTGTAAAGGTAATACTTTTAGATTTTGCCAAAGAGCGTATATGATAAGACAGATGTATACAGGAATTGTGCTTGTGTTCCAAAACTGATTGAGGGCGAAATCAGAGGGTTTAATTTTGATAGAGAGGCTACCTTCAAGTATTCATTGACAGCGAAATATTGTAACAATGAGGTGAGACTGGAGAGCTTGAAGAAGAGGACAACGAGGTAGGATTGGTCAGCGAGCATAAAAACAATATCGATTTTTGGATTCTCAAAATCTGATGAAAAAATGGATTTAGATAGATTATGGAGCGTGATGTACAATAGCGGGCGAGTAGAGCTGCCAAGCATGAAGCTAGAAGCACGCATTCAAAATTGAACCAAGTCGAGCTAATTGAGGCATAGATTATGAAGAGCCGAATCCCAGAAATTGCGTGCTTGAGTGGAGTCATTCGAAGTGGAATGATATCCGAAATAAATTAAATTTATGGTTTGTCTTATCTTTGGTCGAAAAGCTCAAACTGCTCCCGATAAACAGAGCTAAGTCAATCAAAATGTTATCATATTCACAATCGCTTAGACTACGAATTTTTTACATCACATTTTCCTGCGATGAGGTTAGTTGAGGGATAAGATGAAAATCCAATGCAAAAGTAGCTAACTTTTTAATGAAAAAGAGCTTCAGCTAATCATTGCTGTAGTTAAGTGAGTGTGCTTTCATTCATTATTTAGAAAACAAATCGTCTCTTTATCAACACGAGCATTTATTAGTAAATCAATTTACAAAGTCCTTGAATTGGTAATTTTTTGTTATACATGACGAAGTTCATGTTAGTTTAATTATCCCATTAGTTTCTTGCAAGGAGCGTGAAGAACCAGGCCAAAAAACTTGTCGTTTGCAAGCGCTATTGACATTAGTAACTGTGAATCATTAGTACTTCTGCAGCGATTTTGGATTTGCGAAAAAAGCTGCTAATCTCTTTGTGCTACGTCTCCCAACTAATAAATAGAAATCAACAAGGAAGAAAGAACACCAATATGATACATTTTCCCAGCCGAGCGAACTTTTGCACAATTAGTATTGATGCTTTCATAAATTGGGCTATCGCAATCTGCTGATCCAGATACATGAAATTGCCAGCAAGGCTCCCTCCTCGGCTATTCAGCCGATCTTGCGAAATTTTAGCAACTGCCTGATTTGCCTTTGCTCTTGCCTCAGCTATTGGCATCCCTTTCATGACGAAAAACATTTGAGCAAATTGATCATAATCAAAGGCAGAATCATAAGACATCCTCAGCCCTAAATTCGGAGTGACTGGAGCAATCTTTGATCCCATAGCGCATATCCTCTCTCGGATTTCATTATCTGCAAACATGATAGGCTCTCAATCAGGTTTTAGTAAAATTTTACCTTGATGCTTATTGTTCAACATACATGTTTTCAAAGCCAAGACAGATTGATGAAAAGTCTCACCATCCTGTGTTCCTGGAATACGAATTAAAACCATTCTTCTCGCTCCTATGCTTGTTATTTGAGTTTCATATTTCTCAATTGGAGGGCCAAATAGCCATTGAATGAGCGTCATTAAGGATCTCACAGTTCCATTGAATGCCTACAACAGTTATAACCTATTTTCATCAGGAGATTACCATCTCTTGCATTAATCCTTGAGTCTTTTTGAGTGTCTGCTTGTAATTTACATTTTTTTTCTGATGGTCTAATGGGATGGATTTATAGCAGACGAAGACTTATTGATTACAAATCACTATGGCAGTCATGCAGATTATAGCCATAGAAAACAGTTTCAATGCATGGAATTGAGTTTTTGATTGAATATCTTCTTCAAAAGTGGCTTGATTTAGCGAATTAGCCAGCGAGAACCGCGCTTCTGGAAAGAATAACGCTCCCATACTCTTCCCATTCCAACTCAAACCAAATTGCAGGAACACAGAAACAGTAATCAGCAGATATCCGAGCCATCCATAGTCCATAATTTCAGTCACAGCAATAATTCCGCAATAATACATTATAGAGTCCAATCCGCATACTAGAAGTGATATAAACAACCTAGAATCAATAATCCCTCAATTCAAAGTCCAAAAGAATGCTGGTATACTACCTATAAGCGATCACAAGTGTCATTTCGAATTTGCATAGCATTAGAATCACAAAGATCAAACTCGTCTATGAAAATGAGATAGTCTAGGAAAAAACCAGCAATAATACTTTGATATTTTGCCATACCGTGTAGATCAATATGCCAATGTAAACTGGAATGATGCTCATATCCCAAAACTATACATCATGGATAATGGTAGTCATATTCGATTAAGAATTTTGGATAATTACCTTCAAATATTCATCGATAGCAGCGTACGCGAGATATTGTGTTATAATTAAGACTTTCATGCTGAGGAAGTAGAAGTAAAATAGGTCTGCTAGCAAGAAAACGGCGTCGAACTTGGTGCTGTTAAAGTCTGCGAGAAACTTTTTGTTTAGAGCAGAAATAATGGAAAAATGTACATGTGCGGATGAGTAATGCTAGAAGGCATGGAAGAATTAGCGCGCATTCAAAAGTGAACCAGCCTTGTCCTCTGGAAGCGTATATGATAGTGAGTTTGATTCCAGCTATCACATCTTTTAAGAGGTTGATTTTCATTTCCAATAAATTTAAATTATTTAACCCGGATTTTTTATAAAGCCATTTGACTTAACTTTAGCTGTCTTGCTGAAATCATCCCAGCAGTAATAAAGAAAAATCCTAGAAATAACAAACTAAGAAACTAAGGGTGTGAGTGATAGAAAATTTCCTATATTCAGAAAAATACTAAACATCTTGCTCGAATATACTTTACTTTTAAAAAATTTAGCTCGATAAAGACTTTAAAACAAATATGAATTCCTACAAAATCTATATATTGAAAATCCCGATTGATGAGCCATTAGTATCTTTGTATGGTTTTCGGATTGGCAAAATAAGCTGCCAAATTTTTTTCTGATGATATTCCTATTGTTAGGCGTTACAGCAGAGTTGAATATATAGATAGGCTACCTCGAGTGAATGGAATAAAACTTTGCACTATCAGAATCGGAACTGACATAATTTGAGAAATTGCGATCTGCTGATCGAGATAAGCGTAAGAATCTTTCATTCTGCCTCGTAAATCCCCTAGTTTTCTCATTCGGCCTTGGGAAATTTTAGACACTGCTTTCGCAGCCATCAATGATGCGTTGTGGATTGACATTCCTTTTAAAATTAAAAACATTGTAGCCAGTTGAGCAGGATATAAAATAAAGTGCAATAGGAAGATGCCATTAGGGTTCACTGGAGCTATCTTCGAGCCGAACGCTCGTATTCTCGCTCGAATTTCTAAATCTATATTATTTTATTATGATTGATTGCTTTGTATTAATGGACCCTTTACCTTTATGATTATTACTCAGCATGCTTGTCTTAAGAGCCAATACTATCTGATGAAAAGATTGATTTGCTCTTGAATTTGGAATACGAATTAATGCTTGCGATCCCACAGATGTAAATTCTGCTTTATATTTTTGGTCTTCTGATGTTCCGAAGAGCTGTTTAACGAGGATTATTAGTGACTTTGCGGTTCCATTGAAATTCTATCAAAATTAATTCCAGTTGAGATGTTTGTTCATAAAAATGTATGAGTTTACATTCTTGAGCATCAATTCTTGGATTCTTCTTACAGTTTTCTTATAACTCGCTTGGTTTTTCTTGTAATCTTATTTTGAAAATTTGATTGTATGAGGATTTATTGTGCAGAAGTGGTTGTTTTACGGGTGAGCAGAGCGCAATAGCTTATAATTGACAATGCAACTAATCTTCCGAAGTGGAAATTGAGGTTAGTTTGGATAATTTCCTCCGCGAAAGAGCTCTCTTCGAGAGATTTGATTATGGTAATTCTGGATTTTGGATAGAATAAACTCCAAACACTATGATTGTCTCCCTTCAAGAATTGGGTAATTTGAAATATCACGGAACTGATATTTATGATGAATCCAAAATGACCGTGGCCCACTTGCTCGGTTATAGCAGAAACGGCTGAGCAGTACATAAGTGAATCGAGACTGCAAGTCACCAAAGTGAAAAACAGTCTATCGGATATAGAGTAAAGTAAGGAAGGAACATTGGATAGCAATTGAGAGGAAGTATGAATGAGTGGCAACAGACAGAAAAAATTTGATTACTTATAAGCAAGCTCCATTGGCATTTCAAATTTGTACCACACCACCAGCACAGCGATTAAACTTGTCTAAAGAGTGACATGAATCCGAATTAGAAAATCGATATTGATTCAAAACAATCACTTTAATGCACTGCCAGACCGCATAAACGAGGAGTCCAATATAAATCGGAACGATGCTCAGATCCCAGAACTAGTAAATTCCCAACATTTAATTCAAGCTAGCGAAATTCTGTCTATCATTACCTTCAAATATTCGTGAATTGACCGCGCAAATAGATACGCCACGATGAGAAAGATTTTATAAAACAGAGCAGCAGCGTGGAGAATATCCACTAATAGAAACACGACATCTAGTTTCCTCGTTTTGAGATCTTCAGCAAAATTAGCTAACTCAGAAAAAGAAAGACATCTTACATGCTTGAATAAGTAGCGTCAGCAGACACACAATGAGTAATGAACCTTCAAAGAGAATCCAAGCGCGGCCTGTTGAAGTGTAAGATATGCAGAGCCTGATTCCAGTTATAGTGTCATTTAATGGGCTAATCTTCATTAGGAACGAATGATTTTCAGAAATAAATTTTAACATTTCGAAGTGTGAACTTTCTGATTGATTTGATGCGTCTTAGAGAAAGCTAATTTATGATAAAGTTTTTCTCTCTTTTGTTAATTCCTTCAAGAGCAGTCATAGACGGGTGTAAAATTACACATAAATATACTTATAAAGGGAGATATAACTTTGGAGGAAGAGTAAAATTCAAAAGCAAATCAATAGGAGCCATTTCTTCATTTTTGTTTATTGAACAGCCTTGTCAAGCCACTTGCACTTCTGGATAGTCTTTGGATATGCAAAATAAGCTAGCCGACTCCTTTCGGTTCTTCTTCTCACTAGGATATCAACATTAAAAATGCAATTGATGTGACTAGTTACTTTTTGCATGTTGAGCCAGTTTTTGTACAATTAGAATCGACGCGTTCATTGATTGAGCAATTGCAATTTGCTGATCAAGATATGTGTATAGTTGGTAGAGTCGACCTCCAAGTCTAATCAGTCTATCTTGTGCAATTTTGCAGACTGTTTGATCTGCTCTTGCTTTTGAGTGCTTTATTGGCATACCCTGCAAGATAAAGAACATTTGAGCCAGTTGGTCATAATCAATCGCTGAATTGTAGGAAGTTATATTATTTGGTGTCACAGGAGCTATTCTTGCTCCCATTGCACGAATTCTCTCTCTTATTGTACTGTCTATGGAAAAATATCAGCTTAAATAATAATGATAGTAGCTTTGCCTGGATGATTGCTGTTCAGCATGCAAGTTTTCAAGGCCAATACTTCTTGATGGAAGATTTGTCCAGTTGCGACTCCTGGGGTACGAATCAAAATCATTTTTCTTAACCCCATCTGAGTGATTTGAGTTTCATAGCCGCTCCATCGAACTTCACATGCGTCGAATGACTTCTGAATAAGCATCAACAAGGATTTCACAGTACCGTTGAAATTCTATATAAATTTGTGAAGTTGATGGCTCTCTCTAATAAGTTACAGTCTCGTCCATCAGCTCTTGAGTGTTTGTTAATGTTTTCACAAATCTTGCTCTATTTTTGCGGTATTCTTCATGGTAATGTTAGCTTTGATTTATTCGCATGAAGTGGTTATTACGCATTAGCAAGGTTGTGAATAATATAATTGTCATCGTGAAGAACCTTAGAGTATGAAAGCTGACTGCCCCTTGGATTTTCTCTTCTTGTTCAGATTGTGAAGAAGCATTTTTCGAAAAAAGGGAGGAGATCATTTCGAATCGGGACTCGGGAAGAATATAGAGAATGCCGCTTGAGTCGGCAAAAAAGAGAATGACTTGGATCAATGAAGCGAATCCAACAATGAAAAATCCAGTGCCGCTATAATCCAGGAGTGCTGTAACTCCCATAACTGTTGAGTAGTACATGAGCAAGTCTAATCCACATGCTAGCAAAGTTAGGAACAATCTAAAAAAAATAAAATTGCCATTTCAAATGCGAAGAAAATGCGTTCTACTACCTAAAGCCAACCACCAGTGAAAGTTCGTATTTGTACATAATCAGTGCCATATAAATCAAGCTGGTCTGTGAAAGTAGATTATTAGAGAATGAATTGTCAAGAAATGTTACTTTGGTATTCTCCCAGACGGCATAAAAGAACAGCCCGAGATAGACTGGAATAATACTCAAATTCCAAAACTAGCAGTGAAAGGCATTAATAGCACCCAAAAGAGAACGATGTAAAGTACCCTCAAATATTCATCGATTGCGGCCCATAACAAAAATGAACCAATCATTAACAATTTCAAGCTGAGAAAGAAGAAAAAGCATATATCTGACAACACGAACAAAAGTTCAGCTCCTGGAAGATTGATTTCTTTCGAATATGTTTTGTAGTTAGAGCGATAAAACGAACAAGCAATACTTTCTCGTAAGAATAAAGCTGCCAGACACAAGCCTACCAAAGAACCTTCAAAGGTGAGCCAAATCCGCCCTCGTGATGCATAGACTATTGATAGTCGAATTGCAGCAATCGTATCCTTCACCAGGTTTATTTTCATTTCTAATAATTTATATTCATGAATTTGAACTGTAATTAGCTGAACGGTTTATCTAAATCTTTCCACTGCTTTTGTTGCAAAACATGATCAACTGAGAATAAAAATTCACTTCGCATGAATCCGAATACATACATACTTAACGACGTTTGCTGAATCAAATTTTGAGAACAAAGTTCTATTACAATCATAATCAATATGTGAAAAGAAATGTGCTAACATATGCGACATTTTCCTTAAATTAGACAAATTAGATACAAAACCATCATTTACTGAGCAATTTTAACAGCTCCATCTTGGGTATTTATATATTGCTTTCGGGTTCCCAAAAGCAGCAGAAAAATCACTTACCCTGAGTAATTCCCCAGCTATTTAAGCCATAAGATTAGTACAAAGAAGTTCAAGCGAAGTTTACTTCGAGAGAATCTACGAGGAAATTTTTGAACAATCAAAATTGGGGTTGGCACCATCTGAGCTATCGCAAGCTGCTGATCGAGAGAAAGATAAGAATCTTGAAGCATTTTCTTTCGAGCTTGAGATATTGGAGTGACCCTCTTAGAAGCCCTCGCTCTAGCTTCTGAAATCGAGTACCCTCTCAAAATTAAATACACAGTTGCCAGTTGATCAAGACCCAAAGAGCCCAACATACGTGGGCTCAATGGAGCTATCTTAGAGCCTAGCGTACGGATCCTCTCTCGTATTTCGAGATCTGCAAATTACAATTAATTCGATTCAAATCTTGATCGCTTACCTTTATGATTGTTGTTAAACAAGCAAGCTTTCAATGCTAACATCCCGGGAAGATACATTTCCAGATTTCTGAGTCTTGGAATACAAATTAACACCAAATTTCCAAAACCTTTGGGAGCCATTTTTATTTCAATTTGAGTAATCGCTGATCCAAATATTTTATGAATGAGCACCGGTAAAGCTTTAACAGTTCCATTGAACTCCTAGAGAAAATGTGATATGAACAATTTTCAATTTATTTCGTTGAGTTACAGTCTCAACTATATCATCTTGTATTTTTTGGAGAGTCTTCTTAAAACTTGCTCGGTTTCTCTGGTGCCCTTGTAATATTATTATTGATAAAATATTCATACAAAAGTGAGGGTTACGGATGAAGAAGGTCGTAAAACAAATGATCGCCATTGCGATAGTTCCTCGAAATTGGCCATCAGGAATTGATTGATCATGGAAAGATTGATTTTCTCGAGAGATAACAGCCATTAATCGGAATCCTGGAAGGAATGCAAAACTATCAGAGCCGCCCCACATGCACAGAAGTATTTGAAGGAAAAATAAAACCGCTAGCGAAAGCACTCCAAGCAGTTTATCAATCACAAGTCTGGCAATACCATACACTGCGGAATATAACATCATGGCCCCCAGTCCAGAAATCAGCAAATACAAGAACAACCTAACAAATTTTTATATACCTCCTTCAAGAGATTTGTATTAAGACATTTGGCCAAGAAAAATAGCAGCAATGGATTGAAAAGTCTTATAAGTTACTTGCAAGCATAAGCCAGAGCTATTTTCCAAGCGAACCACTTCACTAGCACAACAATCAAACTCATCTAAAGCAAAATGAGAAGATCAAATAAAAATACTTACTTGAATATTCTGCCAGATTGTGTAGAGCAGGAGCCCAATGTAGATCGGAGTCGTGTTTGTGTTCCAGAACTAATTGTTTTGAAGTAAGACTAGTGTGATTATGGAGTGTACTACTTCCAATGACCCATTGCTCGAATGAGAAGTGGAGTATGATATATTGAGAAAAAATTTACAAAAGAGAGCTGCTATATAGATCATGTCCACTAAGATAAAGCAAATATCAAATCTTGTAGTGTCAAAATCTTGAAATAGTTGTTCAGATGAGGAAAATAAGTCGTTCATACATGTTCTGATGAGTATTGTTAATAGACACGCAAGAAGTAGCCAACCCTCAAAGATGAGCCAAGAACGGCTTTTCGAGGAATACAGAATGCTGAGTCTGATTCCTTTAATCACGGAGTTTACGAAGCGAATATTCATCATAGAGTCAGATCATATCTTTCATGAAATGAAGGAAATTTATTGCTTGATAAGCGATTGATAGATAACCCATGGGTTATTCTTCTATCATAATTAAAATCCTATAAAACAGAATAATCATTCAAGGGCTCTCTCAACAGCAAGCTATTTTCTACAAAATATATGGAATAAAAAATCTCACAGAACCAGAATTGAAAGGATCCAAATTTACCAAACTCTTTTAATAAGCAGCAAGATGGTACCCACATTACATCGACAGTAGAATTAGATTCTATTCCCTTAAAGCGTTCTCATTATATATCTCCAGTAAGCATCTCTCTACTAAAATTTAATGAATTGATATCATTATTATCCTATATATTCTCCCTCAGTTATCAATTTTAGAAAACTCAATCCCTTATCTTAATGTGAATTGAATATTATTAAAAGATATAGTATTTTCATTTTTTGCCTCTTTCCTCAAGTCTTCTCGATCCAAGTATTTTCCTGAGTACGCGAATAAC
>ENA-UOUE01001708-UOUE01001708.1-compost-metagenome-genome-assembly--contig:-NODE-1708-length-12774-cov-17.057415_pt1 | contig 12774 bp, 8 predicted proteins | sample MGYA00238146_ERZ747223 | MGnify/ENA primary metagenome ERZ747223 (study PRJEB28781, sample SAMN06268865) | compost metagenome | isolation source: single cell | place: USA: California, Emeryville, Joint... | reverse complement strand
TCAGGATCTTCAGGGTCGAGTGGAGCTTGTCTCATGGCGAAACCCTTCTTGAAGACGGTCTAGGTGGTGGGATTAGCATTTGGAAGATTTGAAAAGGGTTTACGTTCTTAGTGACGAGCATTTCACCGAGGCCTTCCTTTCTAAGTTTGAATCTGGCATCTTGGATCTGGTTGGAGCCGACGTTCTCAAGTTGGATGACAAGAACTTGGCTGTATTGGTTCAGGAACTTGAACAATTTGTTGAGGATTTGTCTCTTCTTAGTTTTCTTAACACCTTCTCCCATGTCTGAATCTTTCTTTTTTAGGAATTAATATATATTTCTATATATATTTTGCTAAACTGAGGCACCTTGTCAATAAATAGCAATAACCGACAAATAGCAACTTTTTTGTCATTCAATTATAATAGCAATTTGTCGCATAGCAATCATTTTTATTAGATCTACCAGCAACTCGTTTCCTGAGGACGACGAAAATGATCTTCTGAGGACGCAGTTGATAAATTTTCATGACTCCATGAATCCCAGATTTTACCATTATCAATCTTCTCTCAAGACATATTTGCTGTTGTTGATTAACCTTCCAATGTATTTTTCTTTTAATGACTCTATAATAACTCGAAATCCAACCTCTTCCAAGAAATTCCTTGAATTTTGGTTAAAATCCTATTTGGCCACATTTTTGGGATATTGAGTATATCCTATACTGAATGACTGGTGTTGGATCTTTTCTGCAATTGATCAAATTTCCCTGCGATTCAGAACCAAATAAAACTGATAGAGCAAAGCTTTCCTGAGAATTGGAAACGGCTAAACACTAAATTCTTCACATAAAGAAATTATCCCTTGAGGTGATAAGCATATTCTCTTCTCAGATTACAAATACAATCTCACTCTTGTTTCTTTTTTGCTGATGAACCTACGTCGGCGAAACTTCATTGATTAAGCATCTTTCCTAAAAGAGCAATTTATAATTTTTTTGGTGATATTTTGAAGAAGAGCGATCCGTGATAAGATTCGTGAATACTGGGAAGTTAAACACTCAAATAAGTGATTCACAAAAAGTTTAAAGCTTCCTCATATCTCCCATCAGGAACACAAAGTTTTGCAACTTAATAGTGTGAAAATTTAAACTTTGAAAAAATATTTAATCGATAACTTGCTTTAAGAAAAACGAACAAATATGGACAAAGGAGGGAATTTTAACGTAGCGGATTCCTGGGCTCATGAAAAACGAAGCGAATCAAGCAAAAATAAAAGCAACAATCCCGAAGAGATTCTAAGCGTGCTTGCAGAAAACTACATCAAAAGAAGTTCCTCTCAGAAAAAATTGGAAGATGAACATCAAGCAATCAGCGCAAAATTACAACAAAGACTCATTAAAAACATTGATTACAAGCATGTTCCTCAGAGTATATTCATAATAGTCATCTCAATAAATTGACATGTAAACAGAACAAGAAAATTCAAGGCAAAACGTATCAGGCAGCGGAAGTCGACACGCTACTATCGATTCAAGTCCCAAAGCCGCAGGGCAAAAGGTAGTCAGTCAGAAAGGGATGAAACCTCCTATTTCCAGTATGTGGCAACAAAATCTATCGAATATAGAATTATTTTCTGGTAGATGTCGCAGGAGGCAAGGATAACGACTTAATTGCTTCAATGTCGGCAAGACTGGCGAGGCTGGAAGTGCAATATGACTCTGAAAAAGAGGAATTGCTTAAAACTGTAATAAATGAACTTACGCTGCAGTAGATGTATTAACAAATCAACATTAGGACCAGGCAATTGAGAAAATGACAAAAGAGCTCACATTCCTTCGCGCGAGAGCCCAAGGTAGTAAAGTTGAGGAGCTGCTTAAAGAAAAAGTATGATAAATTGCTTAAGGAATCATGGTGGGTAAAGTGATAACTTAGGAAGAGAACGATAAATTGAAAAAGAAGGTGATGGAAATGGAGAAATTTCTCGCTTCTTACGGGTTAAAATGGGTTGGGAATGATGTGGAAGGAGGACAAGGAAAATTAGAAGGAAAGTTTAATGCTGAGCAAGTGAAAAAAGACATTGATAATGGAAAAGATCTTTACAAAGTGGATCTCCCCATGGAGATCGATATCCAAATCATCGCAAAGCGTATTGCTGAACTCAATTTCGAAATGGGTAAGAGTCTTGTGATGCTACGAGTGTAGTCTAAATTCTCATTTCATTTTGTAGAGAAAGAAGGAGTTCATGAGATTACCAAAGTTGGAGGTGCTCACAAGCTCAAGGTAGAGAATCTTATTTATTACACCTACTCATCAAGGCCTCTTGTTATAATAATAGAAAATGGAGCCGATCCCTATTGCTTTTTACAGAAATGGCATCGTACTCAAAGGATATCCCTTCTATAAATACTCTTCTCGCGACGCTCGAGTAAATTGCTGATTTTGTCTCAGATAATTTGACTGCGTGTCTTGCTTAGAATATCATAGCCGATATTTTAGACGGCTACTTCCCCATAGTCCTAAAACCCAAATACCCTCAGGGCACTTTGCTCACTTTCATCAACAAGATCGATGAAGACTTTGATAATAAGCCTGTTGACCAAAGAATCAAGGACTTTAGCAAGCTCGACGAATTGGCTCTGAAACCGCAATCTAAAGACGAATACTTGAAAAATATTCCCGAGAAAGTCATTCGAGATGGAAAGATTATTCCTCTCAGAGAGGAAGCAGCTAAAAGATTAAACAAAGAGGAGGCGTCTGCTTTCAAAGATGATAAAGATGATCCTTTAAGACAAACTATTGTAAGATTTTATCGAAAAAACAAAAACCATATTTAATTATTTATTCGTTTAGAAAATCCCTCAGGTGCAAATCATTGAGGTGGAGACAGAAATTTTTAAGAAAGAGAAAGCAGGATCGCTGTCTGATCATGAGATTGAGAACTTAACGACGCTTAAAATCCAGTTGCATGAAGGTGATTGCAATTTGATCATCAAAATGCTTGCAACGGACCTTATGACTGATCTTTACTCAATTATTAATAAGCATTGGTATAATCGACTTTATTTGATTGCGTTAACTAATTCTTTGAACTATTCTAGTGAGAATAAAAACTTTGAGGTCTTTTCAAGATATCCTTTAGAAGTATTTCAACGAAACGATACGAGGAACCTTATGGATCTAGGGCTGTTTCCAAATTCGTTCCTCTTCTGTAGATTGAAAGCCTAAACTCAACGTGATAATTTAAGCTACAGACTCTATCTATGATTTGAAATTTTTCATTGCTAGTTTGTCATGTATATATAAGATAACTGTATTACGAGATCAAAATAATTTCGAAAATTATTTTTTTTTTTAAAGAGGCAACTTAAAATGAGAGATATTTGGAAATGTTCCTTTCTTGTTCATGGGCAGTATCTTAACACAAAATGTATGAAACCCACAAAGGTGAATCAAAATAGTGAAAATCCGAAGATTGTAAAAAACTCGAAATAATAGCAATGAAAGTTGGTTCAAGTCGTCACAATGGTGAATTCACTTTTCATGTAAGCTAAGGATACTGACAGAGCTACGTGCTAATCTAAGTCGGATACTATTTAAAGAAATCTTTAGAGCTCAAAAGAGAAAATGATAAGAAAGAAAAGAACTGCATTGAAGCATGTAATTTGTATCTACCAAAACGAAATAGACAGAAAATAAAATTCATTTCTCTATTATCCAGATTCCAGAAGGTGGCTTACTTCAACCAGTTTCAATTTTCTCTTCAAGGCTAGAAGGCTACTGATTATTCTGATATTTACTGATATAAAGAGTTCAAATATGCAACTTGTTAATTGAACATGTGTTTTACATAAAAAAAAAAATTCTGAAGGAAGAAAGGATAATTTTAATGTTGAGAAGAATTCGTTTCTTCCTCTCATTTGTATCGTTTTTATTAGTGACCATTCTTATCTTTATAATTCTCTTTCATGACAATACCGACCATGCAACCCATTCTCTTCGAATTGACGAGGCTGAAGTCAGACTGCTCAGCTTACACGTGACGGATCTTATTGAAGCATTTAAGAAGGAATTTAAAGAAAAAGTATCTGAAATAGAAGAATTAATGGGCAGAAAGGGTGTTGCTGAAAATGGGAAATGCTTGATTGATCCTAATGCAACACAAAATCCAAAACGACAGCTCCAAAGTTTTATTGAAGGTGAGTGCGCACCTGTAATTTTGGTTCCGGGTCTCATGGGAACAAAACTGGTGATTGAGATTGATTGCGACATTTTAAAGCAACACCACCCAGAAATCATGGATGCATGTGGATGGTCCACTTGCTCTTGGAGCTTATGGCGTAGAAAACCAGCTTCTGAATATCTTCTTTGGGTTCCCAGCCCTATTTCACCTCTATCCATCCTTTCAATTAGGAATTCGTCAAACTGTCTGGGCCATTTTGTGAAAACCAAATATAATGCTTCAGCGACAACAATACCACGGAAGTATGCATATCCCAAAGGAGTTCGAATCACTTGGTATGGGAACTCTCCAAAAACACAATCAAAGGCTGAAGGTGGGCTATCAGCAATCAGAAATATTCTCCCTCTGCCTGTTCAGACACAGCGCACCCAGGCGTTTGCAGTGTTGACTCAGTATTTGACTGATTTAGGTTATCAAAAAGGGCTCACTTTGTTTGGTGTTCCTTACAATTTCCTGCAAACGTATTGGGCGAATGAGGTGTCGTACACTTTCGAGAGGACAATTCGATATGCGTATGGGCTGACTGGTAAGAAGGTTGTGATAATTGGGCATTCTCTGGGGAATCTAAACGCGCTCTCTTCTTTGAATCAAATGAGCCAAGATGATAAGGATCGGATGATCGCTGCCTACGTGGTCATATCTCCTCCTTTTGCAGGAGCTCCAAAAGCACTTATGAGTGCACTAGGAGGCGATCCTTCATTTCAATTTGGCTTTGGTATAGGCATCAATTTCTTTACACAAGCTCGGTTGGTCGGCGGTGCATCGAGTACGCAAGATTTAATTCCAAAAGATCTTTACTTTCGATTCAAGAATGAAACTTGGATGCAGGATCTATTGAAACGAGCTGAATTAGAGAAAAAATATGATCCAACGACTCAAGAAGGCAAGCGGTTTTGGGACCAAATCGATCTTCATGACCTGCCTTATTCTTTCTTCCCGAATCCATCAGAGACTTGCTTCATTGGGTTTACCTCACGAAATAGCCAATGTATGATTGGAGTTTCAGACCTCACAACCGAGCCTGTTGTAACAATCAGTGGGAAGAATTATTATGCGAATAGAACAAGTATACAGAAGATGATACAAGAACATTATACTCTAAGGACTGCGGATGATTTCAACAACATGTGGAATGATTCATTAGAAGCAGGAGTAGAGTCTTTTACGAATCCTGGAGTTCCAATTGTTTATGTATATGCTAGTCATATCCCGACGGAGAAAAGGTTCGAATGGGATGACCCTCCTGAATTGAATACCCAAGAAGGAAGGTTCTCTTTCCCTACGAAAAGAGCTATGGGTAATGGCGATGGCACTGTCGAAGTCAGTTTTTCGCTTCCGCCTGCTTTCAAATGGGCATGGGAGAATATCAATAATGGCCAGAAAAATAATGCCAAGCCAATCAAAATTGTCGAGCTCTGTTCCACTTACGAGAAAAGTGGAGCGATATGGGATGATAGTGATGTCAATGGTACTCACATCATGACTACAACGACCTACGTGGGTCTTCCCTGCCGTTGTGGGGATTCACTTCCAACTGATGGAGGAGACTGCTTTCACTCACAAATGGTGAATGATCCATTTGTAAATGAGCTGATAATGGAAGTAATTGAGACAAACCAAACTGTTTCAGATAAAGGTGCTGCAATCGCATACAAATTATCAAATGCAGCAATTCAGAGGCTGCAAAAGGAAATCCCATCTCTCACTCGACCTCGGGAAGATCAGAACGTTGCAGCTTGGTTCCAAGAAGCTCTGTAAGTGCTGGAGAAATGGCATACGCTATCTATGACTATGTTCTTGAAAAACTCACTAACTGATATTTGGGACTAGCTGTAGTCCAATGAAAAGTCCGTATCAATAATTTAAGTAATATCACAAAAATTTGACAAGTTAAAAGTTATTAAAAGTAACTTAAGATGTAATTAAATGCGGAATTCACTCGCTCTGGGCTAGATACCGGCTTACTTTGAAATGTTTTTGTGATCTATTGAAGAAGACCAACAAGGGCAATTGAATCTGTTATGTATCAATTAACGGGTTCTCTATGAAATATGAATCTAGATTATTAATTTTTATATGGGAATATTTGAAGAGAGGCTACCCTCTCCTCCTTTCATATAAGAATAAACGAAATTAAAAATAAATCATATAATCCTTTTTTAAAAAACAGTTGAGGTTACAGAGCTTCATTTACTTTTGACCTTGAATGAATTTGAGTCTCTTCATTATGATCTTCGAAGGTTTTAGCTGTCGTGTGATCGACGTCAGAGATCTCAAGCGTGTCTGAAATTTTAGTCTGATCACTTGGAATTTCTGGATGAAGTTTATTCGTGAGTTTTGGGAAGCAGCGCGAAAGCAAACGCTTGAGGATAGTCATCACTCTATTATACGTGTTTGTGATAATGAACGATAGGATGTATCCAAGCCCGATCACATTCATCACAACAGTCACACTGACGCAGATAATTTTCATCAAATCAGTGTTATCCGTGTAGAAATACGAGAAAAAGACTGTGGTGATATAAGCGTACAATGAAAGTCGCACTCCCACCACGACTTTAGGATCAGCATAAGGCTCAAGATAGCCTTCCAACCATTTGTACAGGTAGAGCATAATTATCATCGCCAGAGCCCTGAACTTACTGTCATCTTCAGAAAGGTTACTTGCTATGATTAAGCCGAATTTGAGAAGTAATACACCGAGTGCCCAGTAGTATTTGTCTTCCTTGTATGGGTTGATAAGCTGGCCGAAGATTTGCCTTAGGGCTTTCGGATGGTTTTTGAAGCATCTCATACCAATGATAATAAGAGAAGGGATACCCACACTCCAAACAGCCAGAGCTGGAATCGCGATGTTACGAATGAACGAGAGGTATTCTGGTGATGTGCAGGATACATTGGGATCGGTATACACTATTTTATCAGCTCCTGGGAGACCGAAATCAGTACAGTACAGCAGTTTGATCAACTTATCACAGACAGAAGGGTAGTAGAGGAGATAGAATGTCACTCCGATGAGCAAAAACCGTCTGAATCGTTTCCATGTCAGTTTAAATCGATAAACGAAAACGAAGTAATAAAAGGAAAGAAGGAACCATTGGATGACCGGCGTCAGGAGTGAAAAGCTAGCTGAGACACAGCCAGTGCATTTGGCGTCTAGATAGAGGCAGACTTCAGGATAGAAGAGGAACGCCGAACTTGCTCCAGCTCCTCCTCCGCCCAAGATTGAGAGCAATTCCTTAAAACCTCTCTTGAAAGTGAGGACGATACCCATAATTTGACTGTACGTAATCAGTAGATCGATATATAGAGCCTGCTTTAGAGTATTTCTGACAGTTTCATTATTTTCCTCTTGAAGTACCCTCTCGTTCAGAGCTTTCTGCTTTGAAAACACATAAATTGCATACAAGAAAGGAAGCACCCATAACCCAAATCTGTAAGCAATTAAGAGCCAAGTCTTTTTCGGGCACTCATAGCAGCCGTTAATATTATCACCAGAACCATAGGAATTCTCGTAGTCGCATTGTAAACATAGAGGGCCCTTATATCCTTTTGAACAGTTTGAGTAGTACTCTCCAAGACATCTTCCTTGAGAGTCGATGCACTTATGGATGACATCGGTCGTAGTATTAGGTCGCCAGAATCCTTCCATGGGAGCAATGTAAGCTCCTCCCTTACATGTGGCGTTAGCTGGACAAGGTTTGCAAGCGAAAACAGGATTCAAAGAATAGTTTCCGGAAGGACAAGGGTTGCAGATTCCATTCGAAGTGTCGTTATGTTCTCCCATTATGCATCCTCGTAAAGTTACCCGCAAAACGTTGCTGAGAGAAGCATATTCCGAATTGTAGGAAAGGGTGAAATTGAGCGTCTCGTTGGCTTTCCCTGTCATTACCAGATCGACTTTGTCCACGAGGCAAGAGCCAAAGGAGCACTTGAAAAACTGAGAGTATTGTTTTGGGAAGTAATTGAAGGTGAGAGCTGCAGTTTCCGAGGGATCAGGGAAGAGCACGGAATTACTATCGAAAATTGTTACATTTATTTGGATACTTAGGAGAGAAAATGATGAGGCGTTATGCAAACACAGAAAGTTGCTGTTGTCCGCGCACGGAGAGATCTGAACTCCAGATTTAGGATCAACAGAAATCGTGTAGTTCAGCGAGGTCGGTGCCCCTACCGTAAGAGTATTATTGAGTTGAGAAATATTCCATCCTGAAGAATCACCAGTAGTGTCATAGAGCAGATTCCCGACAGCATTCATATGTGTATTAGAGGTATTGACCGAAAAGATTGTGATATTCTGTGACATATTATTAAAGATCGCGCCTCCAAGCAATTCTGCGTTCGAAGAGTCAATACTACTATCAACGATCGATAGGTTCCCTGAAAATTGCTTCCTGCCATCGATGTTAGGAAGGAGAAGTGTCGCTACAGGACCGTATTTAGCGTTTAATTTGTCAAACGAAGAGTTAGCGATCGAAAGTGCGAAAGGAATTTTTGGGTTTTGATTGAGAATAGAGAAGACTCCTGTGCTATTGGACTTGAAATTGCCGAATGAACTTCCGACTGTCTTAATGTTAACCGTACCTCCAGGAGGTAACTGGTTTTTGGAACCCTGTGATGAAGGGGGATTCGACGGATTAATCACAGCATTAACCAAACCTCCTAAATATCTTCCGTTCTCGTCAAAATAATCTGCGTAGGTTGCACGTGAGCTTACCGCGTCAGGTATTATTTCCATGTTTTTAAAAGTCGTATTGAGAATGTTAAGAGAAAAGTTGGCTGATGTTGCGAACACAGGAGGCGGAGTTGCTGACCCTTCAAAATCTAGCAAAGTATCGTTGAAAGTTATGTCATGGCTCCCTTGAATCGACAACAATTTCATCGGTAATTTGCCATTTGGTCTGAGGTCTTCATCGTTTGATCTGGAACTTTCCAGAAACCTGCTGATCTGACTACTCATGTTTTGGTTTGTTCTATTAGTATCATTACGAACCTCATAGAAAATTCTCTCGAAGCTTCTTCGGGTCAAAAACAAGCTCTTAGAAAAAAGTACCTGGCCTCCTAAGTTGCCAATACATTTAATAAAAGTTGCTGGGGCTGGAGTTCCAAAAACAACTATTGTGTTATGGAAATTGAGTGTGTGTCCTGACTTTTCTATCGAAAACGCCGTCCGCTCCGAATAAATCTCAGAGTCTACTGAGTAGAAAATCATGCCACCAATGAACGAAGTATTTATTTGACTAGGTGCGAGATCAAACAGTTTGTTCTCATGGGTGATATCTTCCAAGTAACAGTTACTGAATGTAAGATCAAGCGATGGAGCCCACCCACTACGCAAGAATGTGGGGGATTGGAGTACTAACTTCGTGAATTTTGTGTTCTTCATGCTCACATTCATGCTTCTCTCGTCAAAGGTAGAAATATACATGAAATTGTCTTGCGTGATGTCTGGAGAAATAAAGGTTATATTATCAAAGGTGCAATTCATAATCTGAATGTCAGCTGCTTCGAGGTGAATGAAATTTCCAAAATTCGAAATCTCTCCTCGATATCCCAGGACTTTGATTTCGTTCAGAATGAGGGATGGAACATTGGCTTCAAGGACGGCAAGATTTTGTATATTTAAATCAGTGAGTGCATTCGAAAAGACTACCCTGGATATGTTGAAGGTCGCATAATCAGCTTTGATACGCAGTAAGGCGCTTCTCTTGGTGGCACTCCTTAATCTCACTACGCTTGTGTCTTCGAAATTGTTGTCCCTGAAAATAATGGTCTGCTTCAGAGTCAAGTCGATAACACTATCAACGATCTCAAAGAGCGCACTCACAATCCCAACCGAAAGAGAGCAATTTGAGAAATAATTGTCTCTCATCTCGGTTATTATCGACATATCCAAAGAAACGAGAGAAGTATCATTGACAAATAAAGATATAAACTTGTTGCCAATGAAATAAAGGCCCTGGCTGGATATATCGGATAGAACCTTTATTGCTGCTGAGCCACCATTTGAATAACCGAACTCATTCTTCGTGATACTCAGGCTTTTTATACTTTGTAAGACAAAGAATCCAGTTGAAATATTTTTGAAATTGGAAATTTGATTCTGTGTCACGAAAACCTTGTTGAAACCCTGTATGAAGGTAACATAGCTATTGTTCGCTCCCCGTATGGCCGTGAAATTGTTGGCTTGGAAGATCAAGTTATAAGGTGCTTCATACCTTTTCGGTAGGAGAATTACTTTGTCTTCTATTGAGATAAAATTAACGCCTGAAAAAGAATTCCGGTATATCAAGCTGAAGTATCCCTCCTCGCTCATAAGCTGTGAAAAAATATCCTTAAAGTTTTGAATTTCAGGGCCAACCAAAGATCCGAAGACGGTTTTTTCCGTAAGTAGAATATCTAACTTGTAGTATTGAAAGGCGTCAACACCGAAAGCTACCGTTGAGGTAATTGCAGCTCCTTCCGCGATCGTAGAGTTCGCAAATATATTGTTAGCGAATACGAAGAACGGTGAATTCGTTGAAGCCAGAATGCACTGTCTCAATGAGACATTTTGGAATGTTGATTCCTGAATCGATAATACTCTATAGAGCGGCAGACCATAGATCACGGCTGTACGATTAACTTCTGTACGATAGGTCACGTGCTCACCACCATAACGCGTGTAATCTATCGGCTCTTGATGGATCACATTTGCACGAGAGATTTCAGTGTTTATGATACTCAAATTCTGAACGATCAAACTCGATGCTGCTCTTGAGTATAAAAAATTCATGTAGTTGAAAGTTGAATCGATCAGACGGAATTGAGAAACATAGCCCTTTACCCCATCAAAGTGCACTAATGAGTTATTAGTAGCATCTCCCAGTTGACTTGCCGTTATTTTCGAAAAGCTAATGTTTTTGAGATTAGCAACGATTCCTTCTCCATACATCAGGCTTGTCAACGATTGATTTGCTACCTGATGGCAAAATCGCATGATTTTACTATTTTTCAATATTGCTGCCTCAAATGTCATATTTTCAAGATTGAATTGGGTCTCTTTTTTCCCAAACCAGCGGTTAAATATGTCAAGATTCTCATGAATAAGGCAAGCATCGAATATTATTGAATTCTGGAGTTCAATGTTCGCAGCGGTAACATTGCTTACATTAAAGTATTGAAATTGACCTGCAATCGTGAAGAAAGCTGCTTGTGCCTTGTCCGTTATGTGAACTTTGTTAATCGAGATTTCGCTGTCGATTCCCTCTGGTGAAGTAAACTCAAAGATGTGGAAGGAATCTCTATCCGATCGAAGGGAATTGTTGAAGAAAATTACATCTTGTATTGACGTTTTCTTCACAGCTTTGATGTCAAATAGAACTTTTTTGTCAGTACTATCGAAAGCGAGTCTATTTAAAATTATTCTTTCCAGAGAGAGACGGTTTATGCTTTCAAATTTACACCAATCTCGGTAAAACCACGAATTGATATTAGTGGCATAAAACCCCACGATTGATACCTCTTCCGCAGAAAGAACGGATAATACCTTGCTTAGAACAGCGGTTTGAATTGGAATGTCAGGAGCGTCGGTATTTCTTGGTGAAACCACAGAAAAGTTCGTGATTGTAAGGGTATTCACAGCATTTATGGATAGAGCGCGAGGATTGTTAAGGTCGAGGAAAATTTCCGCGTCTTTTGAATTCGGTGCATACATAACAGTCAAATTGGTGATATTGATAAGGGAAGTGAGTGTATCTTCACAATTTATCTCGAGAAAATTGGGTGAAAGCAGCCAAGATATTTCTATCGTTCTAAATGTGATGAACTTCGCCATTTGGATCAATATCTTGGGATTTCCTTGATTGTTTATTTGGCTTTCGGACATATTGACGTTCGTGAAATTGACATTGACAGTGTTTACTATCTCTAAGCTACTATTGTAGAAAGCAAACGTCATGTTTTGAAATTCGAGAGTCGAAAGATTATAAAACCTCAACACTGATTGGGTGTTGAAGGAAATTCTGGTAGGAGGATCAGCAATATCTGACGTGTTGAAGATAAGAGAGAAGTCTTGTTTGTATCCAACAAAAGAAATCTGGTTGATGATGGTATAGGTGCCTGGATATACGATGATGCCTAACTCTTTGCATGCTGGGTCAGAATCTATAACAGATCGGAGGGTGCTCGCTAATGAGTCCATTGTTGTAAAAACACGAGGATCTCCATCTTTAGCTGCTTCAGAAAGACCTTCTGCGTCAAGGTACCAAACCTCACACGGTTCGAGTGTCGAACTCAGACAAAACAGTAGAAAAAGAAGATAGATTCTTATTTCTGTTTTCATTTTGCTTGTTGTTATCAGAAAAGTCTCTTATTTTCTTTTTTCGCTATCAAATAAAATTAGGTTTATAGCTTACATCAGAAAACTTCCTTATTTTCATGAGTTTTATAATGGTAAAATTTTGAAATAACACCATTTTGAGTTGTTGCAGGAATAAAGACTTTAATTTCATATGTGAGAGGAACCAAGCTTACTAATTCAGCAATATCGTTGTCTCCTGAGGAGGATAGCT
>ENA-UOUE01001706-UOUE01001706.1-compost-metagenome-genome-assembly--contig:-NODE-1706-length-12793-cov-10.969015_pt1 | contig 12793 bp, 8 predicted proteins | sample MGYA00238146_ERZ747223 | MGnify/ENA primary metagenome ERZ747223 (study PRJEB28781, sample SAMN06268865) | compost metagenome | isolation source: single cell | place: USA: California, Emeryville, Joint... | reverse complement strand
CCTTTAGAAATACATTCCAAATATCTCCTGTGCAAACCTTCAAAAAACGGCTCCAACCTATTCCCCTTCGTCAGTACCTCCCAATTATTCAGCAAACTCGCTCTAAGCTCTTTCTCATTGCTTGGCGCATCGCATTTTATCCTCTCCTTCAACGCTCCCCATAGATTCTCTATAATATTTAGATCAGGCGATCTTTTCGGCAATTTGATTAGCCGCAACCCCTGTTCCTTTACTATCCATTCTTCACTCACTTTATGTGCAGGATGATTGTCTTGAACGAAATAAAAATCCTCATCTACATACAACTGCTCCATTTCTGCCTTACGACGTTTAATAACCTGCTTATACCTTTCTCCATTCATACCGTTCTCGTAAATGTCTAAAGACGTTGCTCCATGCGCCGAGATCGCACCCCAGCAATTCAATTTAACGTTTTCAATGACACTCTTTCTTCGGATTTTTTCATTCGATGTTTGCCAGACCTTATGCTTATGGTTTTTGTTCAGATCGATGCCCATTTCATCAGAGAAAAAGGTCCGATAGATTAGCTTCCCTTCGTCGCAAAGCATCTTTTTACAAAAGTCCATGCGAGCCATCCTTTCTTCCTCAGAGTATTCTATCGTATTTTCGATTGCTTTGTACTTGTATCCTTTTTTCACAAGGATTTTTGTGATTGAATTTCTCGAAATCCCGATACGAGCTGCAAGTTTGGTAGTGGATGACGCCTCGGGGTTTTCCCTTAGCATTTGAATGACCTTATTTTCGGTTTCTTCTGTAATCAGTTTCTTGCGCCGCACTCGCTTCTTGTTTCTGATATCTTCGCCTTTTTTTATTCGTTTCACCCAAAACCGTATCGTGGCCTCGTTTCGGTTGAGTATTTTCGATATCTCTTGGTTGCCCATCTGAGCGTCGAAATAGAGAACGAGAAATCTTGTTTTGTCGTCAATGTCGTATCTTTCACACATTGAGAAACCTGCTTGAAAGGATAATTTATAAATGGAAAAGCTAAATACTAATAATATTGATTCATTTAACCCTAATTTTTCGAGCTTAATTGGAGAATAGGTAATCTGCAAAACTTTTTTCTATGAGTATTGGCTACAATTAGCATGAAACTGTCTCGACCATTTTGAATTTTCTAATTCCTATGGTTTTTCAATCCTTTGGATTCTCGTTTTTGAGAATGCATATCAAAGGCTAGAAGTTAATATACATGAAATTGAATCCTTGCAAAGAAAATATGTAATAAACGAGCGAGATTAATTAGGACGAAAATGTAAAAAAAATCTAATCAGAACCAACTGTATATTTGCTAACTTTATTTGATTTTATGCTAAAAGGAACTATATTTCAAGTTATTATCAGCGATTCAGTAATGCGTATCTGGCAATGAACAGGTCTTGCAAGTCACGAGTTTATAAATGAATCTTTATTCTTTAAATCTCCTACCATCTCATTCTAGTCAGTGTAGCTCATTAAAACAACTCATTATATTTGCTGCATGTTTCATTTTCAGGTTGTCTTTAATACTCTTGACATATCTCCTGAACTTTTCTTTGAAACGACCATAAAAGATGACAATATCAGAAGAAATTTATCAAAGAACAAAGAAACACTCTCTTGAATTATCTCTTGCTCTGTAATATCGCCTTAATTGGTCGCTCAGATAAAGCACACTGAATCTATGGACTCTATTGGATAACAACAATGGAAATATAATAATTAGAATGAGTTACCACCAAACGAAGAATTCCCAGTATAAAGGATTTTCCCAGTCTTAAAGTCCAGTAGTTTTACTGTGTTATCAGAAGCCGCCGCTAACATATCACCACTTGCATCCCAGCGGACACAACTGATTAACTCTACGATAATTTCAATCAAAGGATAAGCGAAGGATAATGAACAAATAAAAAATGAAAAGCAAAAAATGTTGATTATGAAAACAAACTTTAAAAAATAATATAACAAGGCTAAGTTTTACTCGAATGGATCCAATCGAACGTCTTCACGATCTTTGAATTTCGTTGATCATAAATTTTGATACTACGATCATTACCTCCAGAGGCAAGGATATTACCTTCAATTGGACAAACATCAATCCAATATGTATAGCCTATAAAACATCAATGCGAATGGATGGACTTTTGTGCAAAACACTACTTTCTCTTTCAAGCTGGATAGGGCTCTTCAAAATAAGAGTTTTTTTCTCAACATCAAGAACATTGAGTCGTCCCAAGTCATACTTAACGAACAGAAACGGTTCTCCAACGTTTTTACTCCATCTACAGCGTCCATGTGGGTCAGCTAAAAAGGTACGGGTGAGACCATAACCGAATATAGGAGTCGAATAATTTTTTTGAGATCGGCCAAACAGAATAATCAAATTAGGAGGGAAAAAGCAGCAAAATATCAATTGAAATACTCCTTCCATGGTCCACAATCACGTTCACATGGAACTTGTAACAGTTAGTATTGACATCCGAAATTAAGCACAGCCCTCGCTCACTGATTCCAGCTGCAAGTTCTCCACTTGGGTCGAAATCAAAGCTAGTGATGGCAGTTCCGACTGAAAAAGACGTCAAAATTAGTAAGGTACTCATGTTAGATTAAAACAGCATTCAGTTTCAAGTAAATAAGTTCGGATAGTTAAATGAATAAATAATTACCCATATGAGTGTCATATTGGGGATGCCATTTAGATTTTCGGCAAAGCTTGACAGTATTATTGCCAATTTGTGAGGAGCTAGCATCGATCTTGAACAAATGGTATGCTATTTCCCCTTCAACGCAGATTGCCCCAAGAAACCCTCGTCGTGGATTAAACATCAGATCTCCGTTTGCATTAACTAAGTAGGGAAATTGGTTGAGAATCAAATTGATAATCTACTTCCTTTCACGTCTTCAAAAGCATAGATTTTCCTCGCAAATTCTTCTTGCGAAATGTCGTATACCTCTATATTAGCGCGTTGGTTAGCGCATTGATAGAGAGAAATTAAGAGTTTCGTGTTTGGGATTTCTTGCACTTGTGACCAAGAATAATACTCTTTAAAAGCGGTTGAAATATCAAAACTACGGTTGAAAAGGAATCAATACCCTTTCTTTTCGGTTTAATTCCATGAAAAGAGACGTGCTGTTGAAGTGTTCCCAGGCTGATCGCATCGATTCTGTTTGTGTATGAGCACCATGCAAGCAGCCGCGAAATATTGCAATCTACTCATCATAGAAGTCATGAGGAAGATAAGAAGTAATTTATGCAGAACAAAAAAAAAAGGGTTGCTTTAAATTACCATTAGTTTCTAGAGAATTGTTGAGTGAAGAATCCACTGAACACTCATTATTGCTGGGTGATGTTTGCATTACTGTTCCCTTTTGAGAGCCAAAATCAAAATTAAATTTATTTGATTAGCAAAACTAACCTTGACTAAATTATGGCAAAAGTGAATACCTGATTGGTTGTCTGTTTTGAAGAAAGCACATGAATGCAAAGTCTAACCACATTTTTCAGCAAATTGCTCCTCTCACATCATAGGCTAGGCGATTTATTAAGGAGAATAATATCATTTAAATATTCCACATAGCGATTTTTTTCGTACGCTTACAAAGAACGCAAGTGCTATGATTCTCCAGCTTAAATTATGGTCTATCACCCCCAACTACCATTGAATGAGGGAAGAAGATAGTGTCTTGAGGGTATTACCGATTTTAGTCTCCTTTGGATGATGCCAGAAAGAATAAATGTCGCAATTTCTGTATCAAGTGGTTAAACATCGAAGGGTCTATATAAATTTCTCATTCACAGAGAAATTTGTTTTGTTGTCTCAACCATAGCCTTATTGCAAATGGTTATCTCACTCGCCAAAAGAGAAGTGTTGATCAATCGAAAAACGTCTTCTCCATGCGAAAAATACTATTAAGTTGAAATTGAGATGGATTTCAAGTAGGTAGAACTGCAGATATGAAACTGAATATCAAGACTGGTAAGATTATATAAGTTAGAAAGTCGTTAGAAGAATGAAAATTAACTTTTGCTGTTCATAAGCTAATATGATAATTGATACTTCACACATTCGTCCTGTTTATGTGAGAAAATATGAAAAGCAAGAAACTCCAGAAAAAGAAAGGACATCTTGAAGATTCTTCGCCAAAATTACGACTCAATATCCAACTTTTCCCTGCTGTTACTTAGCTACTTAAAGCCATATAATTAAATTCAACTGTAGAGAGCAATATATCTAATACCGAAACTTATGTCCTTGTTTCTCTATACATAAATAATATCTTCTATGCAATCCTTCAAAAAACGATTGTAATCTATCAGCCTTCGTCAGCAGCTCCCAATTACTCAACAAGCTTGTCCTCAGCTCTTTTTCATTAGCCGCTCCTTCACTTACCACTCTCTCCTTCAACGCGGACCACAGATTCTCTATGATATTCAGATCGGGTGACCTTTTGGGAAATTTAATGAGGTTTAACTTTTGTTCCTTCACCACCCATTCCTCAGATTTTTGATGTGCTGGATGATTATCTTGCATAAAATAAAATGTTTCACCATTATATATCCTCTCCATCTCCGCTGTATGCTTTTTAATGATCCCCTGATAAATACTTCCATTCAAGCTCTTCTCATAAATCTCTAAAGACGTGGCTCCTAATGCCGAAATTGCACCCCAGCAATGAAGTTTAACATATTCAGTCGCTTTCTTCATTCTAATATTCTCTGTGGGCAACTGCCACGCTTTCATTTTGTAAACATTGTTGAGTTCGATCGACATTTCATCCGAGAAGAAAGTTTGATAAATTGTCTTTCCCTCATCAGATAGCATCTTCCTGCAATATGCCACTCGATTGATTCTTTCTTCTTCTGTGTATATTATGCCTTTATCATACGCCTTATATTTGAATCCTTTTTTGCCAAGAATCTTAAAAATGGAAGACGTTGAAATTCCGCCTATCCTTGTTGCTATCTTCTTCAGAGATGTCCCTTGAGGGTTTTCTTTGATCATTTGGATAACTTTGTTTTCGGTTTCTTCCGTGATGGATTTTTTCGGTCCGCTCCCCTTTTTGCGATTTCTGATATCTCCACCTTTCTTAGTTACTGCGGCCCAATATTCAAGCGTTCGTACAGATCGGTTGATTATTCCTGCTATCTCTGGATAAGGCATATGAGCGTCAAGAAAGAGAACGAGAAAGCGTGTTTTATCATCGATATCGTATTTCTCACTCATTATAACTAGCTCTGAGGAATCGCTCCTGATAAAATTAATAAAATATCCTCTTCCTCTCGATTAAATTTAGGGCTACTCAGTCAACCCCAACATTGTTGAATTTTCCCCCTAAAAGAATCTTATTATTGTCATGCAGCTGTTGTCTTTTTTCTTTCAAACGCCCCTTTTTTTATAGTTAAAGTTGTGTAAAATATCTCGGCGAAATAATTGAGCCCCTCAAAAATATAATAGCTCTCCTAAAATTTTATGAAATTTCTGGCTAGGTGCAACCAATTTTCCGTCTCAATTTATAATAGCTACGTGCTCAATATTAATTAAGCTCAAAAGATTAGAACTAAAATAAATAAATTCTCCATTCAGATCTTCTCTTTTTATAAATTTATAAACAATCACAACAGCCACAAAGATCCTTCCTGATGTGTGACAAATTAGGGATTGACGATAAGACTAGATTTCTTGTTCTGTATTATGACGCTAAGATGGGCATTCGAGAGATATCAAAGATACTCAACCGATCTAACCAAGTAATCTACCTCTGGGAAGCCAGAATGAAGAAAGGAGAGGACATTCGAATCTTCAAAAAGAGAAAAATAAGGAAATCCATTACCGAAGAAACTGAAAACAAAATTATTCAAATGGTCAAAGACAACCCCCAAGGCTCTTCTCTCAAAAAACTCGCAACTCGCATTGGAGGAGGAATTGCTGCCAGCACAATTGGCAAAATCCTTCGTCGAAAAGGATTCAAATACAAAGCTTACGATAGAGGAATCATATACTCCGAAGAAGAAAGAATAAATCGCGTTGCTTTTTGTAAAAGCATGCTTGTCGAGGAAGGAAAAATAATTTACCAAACTTTTTTCTCAGATGAAATGTCAATTGAATTGAACAACGTCTACAAGGCCAAAGCGTGGCAGTTGGCTACCGAAAACATCAGAGTAAAGAAAGCAACAGAATATGTGAAGTTAAATTGTTGGGGCGCAATCTCGGCGCAAGGAGCAACTTCATTGGAAATCTATGAGAAGAGTTTAAATGGAGCGCTCTATCAGCAAGTCATTAGACGCCATAAGGCAGAAATGGAAAAGATATTTCCTGATGGCGATTTTTTTTTCATGCAAGATCATCATCCAGCACATCAAAAATCTGAAGAGTGGGTAGTGAAGGATCAAAAACTGAAGCTCATTAATTTTCCTAAACGATCCCCAGATCTAAATATTATAGAAAATCTGTGGTCTGCGTTGAAAGAGAGAGTGGTGAGCGAAGGACCGACTAATGAGAAGGAGCTGCGGGCGAGTTTATTGAGTAATTGGGAGGTGCTGACGAGAGCGGATAGACTGGAGCCGTTTTTTGAAGGATTGCATAGAAGGTATATGTTGTGCATTGAGAAGGAAGGACATAAATTCCGATATTAGAGAATTAGTTGGATTGTGTTGCTTGAATATCGATGTTAATTACTGACGTATAATTCTATAGTTTTAAGTGGAAAAATTAGGAATTACAAGTACAGAAAGGGATCTATAATGTCGGATATACTTATTAAGAGGCAAGATTTGAGAAAGCAGTAATTGGATTTTTGGAAAACGAACTTGAGGATGAGCAGTAAGAGATAGAGAATAGTTGTAGTGCTTTAATATACTTGCAAGTTAAGCGCTCGATAATAAATATTACTTGAGTTCCTGAAGGACAAAGATGCTATAATTTACAATTCATAAATGGCAATGATAAGTGCAACTCGAGTAATTTTTCTCACACGATTCAAATATAAATCATCAATAAGATCACTTCCAATCATCTAAATAATAATATAAAATGTTTAAAAGTAAATCATCTCACAACTATGTCCCAGTCATATAGTAATGGAGAAACCAGCGAGCCTTGAATTGATCTTGTTGGCTTACTTTCCAGTACGCTAAAGTGGTAAAGTTGCATAGCAGCTGCGAAATACTCGGGGGTGATTGGCTTTATCAAAGCTGACTTGAAGATAGTTGAGTTCGCAATACAACCATTAGGCGCAACAACAGTCTGTCTTTGCATCTTGCCTTGTGTATTAACATATTTTATTGTCTCAAGCTTATCGCTTTTTTCTCAGAGAAGTGATTTAAACATAATGTCGAACATTACAGTTAACAATTTCTTTCTAAAAAGGCACAATTGTTTAAAAATGTCGATTCCGGATGAGTAGGGTTAGATGAATCACAAGAGGAGAGAGAACTAGCACACCATATTTAAGTACTTTCTAAATAAATTTTTTTTGCTTCCTTCTCTGAAGGGAGACTTTGAGTTGAGTTGAGAATCAAATAAACCAATTAAGACTACGAAATGATTTTCTAGGTGATAACACTTATAGCTTTTTCGGAGCTTTGAAGTATTCTTCGTTTTAAAAGAATGTACAGATATTCTATCAAAAATTACAGCTTACGTGGAATTTTCATTTAGGATTCTGTATACGACAATCCTCAACTCAACTCAATTAATACTTTAAGTCTTTCTTTAGTGAAGAAAATCAAAAATTAATATTCCAGAGAGTGACTTTTAAATAAAATAAGAAAGGATTCCAAAAAATTCTCAACTTTCACTTATCATAATTAACTTTCACTTATCATAATTTGCTTTCACTACTGGTTTAATCATGGATAATTACATAAGTTCCTCTTTGCTAAGCTCACAATGAAACACGACGCTTATTCTCTATAGTGTCACCAAGGTTCTTACTGTTGACCCTCAGCCCAGAATTCCTTTCCTCTGCGTTTAGCTACAATTAAAACTCCGTGGTGGAACCTCATGAAGATGATAAACATTTTCTTTCGCAAACTGAATCCTGGAAATTGCTAAATTTTATCTTGTGTTTGGATTCCAAAGAACAAATTTTTGCGAACGTTATTGCTTCTTCAAGATATTTTTGGTCTAGTTGCAGACTGAGAAGAGGAAAAATTCTGATAATGAAAGTGTAGAGTTTTTGCATTCCATTTTTGAAACAAAGAAAAAGAAACGATGTAGCAGCGGTGTATTTAAGGAGATTTAGTCTGCAATAGATGAGGGAAAGCGGCTTTGATCCCATTACTTGGTCACAAAACCTTCGTGAGAAATCCCAAGTGAAAGACCTGTAAGATCTAATGAGCAACCAGAAGCGGTTTACTTATTTCAGCTTCTCATCGAAATTAATTTTGGTTCAAGACTAAGCTCTTAGAACTTCTCAATTTAATTAAATGGAATTCCGATAAATCAAATCCAGGAGCCATTTTCTCAGCTACTTTTCTTTCGATAATTAAATGATGATAGCAATGAGAGAGGAAGTGAGAGATGATTATTTGCTGTGAATGCCGCTGGGATAAAACTTTAACAACCACAGAGCAGCCAGAAATTGTGACTTGACTAGGATATTTGGATTTCAATTCCAACTGCTGTTGATAGGTGGAATAACAAGAGACATATTTCTTCTGTGCTGCGAGTAAATCTGGAAAAATGCAAGTTTACATGAGAATTAAGACCCAATGACCCTAATCTCGTTAAAACAATGATTAAAAGAGGATAAAGCAAGCAATTCTGTTGTATTCATGGAGATACAAGATTAATGTATTAGTTTAGCATAGAGTAGAAAGGACATATGTACCTTGATTGTAAATATACATCGTAGTTAATCAGTTTTCTTTTTTTTTGCTCTTGGAAAAAGGTTTACAAACAAAAGATCCTACAACAGCCATCATACTTTATATTAGCTCTATAATACTTGCAGAGCAGCACTTCAAGGATTCTGGAAAACAGTATCTTGCGTAACAACCAAATATTAACTGGATTGATTAAAACCAAATGGCGCATTAAAGGGATCTTCAGAGTTTTGCAAATTAAATTCAAAAGAATAAAATCAAGATTTTACATTTGGCATGACTACGGGTAACTGGTGCTATCAAAATGCGTTGAAATTCGCATTGATCATGGTTTTCGCATCCCTCGGACAAGTAGTTTCAATAAGTAAACTTAGATCGAGGAGATTTGGCTTAATTATCTCAGGTAATATGATACTCTATTTCCAAGAAGAGAAATTCGATATTGCAACAACCCCGTACCAAAATATAGAAATAAGTAGTGTATGTCCTCAGTGTGGTAATAGCGAGCAGTACGGAATTAGTGTCTGGGTTAAGAAAAAAGTCTGGATAGATGATTGGCAAACTATATTCAGAGTTTCCAACGATCCAGCGTAATGATCATTCCAAATGGTTGTTATTTACGATAAACTAGGGCTCAAACTGGGATAGGAAGAGTCCTCCTTTCATGTCCACGAAGTGCCAGCCCAGAACACTTGTTTTGGGTACCAACAGGAGGTAGCGATGCTACTGGACAATGGAGCGGCTGGAAAAACGTAATTTGTTACATTTCTGAATTTTATTTTATGATTTCTACCCAGCCAGAAGACGAAGCTTGCTTGATAGCAAATCAATGGATGTTTATCAGCGTTTTTGTGAACCTACAGACGAATACCCAACACGGAATTCGATATTACTTAAATCAGGCAAGTCACTCAGACAATGTGATCTATCAATCGAGGAATTCCACTGCCAGCTATAAAGTTTCGAACACAACCCACGTTTTCTGGGGAGGAGACGGCAAATATGATGACTGCAACTGTTATCTTCAGTACGTGAGAGTGTACTTGGATTGGGTCGCTGATTCGCGAGATCAACTGATAAACCTTGCTCTGATGGACGATGATGGTATATTTATGCAAAATTAATGTATTTAAACTAATACTACTACAAAACTCGAAATAGTAAAACTTTATCGATTTTATTTCGCCTCTCATCCACAAACAAACAACAATCAAACTTTCATTGCTGATATCGTGACGAAGACAAGTGAGATCAGTGCATTAGGACTCAAAGGTATCGCTTCTTATTGCTAAAGATAACATCGTTACATCTATTGCGATATTAGGGCTTTCAATGCCGGAATCCTCTCAAGCTCCTGTGTTTGGTCCTTATAACACCTTAATGTGTAGACCTGGGAAAATCGCTTCATTCACACTCAATGCATCAATTTCTCAACGCGGGTTAGTGGTTGCGTTCGACTTTTATCCTTATCCTGCTCCTCTTGGTTCAATTTTCCAATCAATTTTCGCCATTCGAAACGCGGAAACAAATTTTGTTTCGATTGCTTGTTACTACAATAGAGATGTCGGAAATTTGAATATCAAGATAATCGATGCTGATGGTTCATATGATATTTTCAACTCCACGATCTACAACTCCATTCCTATCCTAAGTGGTAAATAACAAAATATTATCAATTTAACTCGATTTTGTTAGGGAATTGGAACCGCATTTTAGTCGAAATTTCTCAAGGGCAGCCATTTGAGTTGGGAGATGGATTTGCTGCTGCTCGAGTATGGGTCAACGAGAATGTTACTCCCAGAGTGGGTTTTGGTGATTTTGCAGCTGGAAAATACCCGGTCACCGATGGGAATAACGCTGCGCTTGATATCTGTGGACCATTCGACCCGACGACCCCAAATAAAGTGAGTCAAACTTGGTTGGGATATTATGATGTTCTTAATTTTGTTTGGATTGAAGGAGCTCAAAATCTCTTCCAAGATACATCAAGTAAATTTCATTCTGAGCGATTAAAAATCTATTTCAATTGCACAGATGCAAATAGTATTCTCACAACATTTTCCAAGCTGTCTGACCCACAAGCTCAGCAGTATTGGGACCTAAAATGTGCATCCGGAGCTTATTTACAAGACGGCGTTTCTTGTGTGATGAGTCCATCAAATGATAGCTATTTTTTGCATAGCCCAACCAACTCATACCAGAGTAATTATATCTCCAAAGGTTTCATCTAATCTATCAAATTTTAAATATGTTTAGGATATTTCTATGGGCTATATTATGTAAGACTCTTTTCAAAGTCATTTTTATTACTTTAACTCTAGAATCTTCCCAGCGGGCTCTGCACGCCGTGCACTGAAGATGGGCAATTCATTGCATCACCTCAATGTGTAGATTGCCATACGAGCTGTAAAAAGTGCACTGGAAGTAGTTCTACTGAGTGTACAGCATGCTACTCTGGAGCATATCTCGTTGATTCAAAATGCGAGGTAACATTTATAATTCTACTTGGAATGTAGTTTCTTGACAATTTCTTTGCCATCAATTAGGTTGCCATTTTGGATGCGGAAAGTGCTCTGGTCCAGTTAATGGAGATTGCTCGACCTGTCTCCCTGGATACTTTTTCATGAGCAACTCAACAGGAGGTTATTGCTTTCATGTTTGTCCATCCGGATATAAACCTGATTATATAACTTACCAATGCGTGACAAAGCTCGCTGAGGTTCCGAAAGAAGTAGTTAGGACGATTATCGCTGCTTCACCTGCTACTTCAACAACTTTTATGATCGCAAACGCTATCTCTGGAAGTTTTTCACTAAATATGATGATGTGTCTCGTTGCAACTGAGTCACTTGCGAATATGCAATACCTCAATATCAATCATTCCAATATAGCCGCAACCATCTATGAAGCGATGTCAAGCTCTTACATTCCGAACTGGATTGCTTCTTTCAATGATATTGACAGAGAGCTGGTTATCTTTCCATGGGGTATCTTCCGAACGAATCAAATCAGTTCCCTCTTTTTGGACAATTTTGGAGACGCTTTAACTGAAACCACGGTCCATTTTGCACTTTTCATCATAATGGCTGGTATTACTTACTCCACGCATATAGGAAAGTTGGGTGAATCCTTTGCTGGAAGAATATATACCACTGTATTCAGTTTCTTTGCTGCTGGCCTTTTTGGGAAATTGCAGAGTCAAATATTATATGCAACAATGAACATATTGAGAATGGATTTGCTCTCAGACAGTTATTCACGCATGAGCCTCTTAATGAGCTATTTTACGCCCTCACTTACAATGGGATTGCTTATCTTTTGCTTCTTCAGGGTCTTGACAATTTACAAAAGCAAAAACAAACCTAATCCCAAAAATCGCCTTCGAATTGTACCAAGAGAAAATACATTCATAAATTGCACTTCTCAAATTGATGAGAGTAGACTGACTACCAAAATCCAGATTAAATGGCTAGAGAAGAAGTATGAGTTCATGTACGAAGATTTCAAAGATAAAGAGAAGCATCCGTTCTTTTTTTCATATTGGCTCTCAGTTTTCAATGCAACCTACATCCTACTTATTTTCTCATTACAGAGTGTTCCAGTGTTGCAGTGCTTTTCGATCACCATCTTGGCCTTAGTATACATCATATTTCCCGCAATGATCAAGCCATTCCAGAAAAAAGTGCCTGCCTTTCTGCACTTCTTCAACTTTTCATGCATTCTGATCGCAGCATTCCTCAATTTGGTGCTGGCTATCACTCAAAATCTTCATCCTGATTTCTCAGGAGCTGAAACACAAGGGAAAGTTGTGATTTCTGTCATATCATTAAATACTGGCATGAATGCGTTGATCTCATTGACGGTGTTAATGTTTGAAATCTATCAAAAATGCAAGGAAGCCTACAACAAGAGCAGCTTCAAAAATCAAAGACCGAAAGAAATGAAGATTGAAATTGCAAGCTCTAC